>JAEEGL016600811.1_pt1 | contig 12267 bp, 12 predicted proteins | sample 9134231 | NCBI WGS metagenome assembly JAEEGL01 (sample SAMN16246548, study PRJNA631951) | gut metagenome | biome: gut microbiome; feature: rumen; material: fiber-attached | host: Bos | place: Iran: Karaj | collected 2018-10
ATGGGAAAAAGTCACTTAACAAGTTAGCTTCTTTTTTAACTACTACTGTAGAAAGTACAACTGTATCACCATATCTTACAAGTACAGCACCATTAGCTTGTTTAGCCATTTCTCCATTTTCAACGACTAACTTTCTTCCCCTAAAATCAAATTCAAATACTTTTTTTGACATTTACATACCTCCTTCTCGAGGGCTTATATTATTGTAGTAAATATAACAATTTCTTATTAGATTTACTACAATAACATAAATATTCACCCTCTAAATATCAAAAAAATAAGACACTAAAAACAAGTGTCTACTTTTTTTATTTAATTATTTTCTTAAACCAAGATCAGCAATTACTTTTCTATAACTGTTAATATCAGTTCTAGCAAGATATGCTAACATAGTTTTTCTTTGACCAACTTTCTTAAGAAGTCCTCTTCTTGAATGATAGTCATGTTTGTGTTCTTCTAAGTGTTTAGTTAAAGCATTGATTTCTTCAGTAAGTATAGCAATTTGTACTTCTGCAGAACCAGTGTCTTTACTATTCTTAGCAAACTTTTTAACTATTTCACTTTTCTTTTCTTTAGTTAAAGCCATTTTCTTTTCCTCCTTCAAAATACATTTTATCCAGGTGATGGTCGGAAAAGACTCCATCACTTAGGTAAAACAACAATAGTAGTATACATTAATTTATAGAATAAATCAAGTACTTAATTTTTATCAATTACACTACATTCAGTTTTTCCATCTTCATTTATATGGCATTCAATATTATTGTCATCACACCATTTACATTCATTACTATCTTGTAATATTATTATCCCTATTATAATTCCTAATACTATTACAATACTTATAAATATAATAATTATCAATTTATTTTTTTTCATATTTTTTCCTTTGTACCAATTAATAGTTAGATTTGTATGCATCTATAATGTATATTTCATAATCATCAAATTCTATGTCTTCATAAGTATTATTATCATATGGATAAAATATTTTCATATTGTTTTTCTCTTTTGATTTTACATATAAAGCACTATCATAATTAAAAGCAACAATCTTACCGTTATTATAATATACTACTCCAATAACAAGCATATTTAAATTTACATTTGAATTATTTATATAATCAACAACTATTACACCATTTTCATCATCTTTTTTATGATTAATCTTTATATCTTGTTTATAAGAATTATAAGAATCATTTTTATATGAATCTATTGTAATTCTATAATTATCATACTTTTCATAAGGTTCATACAATTCCATAACGTTTTTTTCAAGAGGCGCAAGTACAAAAATTACATTTTGTTTACTATCTACTATTTTATTATTCTTATCATAATACTCAACAGTTGCATTTACTGTAACTTCTTCTTTATTATTATTCTCAACAAATAATAACATAGATCCTTTCTCTAAAAAATATTCTTGATATTTAATATTTTCATTATATTTATTATTATCATCATCTATTTCTATATCTTCTATATTATAATTAATTATTTCACTTCTAGATTTATTCTTATTTCCATTAACTAATAATATTATAGATAAAGTAATTCCCAAAATTATAATTACTGAAATAACTATTATAGTAACATATAATCCGGTATTATTTTTTTTATATGGTCGATATTTAAAAGCATCTTTATTAATTACAGGTTCATTATCAAGTTTTGTGCCACATTCAATACAATATTTATTATTAAACCCATCTTTTCCACAGTTAGGACATTTCATAAAAACACTTCCTTTATCTATATATCTATCATGTTAAGTTTATCAAATATTTATAATATTATCAATGAATCAATAAAATAAACTGACATATGTCAGTTTATTTATTTAATATTTAATTCTATCTTCAATATACTTTTCTATATCATCAACTTTTATTACTATTTGTTCCATAGTATCTCTATCTCTTATTGTTACAGTTCCATTAATTAATGTATTATCATCAATTGTTACTGCAAAAGGAGTTCCAATAACATCTGCTCTTCTATATCTTTTACCAATGTTTCCAGAATCATCATAATCAGTCATGAAGTGTTTTGATAAATTGTTATATATTTCTTCTGCTTTTTCACTATGATATTTTTTGATAAGTGGAAGAACTACTACTTTATATGGAGCAAGGAATGGATGAATACCAAGAACTTCACGTTCTTCACCATCATTTAATTTTTCTTTTCTATAAGAATTAAATAATACTGCTAATACAGTTCTATCAAGTCCATATGTAGATTCTACAATATATGGAATATATTTTTCTTTTGTTTCTTGATCAAAATATTCTTGAGATTCCCCACTATATTCTTGATGACGAGTTAAATCATAATTAGTTCTATTATGAGTACCATTTATTTCTCCCCATCCAAATGGGAATAAGTATTCAATATCACATGCTGCTTTTGCATAAAACACAAGTTTTTCATGATCATGATATCTTAGCTTTTCTTCTGGTATTCCTAAAGACATAAAGAATTTTTTACCAAAATCTTTAAAGAATTCATATAATTCTTCATCTTCTCCTTCTTTACAGAAAGTTTGATATTCCATTTGTTCAAATTCTATTGTTCTAAATGTAAAGTTTCCTGGAGTAATTTCATTTCTAAATGCTTTACCAATTTGTCCAATACTAAATGGAAGTTTTGTTCTTTGACTTCTTAATACATTTTGAAAATTAACATATTCTCCTTGTGCATTTTCAGGTCTTAGATATACAACACTCTTAGAATCTTTTACTACTCCTCTATTAGTTTCGAACATTAAGTTAAACTCTCTAATTCCAGTGAAATTGGATGCTCCACACTTTGGACATGGTACTTTGTTATCTTTAATAAAATTAACCATTTCTTCATCTGTCATTCCATCTGGATGAGCTTCTGGATCAAAGTCTGCAATCAAGTTATCAGCTCTATGTCTTGTCTTACATTCTTTACAATCTATTAATGGATCACTAAATCCTCCAACATGCCCACTTGCTTCCCATACTCTTGGATGCATTAAAATATCAGCATCAAGTTCAAATGCATTTTTTCTTTCTTGAATAAACTTTTTTCTCCAAGCATCTTTTATATTATTTTTAAGTCTTGCTCCAAGGGGTCCATAATCCCAAGTATTTGCAAGACCTCCATAGATTTCACTTCCTTGAAAAATGAATCCATACTGTTTACAGTAATTCACTAATTTTTCCATTGTTAATTCTTCCATAATTATTCCTCCTTAAAAATAAAAAGATTCCTCTATTTATAGGGGCGTATTACCGCTGTTCCACCCTACTTTATTCTAGAAGAACCTTATTTCCATATTGCTCTCGAGATTCCAACCTCGGTCATCACATTGATATAAGTATTGTAATACTTATTTTATTTTAAATCAATATTATTATTTTTTTTCTTCATAAACAAATGAATTTTCCATTTCTGCGCATCCAACATCAGCATAATTACACATCCATTTATATATCATATGTTTTCCATTTTTAAGAACTATTTCATATGACCCTTGTTCTTGTCCTATCATATCTACAACATCATTATTATTCAAAAATTCTTTAAAACTTATTTCTTTTGCATCAGGATTAATTTCATAAACATTTCCTTCTTTAGAAATAGCAAAAACACTAAAGCTTTCATCAGAAGCATAAGGTCTATTATATAGTTTTAATTTTACTATATTACTTAGTCCTTCAATTTTATTTGCTTTCTTGGAATAACCAGGATTTCCTTGACAATAATTTCCACTATTATCATATAAGCATCCTGAGTGTGTTAGTGAGAATACCGTATATTTATACTTATCAGTTAATTCTTTATCAGTTATATTGTATTCATAAACATCTCCATTATTAATTATAAATAATTTTTCATGAACAAATACAAATGAATCCATTATAGGAATATCACTTTTTTCTTCAACATTACCATTATCTATTTTTTCTTCAGTTTTATTTGTTTCTTCTTTTTTATCTTTTTTATCATCTTCTTTAAGCATTCCTTTAACAGCAAATCCTCCAAAGAAAGCTGTTATTATCAATGCTGCAATTACGATAATATTTAAAATCCCATTTTTACTTTTTTCTTTTTTTGGTTGTTCAACTGGTGTGATTTCATTATTTTCTACATTTGTTTGATTTTCGTTATTCTCCATTTTATTCTCCTTCTACTTTTATAAAAATATTATAACATATATTTATAAAAAAAGAAGCAAATGCTTCTATTTAACTAAATATATTTTATTAATAACAGGTTGATTTTCTTTTAATACTTTTCCATTACTATCTTCTACTTTTGTATTCTTAACTATTTGATCTACTACTTCAATTCCTTTTATTACTTTACCAAATGCTGCATAATGTCCATCAATATCAGGTCTATCTTTATGAACTATAAAGAATTGACAACTTGCAGAATTATAATCACTTCCAGCTCTTGCCATAGATATAACACCACGTTCATGTTTTAAATCATTTTCTATTCCATTTGCTAAAAACTCACCCTTAATTTTTTTATCAAGTCCACCTTGTCCTGTTCCAGTTGGATCTCCTCCTTGAATCATAAATCCATCCATAACTCTATGAAATGTTAATCCATCATAAAATCCTTTTTTCACTAAAGATACAAAATTATCTACTGTTATTGGAGCAACATCAGGGTATAGCTCAAGTTCCATAGTTCCATAGTTATTAACTTCTATATTAACTCTTATTTTTTCACTAAATATATCTTTTTCACCACTATCACATGCTACAAAAAAAGGGAATATTAATAATAATAAAACAAATAATACTACTTTCTTTTTCATATAAACTCCTATATATATTCAACTATTTCTTCTATGTTTTTCTTAGAAGTATGCATTGGACTTGGTACTACATTATCTTCTTTATATCCAATTGGAATTAAACATACTGGCTCAATATTTTCTTCTAAGTTAAATATTTCTTTTGTCTTTTTTTTGTCAAACATTTCAACCCACACACTATTTAGCCCAACATTAGTTGCTTCTAAAATCATATGTGTTGCAACAATAGTAGCATCCATTTCAAATGTTGAATAATCTTCTTTTCTCCATGCAATATTTTTATCACTACAAATAAGAAGTACTACTGGAGCATTATATCTACAAGGTGATACTTCATCAATTTTTTTAATTCCTTCAGAACTTCTAACAACGTATATCTTTTGTGGTTGTTGGTTCTTAGCAGTTGGAGCTATTCTTCCTGCTTCAAGAATTTTTAAAATTAACTCATCACTTATTTCATCATTTTTAAATCCTCTTGCTGCAAATCTTTCTTTAATTACTTTATCAAATTCCATATTATCATCTTCTTTCAATATTAATTATAAAAAAAAGGATTGATTAAATCAATCCTATTCTTCTGCTTCTAAATTTAATTCTATTTTATCAATCTTGTAGTTATCTTTAGTTTTCTTTAATTCTAAGTTTTCAATAAATAATGTTGCTTTAAAGTCTTTAATAGATTTATTAATTGCATCTTCTAATTCTTCATTTACACTTACTACAAGATCTTTAATTGGAGTTTTAAGTGAAACATTATTAATTGTTTTTTCTCCTCTTGCTTGAGAAATAATTTCTACCATCAAGTCACCATTTTTAACTTCTTTCTTGAAATTAAATTCAAGTGGTTTAATAGTTGTTAAATGAATAGATTTTTTATCATGATATAGTTCTTGATAAATATCTTCTGTAATAAATGGGAAGTAAATACTAAAGTCTTGAAGTAATTTATAAAGAATTGTATAAACTGTTTTTTGTCCAGAATATCTTCCTTTTTCTCCAAATTCTTCAGGTCTATATAATCTATGTTTAACTATTTCTATATAGTTATCACAGAAATTCCAGAAGAATTTTTCTAAGTGATTTAAAGCAAGTCCAATTTCATAATCATCTAAGTATTTAATATATCCTTTTTCCATCTCTTGGAAACTTCCTAAAATCCATTTATCTATGTATTCATATTCATCTGGTTTTAATTCTTTATCTTTGTAATCTTGTAAATGCATTTCAACAAATTTAGATACATTCCAAATCTTATTTACTAATTTTTTACCTCTTAAGAATGTTTCATCATTAAATACGATATCAGTTCCAAGTTTTCCACTTCCTGCCCAATATCTAACTATATCTGCTCCATATGTATCTAATAGTTCAAATGGTTCCATCTTAGAATTACTCTTACTCTTTGATATCTTTTCTCCTTTATTAGCCATAACGAATCCTGATATCATTACATCATTCCATGGTTTCATTCCAAAGTTATAATAACTCTTAACAATACTATAGAAGTCCCAAGTTCTAATAATATCATGAGCATTACATCTTAAAGTCATTGGTTTTAATAAGTCTTCTAGTGAATCCTTTTCTTTATATCTCATGTTCAATAGTGGTGTAACACTTGATGTTTGCCAGGTATCCATAATATCTTTTTCAGGAATAAATTCACTACATCCACATTCACATTTCTTTATCTTTGGTATATCAATAAGTGGGTTAACAGGAAGTTGTGATTTATCAGCAAGAATTACTTTTCCACAATCTTTACAATACCATACTGGGAAAGGTACTCCAAAGTATCTTTGTCTTGAAATACACCAATCCCATGCTACATTATTAACCCATTCATTATATCTTGATTGCATGTGTTTTGGATACCAATCTATTTCTTCTCCAATTTTTAAGAAGTCTTCTTTATGATTCATTATATCTATAAACCATTGATTCATTACTGAGTACTCAACTTCTCTTCCACATCTCTCATGTGTTTGTACTTCATGTTCTAAATCTTCTTGTTTTACTAAATATCCAGCTTCTTTAAAATCTTCTATAATTTTTGCTCTTGCTTCTTTTATTTTTAATCCACCATAATTTTTAACTGTATCTACTATTCTTCCATCTTTAGTAAAGATATTTTTTAAAGGTAGATTATATTTCTTCCACCATTCAATATCTGTTTGATCTCCAAAAGTACAGCACATAACTATACCTGTTCCTTTATCAATTCCAACTTTTTCATCAGCAAGAATTGGAACTTCTTCATCAATTACTGGAATATGAGCAGTTTTTCCAATTAAATGCTTATGTTTTTCATCTTCTGGATTAACAAATACACACACAATTGCAGGAATAAGTTCAGGTCTTGTTGTAGCAATAGTAAATATCTCTCCATCAGTAGTTTCATAATTTAAATAATTAAATTGAGTCTTAATTGTTTTTGTTTCAAGTTCAGCTTGTGCAATTGATGTTAAACACTCATTACACCATAAAGCTGGACTTTCTTTGTGATAACATGCATTTTTTTCAACTAACTCAATAAATGATAACTGACTTATTTTTTGAGAAGATTTACTAACTGTTTTATATGCATTATTAATATCTGCACTAAAACCAGCTCTTTTAAATAATTTTTTAAATTCTGCTTCATATTTATCAGTTGTTTCAAAGCATAATTTATTAAACTCTTCTCTTCCTATTTCATGAGCTTTCTTTCCTTGTTCTTTTTCTACTAATCTTTCACTAGGAAGCCCATTATCATCAAATCCAAAAGGATAAAAAACATTAAAGTTTCTTAATCTTTTGTATCTTGCAATCATTTCAGCTTGAGAATATGAGAAAATATGCCCAATATGAATTTTACCATTAACTGTTGGAGGAGGTGTATCTATTGAATAAATTTCTCTTTTATCTGGTTTAAACTTATAGATATCATTCTCTTCCCAATAATTCATCCATTTTTCTTCTTTTTCTTGTGTGTTATATTTTTTATCTAACATAAAACCATCTCCTTTATATAAATAAAAAACTCATCCTAAACAAAGGACGAGTTATCGCGGTACCACCTTATTTTGTAGAATAATCTACACACTTAATCTTTTAACGCAAGAATACGGATATTCCCTATTTACTTAGGAACTCTACTCAGTTGCTACCTTCTATTAGTTAATTTACAAGTTTCCACCAACACTTGCTCTCTTTAAAACGCTCTAATATACTCCTCAACTTCAATGTAATTGTATAAATTATAGTATATTTTTATTCTTTTGTAAATACTTTATTATTTAATGAAATATTACCATCATCTTTTTGTGCTTTATAATTAATAGTCTTATCAACTTCACAATGTAAATTATCTTGTTTATATAATTCCTTATAGACTATTATAAATCCTTCACATTCACTTTGTTTTGCGTAATCAGAACTAATTTTCTTACCATCTTCTCCTACCATTTTATAAGAAGTTATAGTAAGTAGTATTTCATCATTTTCTTCTTTCCATGTACATTCATTTTTATTATCTGAGAAAGTACATTTATTATCCTTTTTTAATTCAATACTAGCTTCTATACCAAAATAATCATCTGTATGATATTTTCCTATATAAGATTTTTTTTCATCACTACTTTTCTTATTTAAAAATAGAAATGCTGCTAATGCTCCACCAGCTAATAATATTAGTATTAATACACATATAATTATTTTCTTTTTCATATTCTTCCCTCTTTATTCTTTAATATTGAATTCCCCATATTACATGATGTTTTGCATCTTTACCACAACATACACATTTTCCATCTATTAATGGTTCTTCTGTAATACAACGAGATTTACATCCTTTTATTTCTTTTATTTTCAATTCACATTCAGGATCTCCACACCAATCAGCATGAATAAAACCTGGTTGTGTATTTAAAATATCTTCCATTTCTTTTAAATTATGAGCTTCAAAAGTAAGTTTATCACGACGTTCTACTGCACGATTATACATATCTTTTTGAATAGTCTCTAATAACTCTTTAACATATTTTACTATATCAATATCAGTTGTTTCATTTATCTTTTCTCTTGTATCACGTCTTACAAAAGTTATTTTATTCTCTTTTAAATCTCTTTCTCCAATTTCTATTCTAACAGGGATTCCATTTACTTCAGCTTCTGCAAATTTAAATCCTGGAGATTTTTCTGATAAATCTTTTTTAACACTTATTCCATTTTTCTTTAATTCTTCTTCATATTTATCTACAAGATTAAATACTTCATCACTTTTTCCAATTGGAATAATTATTACTTGAACTGGTGCAATTCTTGGAGGAAGTACAAGTCCATAATTATCACTATGAACCATTATTAGTCCACCAATCATTCTTGTTGTAGTTCCCCAAGATGTTTGATAAACATATTCCCATTTGTTTTCTTTATTTAAAAATTTAACATCATATGCTTTTGAAAACTTTTGTCCGAAATAATGAGATGTTCCTGCTTGAAGAGCAACACCATTATACATTAATGCTTCATTAGTAAGTGTGTATTCAGCTCCTGCAAACTTTTCTTTTTCAGTCTTTAATCCAGTTATTGATGGAATAGCAAGTATTTCATGATGAAACCATTTATATACTTCCATCATTTGATCTGTTTCTTTCTTTGCTTCTTCTTCTGTTGCATGTATAGTGTGTCCTTCTTGCCATAAGAATTCACGACTTCTTAAGAATGGTCTAGTTTCCTTCTCCCATCTTAGAACGTTACACCACTGATTATATAGTTTTGGTAAATCTCTATATGATGCTACATGATCTTTATAATAGTCACAGAACATTGTTTCACTAGTTGGTCTAATACAAAGTCTTTCATCTAAATGCTTACTTCCACCTTCTGTAACCCAAGCTACTTCTGGAGCAAATCCTTCAACAAGTTCACTTTCTTTTTTTAATAGATTCTCTGGGATTAATAACGGCATTTGAACATTAGTATGTCCTAATTCTTTAAACTTTTTATCTAATATTTCTTGCATTTTCTCCCAAATAGCATATCCATTTGGTTCAATAGCAATACACCCCTTTACTGATGTGTAACTAGCTAAATGAGCAGCACTAACTACATCAGTATACCATTTTGCAAAATCTACATCTCTATTTGTAATACTTTTATTTTCCATAATCCCACCTCTAATGTTCCTTTATTTTATCTTTTTTTTAAAATAATTTCAATTATTTTTCTAATAATTGTATATTTTCATTTGATTCTAATACTTCACTTGTTGTACTAGACTCTTCTCCTTCTACTACATTTTCACTACTATTAGTATTAGTACTATCTTTATTATCACATCCAATAATAAATAATGAAGATATTACAAGTAATAATATTAAACAATATTTTTTCATTTTATTTCTCCCTATCTATAATATAATGTTACTCTAACTGCTCTTCCTAATATTTCCGGACTATTTGCATAAATATTTAATCTATATCCATCTTCTGTTACAAAATATTCAGTATCAACTGCAGGATCAATGTTATGCCAGCTTCCATCTGATAATTTATATTTCCATACAAGTTTTGTTTCATTATATGGACATAATCCAGTAACTGTAGCTTTTATAGAAACTACATCTCCCACCGTCATTACTGACGGCCATGGTGGATCTTTTGCTATAGTAACTGATATATTAGATGGAGTACATGTTGGTTCAACATATACTTCTTGTGGATCTTGTGGAGTACAAGTTTCATCAATTATAGAATATTTTGAATTATCTTCTAGTTTTTTAGTAATATCAATATCACTTTCTTTAACATCGGATAAAATTTTATCTTCATTTAAATCTTCATCCATAAGTATTTCTTTTATCCCATGTCCAGTATCATCTACACTAGTCCAATAATAATTGTATCCATTTCCATCATATGTAACACCAACATATGCTTTTTTAAATTCTCCATAAGGAGATCTGTTAGCATTTTCAGTCTTAATACAATTTACATCAACGTAATAAGTAACATCAGTATTATAAACACTAATCTTACCTTCATTTATGAAATTTCTAGTTGCTCCTATTATTTCTTTTGCTGTATCTATATATGCTGAATCACGAGAATCAGAAATATATTTAGTTACAGAAGGTATTGCTATAATCATTAAGATACCAAGTATTATTATTACTGCTAGTAACTCAATTAAAGTAAAACCTTTCTTATTTTTCATAAAACACCTCTAATTATAATCTAATTATATCACATATAATAAGAAATTTAAAAAAAAGAAAACCTAAATTAATAGGTTTACTTTTTTAGTCACTTGCTAAATTATCAAAGTATCCTTGAATGAATACTACTGGAGTTCCTTTATCTCCACTTCCACTAGTTAAGTCACATAAAGATCCAATTAAATCTGTAAGTCTTCTAGGAGTAGTTCCTTGAGATAACATATTTCCTTTTAAATTAGCTTCTTTTTGTCTAATTTCATTTTTAATAGCTTCTTTAAGTTCATCACCAGATAAATCAGCAAATTTATTATCTGAAACATATTTAAGTTTAATCTCATTTGGAGTTCCAATTAGTCCTTCTGTATATGCTGGTGATACAACAGGATCAGCAAGTTCCCAAATCTTACCTACCGGATCTTTAAAAGCCCCATCTCCATAAACCATTACTTCAATAGTTTTCCCAGTTAATTCTTTTAATTTATTTTGAATTGTATATACAAGTTTTTCTCCTGTTTTAGGAAATAATTTTAATCTTTCTTCTGTTGATTTATTTGATCCTAATAATCCATATTCAGGATTAAAACCAGAATTACCTACTGGTTTATTCATAACTTCAAATAAACCATAAATAGTTTCTGCTCCTGCTTCTTTTAACATTTTCTTAGTTCTTAATCTAGTATGTATATCACAAGTTAAAACATCTTTTGTATAATTTAAAATTACTTTAGGATCATTTGCAAAAACAAACTCAACTTCACAATTCTCACTCTTAATTAAATCTCTATAGAAATCAACCATATTAATTCCAGTAAATGGATGTATCCAAGATCCAAAAGTATCTTTATACTGTTCTTCTGTTATAACACTAGATAAATTATAGTTACTATTATCAAGTATATCTTCATCAAGTATTCCATTTCCTACTTCATCACTTGGAAATGATAATAACATTGTAATTTTATTCATTGCTCTTGCAATACTTTTTAAAATAATAGAAAATCTATTTCTACTTAATATTGGAAAAACAACTCCAATATTTCCACTTGGAAATTTATTTTTTAAATCTTTTGCTATTTCATCAACTGTAACATAGTTTCCTTCACTGATACCTACAACTGCTTCTGTAATAGCAACGACATCTTTATCACTAAATTCAAATTTTTCACTTTCTTTAGCATTCATTAATGATTCAACTACTATATTTGCTAAATCATCATGTTCTTTAATTATTGGTGTACGAATTCCACGTACTACTGTTCC
>JAEEGL017118481.1_pt1 | contig 12267 bp, 7 predicted proteins | sample 9134231 | NCBI WGS metagenome assembly JAEEGL01 (sample SAMN16246548, study PRJNA631951) | gut metagenome | biome: gut microbiome; feature: rumen; material: fiber-attached | host: Bos | place: Iran: Karaj | collected 2018-10
CAGATGCAAGCGCGGAGCAGCCCCAGAATGCCGCCATCCCGATCTTTGTCAGACTGGTGGGGAAAGTGATGCCTGCAACATCTGTATTCCCTGCAAAAGCGCCCTGCCCGATTTCGGTAACGGCTTTTCCGTCAAACTCAGCAGGAATAGTAACCTGTGTGTCTGTTCCGTTGTACTTTGTAATCGTAACAGTCGATTCATCCGCATTGACGGCATATTCAAATTTTGCAAGAACCGGCAGCACCGTGTCTTCAAATGTGATTTCATTTTCCCCATTCGCGTCGCTGAAGATTTTACCGCAAACGCTGCAGGTATAATATTCGATATTTCCGGCAGTTTGGAAGGTAGGCTCTACGCGTTCGTGTTTCGTCAGCTGATGCGCGCCGTATTCACCGTATTCGGCGCCGCAGATTTCGCAGACCGCAAGATGCGAGCAGTCCGCCGTGCCGCTGTGAGCCGCGAGGTCCGCTTTATCGCCGCATTCGCATTCGTGCCAATGCTCGATCGCGTTGTAACTCCATTCCTCAGGGAATACATGTTCGATCTGCGCAATTACAGTCTGTTCCTGAGTGATCTCGTTTTCGCCGTTTGCGTCGCTGAAAAGCTTGCCGCAGAGCTCGCAGGTGTAATACTCGATATTGCCCGCGCTCGAGTGCGTCGCTTCAACCCGTTCGTGGTGCGTCAGCTGATGTACGCAATGTCGCGCTGCGGCCGTAATCGGTTCATTCCCCTCCGCGATGACGATTGCTTCCCACTGCTCCTGCGTTCCGATAAACGTAATTTCAGAGAGCGATTCGCATTCGCTGAACGCATTATTCCCGATCACCGCAACGCTTGCCGGAATCGTTACCGAAGCGAGGTTCGAGCAATAAATGAACGCTCCCGTGCCGATCCGGGCAGCCGGCGAAGGAATCACAATCGAGGAAAGATAGCTGCACCCTTTGAACATATAATCCGAAATCTCCGGGATGCCTTCATAAAGTTCCACAGATTCCAGCTTTCCGCAGTCTTCAAAGACGCACGTTCCGAGATTCGTCAGCGTTCCCGGCAGATTTGCCGAAATAAGCGAAGCGCAGCTGCCGAACGCGTAATAGCCGATGCTTTCAACGCCCGAAGGAACGGTAACCGAAGTGATCGGCGCCGACGCAAACGCGCCGTCCCCGATCGCGGTTACCGGATAGCCGCCCATTTCCGAGGGAATTGTAAGATCCGTTTCCTCTCCGGTATATCCGGTAATCGTCGCAGCAACTCCGGCCGCGTCGACCGTATAGGTATAGCCGTTCTCTTCCAGCGCCGGCTCGTCGGGATCCGTCAACGCGTCGAACGTATACTCCACAACTAAGTTTTCTTCTCTTTCATCCACATAGGCTGCCGCCGCGCTGCCGTTGACGGTTGCAGTCACTTCATCGGAAAAATAGAAATCCGCGTCCGCGTACAATAACACCGTAACCGTGTATTGCGTATCCGATGCAAATACGTCGTAATCCGGTTCGAGATAATCCCCGGTCGTCTCGTTTTGCCAGCGCACTCCGTTGCGCATATACGTGCCGTCGTGCTCGCAATAATTCTGTGTTCCGTAAGGAATCCCCGGAAAATACTCCGGAGCCGCTCCGATCTCGGGAGCGGGAATCGTGATCGGGACCTCCTCGATACATTCCACGGTCGGTTCCGGATCGTCTCCTTCCGCCCTGACCGGAAGCCTCGAAACAAACATCGAGAAAACCATCAGAAAAGTAAGGAGGGCCGCTGTAGATTTACGCAGGAAACGCTTCATGATTGGTGCCGCCTTTCGGTTGATTTTCGATTCACACACTACAAGATTGCATATTAAATTTATTATATAATCTTGTTGAAAAGATTGCAATTGCTTTTTTCGATAAACAGAAATTTTGTTTATTTCAACTAGTTTTCAACAATCTATAGCCTTATACGGCTTTTTTGTTTTCAAACTAACAAAATCGCATCATCAGGGATTTTTCTTCTCAGTTTTTCAAGTAATAACTTTGAGCATTCGATTTACTCGGGAGCTTAAAGCGAATACAGCAAAAGCCCGGATTCTCTCCGGGCTTTTGTTCAATGATGTTCCGTGCAACAGGGAGCATCCGAATGATTTCCTGCGAATCGGCAGCTTTATGGATTTGTCAGTTCGCCGGCTGGGAGGTCTGCTCGGAGCCGGTGCTGCCGGCGGCGGCTGCGATCTCCTCGCCGATCGCGGTGATGACGGTATGCTCTCCCATGACCTGCGGGAGCTTTCCGTCCCATTTTTCGTAGAATTTCGAGAGCAGGACGTTTTCCGTAAGCGATTGCGAGAGCGTCTCGTTGGCCTGCGCCTGCGCCTGCGCTTCGATCATCAGCGCTTTGGCGTCTGCTTCGGCCTTGGCGATGCGCGTCTCGTTTTCGATCTGCTGTTTTTCGTAGACCTGCTGCGCGATCGATTTTTCGGCGATCGCCTGGTTGTATTCTTCCTCGAAGTTCATGTTGTTGATCACGACCTTCAGGACGTTGACCGTCGCCGCGCCGTACTTTTCATCCAGCGCCGCCTGGAGCTTTTCCTTGACGAGCGGCTCGATATGTGTACGGATCGTGACCTCCTGGACGCCGAGCTCCACCATTGCGGATTTGATCGAACTCGAAACGAGCCCGGCGGAAACGAGATCCTGATCGGACTGCGAAACGTTCGCGTAGATCCACGAAGAGCGGTTTCCGGCGATCTGATAGGTCACGATCACGTCTTCGGCAAACACCGGAACCTTCTCCTTTGTTTCGCCCCAGACCTGCGCCGAAAGCGAGATATCCTGCTGCTTGTTGTTGACCAGATTCACGCTCTGGATAAACGGAACCTTCAGATTGAATCCCTGCGGCAGGTTTGCTTCGGAAATCTGACCAAAGGTCGTGCGTACGCCGGTATAGCCGGTCGGCACGATCGCGAAGCATTGACCGGAAACGGCGATCACGAAGCCCGCGATCAGCATTGCCGCCGCGGCGCTTTTCTTGATTTTCGGCAGGAAGAAGAACACCACGCCCGCGATCATCACGGCAAGGCCCAATAAAAGCATGATCGAATTCATAAAACTATATCCTCCTTGAACTGATTGCTTTTCTTGCTAGTGAACACTTTAGCACGACTTCAAATTCCTGTAAAGTATCTGCGCCTTTATTCACAGAATTTTCACTTTTACCCGTTATGATGAAAATACTTTCTAAACAGATAGGAGATTTTTTATATGAAAAGAATTTGCGCGCTCCTGCTCGCCGTACTCTTTGTCTTTCTGATCGGATGCTCTTCCGCACAGAAGCCGGAAAAAGCGGATCTTTCTTCGATCGATCCGGCGAGCGGCCTCCACCACGCGACGATCTCGGTCAAGGATTTCGGGCAGATCGAACTGGAGCTTGACGCCGACGCCGCGCCGATCACGGTTTCGAATTTCATCTCCCTCGCCTCCTCCGGGTTTTACGACGGGCTGACGTTCCATCGCATCCAGGAAGGCTTCATGATGCAGGGCGGCGATCCGAAAGGCGACGGTACCGGCGGCAGCGGAACGCAGATCAAAGGCGAATTCGCTTCAAACGGAGTCTCGAATCCGATCTCCCACAAGCGCGGGGTGATCTCGATGGCGCGCGCAAAGCAGAACGACAGCGCCTCTTCGCAGTTCTTCATCTGCCACGGCGACGCTTCCGCCTGGCTCGACGGGCTCTACGCCGCGTTCGGCAAGGTCACGAACGGGATGGACGTTGTCGACAAGATCTGCACTAAGAAATATACCGTTGACAAGAACTATGTGATCACGAAGAAATCCGAGCAGCCGGTTATCGAATGGATCGTGATCACAGACTGATTCTTCCGGCAAACGAAAACGTCCTGCGGGTTTTCCCCGCAGGACGTTTCTTGATTTTTACCGTTTTATTCCAGATGAAGCTCGATGAACTTCGTAACCGCTTCGCGGTCGGAAAGGTCCGGGATCTCCGCCTTGAGCGGGAGAATCGCGATCTTTTCCGTCATCGAGATCGTCTCGCCTTTTCCCCAGTCTTCAATCGGCCCGAGCACTTCGATCTCGGTAAACTGATGGCTGGTATAAGCTTCGAGCGAGCTGCCGAAATCGGTATAATCCTTTTCGGTATCGTGGGTAAAGCTCATCTTGAGCAGATAGCCCTTGTTCGCATACATCGCCCAGCCTTCAGTATCGGCGGAACCGATCTTGATCGGGCGCTGACGCTCGGCGCTGTGGCGCAGGGTGATATAGCGATCGTCGAGACCGAGGCGCTGATCCCCAAGCGATCCGAGGAACATCACGAGCGAACCGGAGGGCAGAATCGGCTTTGAGAAATCGGCAAGCGTGAGTTCGGAGAAGGGCTTGCGCATTCTGAACGGGCGCATAAAGGGGAAGAATCCGACTCCGCCCGGCGCGCACTGGGTCACCTGCCAGACGGCGTTGCGCTTTTTCTCTTCGAAGGTATTCGTAAATTCGCAGGTTACCTCGATTTCCGGCTTTTCTTCGTCCAGAACGACGGTCATTGCCGAGATAAAGCCGATCACCTTCGCTTCGGGGCAGGTAAGCTTTACACCGTTTTTGATCTCTTCGAGCAGGACCGGGTCGTTATCGGGCGATTCGGTATGGATCTGATACTGCGGCGCGAGCCACATGCGGTGGCCGCCGTAGAAATGATACTCCGCTTCTTCGCCGAAAAGCTCCTTGAAGAACGGCGAGCGGTCTACAACCTGATCCTCATCGTCGTTGAAAAAGAGGTTTTCGCCGCCTTTTGCCGCATAATAAATAATACGCGGGCCGAGATCGAGCGTAACAAGCAGCTCCACCGCGTCGTTTTCGAGCTTGACGCAGCGACCGTAGCGTTTATACGAATCGACCTTTGAAATCGTAACAGCCATGTTTCTCTCTCCTTTATCTGATTTGATTTTCTGATTTGAATATATCATAAACAACGGTTCCCCGTCAATCTTCCGCCGGCGGAAAAAGTATCGAAAAGTTACGAAAAATGAAAAAACTGTAACTTTACTTTTCCCGTTATTTTCGCTATGATGATTACATAATAAAAGATGACAGGAGGTTTTGCCATGGCGAAAAAAGAAAAACAGACGCCGAAGCCGGAAGCGGCAAAAGCGGCGCCGGCCGCTCAATCGGAGCCCGTCAAAACGAAAAAAAGCAAAAAATGGCTTGCCTTTATTATAATTTTCCTTGCATTCGCGGTCCTCGCGGGCGGCGGATACTTTGCCTTTCAGTATTTTACGCAGGAAGAGATCGACCCCGCGCAGATCGCGTACGGCAACATCACGATCAGCGGCAAGAATATCAACGGCATGACCCACGCCGAAGTGGAACAGTACCTTCTGCGGCGCGAGCAGACGCTCCCCGAGCCCTACTCCTACGAGCTCGTCTGCGGCGGCTTTACCGACAAGGTCGGCAAAGAAGGCTTTGAATTCAGCTTCAACACGCGCGAAGTCCTCAAAGGCCTGAAAAACGCCCGGGACGGCGACGTGATCGAGCATAAGATCACGGCAAAACTCAACGAAAAGCTGCTCGGTACGAAGCTCGCGGAAATGGCCGCAAAGGTCTTTGTCGACTGCGTCGAGCCGGAAGTGACCGATTTCAAATTTGAAGATCACCAGTTCGTCGTCTCGCAGGAACGCGTCGGGCGCATGATGAACGTTTTTCGAACCAAAGAGAAGATCCTGCTTGAATACGACGGCGCGCAGGAAAGCAAATTCGAATGCCTCACAAGCGACATTCCGCCGAAAACCACGCGCGAAGAGCTGCTCACCCACCTCGGCCAGATCGGCTACGGCACGACGATCTGCACGAACGTCTACGCTTCGGAATACAATATGCGCCTCGCCATGCAGAAAATGGACCGCACGAGCGTAGGCCCTCACGAAATCTATTCCTTCCACGAGCACGTCGGCGACAGCACGACCGAGGAAGGCGGCTGGATGAAATCCGGCGCCTACCGCGACGGCCGCCTTCAGCAGGAATACGGCGGCGGCATCTGCCAGGCGGCTACAACACTCTACCAGTGCGCGATCCGCTCGAACTTTCAGATCATAGAGCGCTGGTGCCATCTGCAGCCCTCGAACTACTGCCCGATCCCGGGAACGGACGCAACGGTCGACTACCCCTGGGTGGACGTTCGCGTTTTGAACACCTCGGATTATCCCGTCTATATCGAATCGAAGATGGGCGACGACAACGTTCTGCTCATGACGATGTACGGCTATATCTCCGAAGAATACGATCATATCGATTACGACGGCTGGTATACGGGATCGATCCCGAAGCCGAAGGCGGAATTCGAAGTGGACAATTCCCTCAAGGAAGGCCAGTTCGTGCGCGTGCGCACCGGCTACAGCGGCTGCACCGCCGAGGCAAAGCGCTACTGGTACGATAAGGACGGCGAGATCATCAAATCCGAAGATCTTCCTTCCTCCACCTACAGCGCGGTTTCGCCGCTCTTCCGAGTCGGCCCGAAAACCGATACCTCGAAGATCCCGCTCGAAAAGGAATCCGGCACCGTAAAACCCGAAAAGCCGGAAAGCTCTTCTTCGGAGAATCCCTCCTCGAGCGAGCCTGAACCCGAACCTGAGCCCGAACCGGAACCCGAGCCGGAACCGGAACCCGAGCCGGAGCCGGAACCCGAACCCGAGCCGGAGCCCGAACCGGAGCCGGAGCCCGAACCGGAGCCGGAGCCGGAACCGGAACCCGAGCCGGAGCCGGAACCCGAACCGGAACCTGAACCGGAGCCCGAACCGGAACCCGAACCTCCGGAAGAACACGAAGTGGAAGAATAACGAAAGCAAAAGACCCGACCGAAAAACCCGGCCGGGCCTTTTTTTTTGCGGTTTTACTGCGGCAGTTTTCGCCAGGTGCCGCGCAGGTGGACGATCAGGAACACGGCAAAGAGAAAGAGATTGTGGAGAATCATGCACGCCCAGGCGGAAATAAGGCCCATTCCCCACATCTGTGTGCACAGATAGGTTCCGACGATTCGTATTCCCCACATTCCGAGGATATTATAGAGGAATGGCAGCTTCGTCTTCCCCACGCCCTGCATCATTCCCTCGATGATGATCGAGAAGCCGTAGAAGGGTTCCGAAACCGCAACCATCCTCAGGACAAACGTGCCGAGCGTGATCACCTGCAGATCGGAGGAGAAGATGCGCATCAGCGGGTGCGCAAAGAGGAAGAGGCAGGAGCCGGAAAGGATCATCAGGCCGATCTCAATCGGGATGAAGGTTGCCGCGAGATCGCGCATACGCTTTTCGTCGCGCGCGCCGTAGGCGTTGCCCACCAGCGTCGCCGCGGCCGTCTGCATGCCGTATCCGGGGATATAAAACGCGGATTCCACCGTATTGGCGATCGTATGCGCCGCGGTTGAAATCTCGCCGAGCGAGTTGATCATCGAAGCGAACGCAACGTATCCGAGCGAAGTGCCGAATCGCTGGAACATGCTCGGGATCGCAACGCGGAAGCATTCCTTCAGGATCGCGAGATCCGGCAGGAAGCGCTGACCGATCGGCGAGATTTTCGGATGCCGCAGAAAGGCGACCGTGATCATCACGCCGCCGAAGAGGAACGAGGCCGCGCTCGCCCAAGCCGCGCCGAGAACGCCCCAGCCGGCCCCGGGCATCGTAAACGAAAACGAGAAAACGCGGATCTCGCGCGTCGGATAGATCAGCAGGAAATTGAGCACAACGTTCAGGAGGTTGACGAAAACTCCGACTTTCATCGGCGTTTTCGTATCGCCCGCCGCGCGCAGTACGGTTCCGAAGATCATGCTCGCGGTACGCGGGAGCATCGGAAGATAGAGGATGAAGAAATACGCAGCGGCGGTCTCGCGGATCGAGGGATCCACCTGCATCCAAACCGGAACGCGTGAGGAAAGCGAAAGCGTCAAAGCCGTAAACGCGCTGCCGAAAAGAACCGTCATCAGAACCGCCTGAGCAGCCGCACGTTTCGCTAAAGCCTCCTCCCCCGCGCCGAGCTTGCGCGCGATGAACGAGAGAAAGCCGACGCCGAGCGCCATGATCGTACTGCCCAGAAGCCAATTGACCGTAGTCGTGGCACCGACGGAAGCCGTCGCCTGCGTACCTAAGTATCCGACCATCGCCGTATCGATATACTGAACGGCGGTCTGCATCATCTGCTCGAGCATCGTCGGCCAGGCAAGCGCCATGATCACGCCGAACAGCGCCTTATTCTCTTGTTTGAAAAGCCTGTGTTTCAACATTCGCCGCTCCGTCGTTTCACAAATTGCTTTCGCGCGGAGCTTCTTCCGCGCGCCGTTTCGTATTCTACCATATTCCGAACCGTTTTGCAACGGACGCTTTTTCAGAAAGATTCGTTCTTTTTAAAGCCGCAAAGAAAAACGCCTCCCCGAGGGGCGGCGTTTTTGCAGCTTGCTTTACAGATTTTCGTTTTTGAGCGCGTCGATCGGATTCTCTTTGCGTATTTTCATCACGGCGTAGAGCATCGAAGCGAAAACCACGAAGAAGACGCTTGCGATCGCGATCAGAACGCTCGCCGCGGGAAGATAGAACGATTCCCGATAGGCGATCCCGACCGCGCGGTAGATCAGATACGTCATGAAAAACGCCGCCGGCAGGCCCCAGAGCAGCGCTTTGAGGCCGTAGATGATACATTCGAAGATCATCATCTTTCCGAAGCCGCGGTCGTGCATGCCGATGGAGCGCAGCATCGCGAATTCGCGCCGCCGAAGCGAAACGCTCGTTGAAATCGTATTGAAGACGTTCGAGGCCGCGATCAGCGAGATCAGTATGATAAAGCCGTAGGAGAAAACGCGCACCACGCGTACGAGCATCCTCTGAGCTTCTTTCGTGGAATTCAGATCGTAAAGATTTTCGCTCTGGAGATTCGCTTCCTCGAGCAGCTTTTTCATCTCGTTATAGGTTTCGCCGTGATTCGTCACCTCAAAGGCGTATTCGATCGAGGGAAGCGCGATTTTTTCGCCGAGAACAGTTTCAGCCGCCGAAAACGGATAGACGACCGCCGGATACGCGCTCGGGATCAGCAGGATCTTTGTTTCGACCGCGGCGCCGAGCTGCGCCGGCTGCCAGTCCATCGCTTCGTCGTAGGGAATGCGCAGTGTGTTGAGCAGATCGAGATTGATTTCCTCCGAGGTTTCTCCCTCGTAGTAGGTTTCGAAATCTTCGTCTGCAAGATAGACGGCGCACCGCCCGCCGCTCGAGTCGCTGTCGGTCATCAGGAACGTATAGCCTTCGATCTCCTTCGGTTCACCGCATAGGTCAATCGTGAGCGGGAACGCGTTTTTTCGGACGATCTCGAAGTTCTCCCAGGTCATGCCGCCGCTCTCGTTCGTAAAGCCGATCGTGTATTCGTTGGTAAAGACGGCGCGCGGACGCCCGGGATCGAAATAGTCCGCCTCCGAAATCCCGTTTTCACGCAGCAGCGCGCCGAACGCTTCGTCAGAAAGGAAGCAGAGGTAGGCTTCGGTCGTAACCGCTGCGCTCTGTTCGGCGTCGAAATACGCGCGCATCTTCTCCGTCGCGTCGCTCTCCCGCATGCGCAGCGTACGGCCGAATACCGCGCCGTACTCCCCTTTGAGGATCCCTTTCGCGCCGGAAAGCAGACGGAACGTTTCCTCGGGAGAGCTTTCGCCGCCGCTGCCGCTGTAGATCAGGTCGGCGCGCTCTTCGTTCGCGGTCACGCCGCCTACGATATCGGACAGATAGCTGCAGAACGAGGAGGCCGAGATAAAGAGCGAAATGCTCAGAAAGAGCGATACGATCACCGCCCGGTAGCGCTTGCGGTTCCGTTTGAAATTCTTCGAGGCGATCATCCCCTCGAAGCCGAACAGACGGAAAGTCAGCTTTGAGGTCTTGAGCGAACGCGGCGAAGCTTTCAGATCGTTCGTCTGGCGGATCGAATCGATCGGCGAGATCCGCATTGCGCGGCGCGCCGGAACGTAAGCGGAAACCAGCGTTGTCAAAAGCCCGAGCGCCGCCGAGATCAGAAGCCCGAGCGGCGATACCGTGAGCTTCATTTGGATTTCGGAATCGGGCGCAAGAAATCCCGCGAAGGAATCACGCAGGAAGAAAAGCACGGAACCGATCCCGATACAGCCGACGATCAGCCCGATCGGGATCGCGATCGCCGAAAGCAGGAACGCTTCGTAGAAAACGCAGGCGCGGATCTGTTTTTTCGTAGCGCCGACGGATTTGAGGATCCCAAACTGCTTCGTACGCTCGGAAACCGAGATCGAGAACGAATTGTAGATCAGGCTGATCGAACCGAACGCGATCAGGAAAATGAGGATCGTGGCAAAGCTGTAAAGCACGCGCGAAAGCGTGGCGTTGCGCAGAGTTCCGTAGAAATTGAGCAGATCGGCATGCGGCACGCTCTTCTGGCCGAAGGGGCTCTGCTCGATATATTCGTAGTAGCCGCGGGGCTGCTTGAGCGTAAAGAACGCGCAGAAATCGCCCTCTCCGCCGCCTTTGGTCAGCGCGGTATATCCCGGGCAGGAATAGCTTTCGACCTCGCGGGAAAAACGCCTGTAAAAGCCGCAGACGGTGTACGTCTTTTCTTCCGTGATTTCCAGCGCCTCCGAAGGATCGTAGTCGCAGCGCAGGTCGAGCGTCCGCCCCTCGAGCACGCGCCGACCGAGCGAGAGCGGAAGCGTATCGCCGATTTTATAGGCAGCGCCGCCGTTTTGCAGCAGATGCGCGGGCAGCAGGATCTCCCCCTCGTTTTCGGGCATCGCGCCCGAAGTGATCTGAACCGAAACGAGATCGGAAAAGTCATCGCCGACCGATTCTACGAGCAGATAGGGCTTATAATCTTCGCTGATTTTCGCCCAGCCGACCTCCTGCCAGAGGACTTCCTCCTCGATCTGCGATTCTTCCTCCAGCTTCTGAACATCTGCGTCCGTAAGGCCGTAGAACATCCCGTGGAATTTTCCGACGCGCTCCTCCTCCGAGCGGCGCATGAAAACAACGCCGCTGAAGGCGCCTTCGATCACCGCGGTGACCAGCGCGATCGAAAGGATGATCCCGACCAGCGTTACGAGCGTCCGCGAGCGGTTTTCCCGCAGCGATTTTCGAACAAAGCGTTTCAGTACGTTCATTTCTCCGCCCTCCGGATCCGCTCGTCGCGGACGATGCGCCCGTCTTCGAGCGCAAGGATGCGGTCGGCCTGGAGCGCGATCGATTCGTCGTGGGTGATCACGATCAGCGTCTGTCCGTACTGGCGGTTCGAGTATTTGAGCAGCTCCACGATCTCCTGGCTGTTTTTCGAATCGAGGTTTCCCGTAGGCTCGTCGGCCAGAACGACCGCCGGCGCGTTCATCAGCGCGCGTCCGATCGATACACGCTGCTGCTGGCCGCCGGAAAGCTGATTCGGCAGGCTCTGCCGCCGGTCGGAAAGCCCGAGAACGGAAAGCAGCCCCGACAGGCGCTCTTCGTTGACCTTCCGGCCGTCCATCAGAACCGGCAGAGTTACGTTTTCCTCCACGTTGAGGACCGGGATCAGATTATAGAACTGATAGACCAGCCCTACCTGGCGGCGGCGGAATACCGCGAGCTGTTCCTCGTTCTGGGCGTAGACGTCCTGACCGTTCATATAGACCTTGCCCTGCGTCGGCCGGTCGACGCCCCCGAGGATATGCAGCAGGGTCGATTTTCCCGAACCGGACGGCCCGATGATCGAAAGGAACTCTCCTTTTTCTACCGAAAAGGAAATATGATCGAGCGCCGTAACCTGCGTTTCTCCGGCGCCGTAAATTTTCGTCAGATCTTCCACTCGTAAAATTTCCATCCGTTTTTGCTCCTTGTTTCTCTCTCGTTTTTAATGATACTCTTATCATAGACGCGAAAAGTGACGCTTCGATGACTGTTTGAGCCGTTTTTTTCGAAGCGCCACTTCTTATTTTTTATTTAATTATCCGCGTTCAGACGACCGCTTTGTAAAAGCGGATCACAAAGCGCGCGCCGCCTTCGGGCGCGTTTTCGGCAAGAATTGTTCCGTTTTGCTCGGAAACGATCAGCCGCGCGAGCGCAAGGCCGATCCCGAAGCTCTCCTTCCCCGCCGTCTTTCCTTTGTAGAACCGGTCGAAGAGATGCGGCAGATCGGAAGGATCGAAGCCGCTTCCCGTATCGGAGACGGTAATCTGGGTATAGAGCGGATTCTCCGCGCAGGCAAGAGAAATCCTGCCGCCGTGCGGCGTATGTTCCATACAGTTTTTGATGAGGTTTCCGATCGCTTCAACGCTCCATTCGGGATC
>JAEEGL010501040.1_pt1 | contig 12266 bp, 13 predicted proteins | sample 9134231 | NCBI WGS metagenome assembly JAEEGL01 (sample SAMN16246548, study PRJNA631951) | gut metagenome | biome: gut microbiome; feature: rumen; material: fiber-attached | host: Bos | place: Iran: Karaj | collected 2018-10
AAATGATGGATTCGCCCAGCACGACGAGGCAGTCCTCGATGATGCCCTGGATGCGCGGATCGCGGAACGTCAGGTGCTCGAGCATGGTCCTGCTCTCCGGCGCGTCGCTCCTGGTATAGATCTCGATGCCCTTGTCCATGAGCGGCTTGATCTTCGTCCACAGCGCGGAATCCGTGATCGCCGCCGAGGGATGCGCGGTCATGAGCAGCGCACCGAGCATGGCGCAGCACAGCATGAGGATGCGTTTCATAGGCTTGTCTTCCTCCGGATGGAGAGCGCAGCGGTGCTGCGGGGGTCAGATATGCATGGCGGCCGCGGCGATGCCTGCGCACAGCGCCAGCAGGGAAAAAAAGGCGAGGGATTTCCGCTGCATGGGGACGGTATGGACGGCTACGGCATGGCAGAGGAATGCGGCCAGCGGCAGAAAGGCCAGGCAGCCGTACGCGGCGTACGCCCCGTATCCGCCGCAGCAGGACTGCAGGAGGGCATCCCAGCACGGGGAGAGGGACGGGCTGACGGAAAGGAGGGCCGCGGACGCCGCGATGAGCAGGAGGATGGCTTTAAAGGCGAGCCGTGCCCGCCTGCCGAGTATCAGCGTGTAGTAGTCCCTGCCGTAGTCGGTGCTCATCCGGCAGACTACGGGCCAGCAGAGCGCGGCCACGCAGGAGAGCGCCAGCGACGCGGCGAGCAGGAAGGCCAGGATGCAGGAGAACAGCGCCGCATGCTGCCCGGTCAGCAGGCTGATGACGTCCGGGAGCGCGGCAGCGGGCCCGGGAGCGGCGAACGCGCCTCCGGCCGCGAGCCAGTGGGAAGCGCACGCCAGGCCTGCCCCGAGGGGGACGATGCTGACGAGGCATGTGGCCGTGCTGATCCAGCGCGCTGCCTGCCTGGAAGCGAACAGGGAAAGGATGGAAAGGATGGCCGCCGCGCCGCAGAGGATGCATATGCCGAGGAAATTCCACGCCCACACGCCCTGCATGGCGGCGTACATGCGTCCCCCGCACAGCAGGTCCGCGCACAGCAGGACGCTCACGAGCGCGAGGATGAGGGCCTGGAGCAGCTCGAGCTGGCGGGCGCTCTTGTCAAAGAGGGAACGCTGCTGCGCATGGGCGCGCCACCGGTCGAGGAAGGAAAGGAAAGGCAGGGTCAGGCCGCATCCGAGCAGCATGGAAAAAACAATGGCGGTAACGAGGGCTGGTGGCGTCATACTCTTCCCCTGGGTCGAGAAACCGGTGGATATCCACGTGCTTGTGCAATCGCACGTCTTTGCCTATAGTGGCGGGAGGTGTCTGCAGGCGAATGTTTTAATAGTCGTCACATGAGTTCGATGTCAATGCTTCCCCGCATACGTTTAGGAACGGCACTCGTGGCCCTCTGGGCCCTGAGCCTCCTGCTGGCGTGCGCCGCATACCTGGCCTGGCTGCAGCCCTCGCGCATCGCTGGGACCCTGGAAACGCTCCTTGAAACCAACATCGCCGTCCCCTGCGATGCCGGTTCCTTCTCGGTCGGCCTCCTCCCCCTCCCGACGCTGCATGCGGAGGACCTGACGCTGCGCGAAGGGAGCCTGGAGAATGTGTCGATGACGGTCAGGCGCGTCTCCGTGGCGTTCAGCTGGGCCTCGATCCTGCGGCTGAGCCCCATCCTGCGCTCGGTGCGCCTGGAAGAGCCCGTCATCAGCATCACGGGGGACGCCGGCGCGCCCTCCCTGCCGGAAAGCAGCGGGCCGGCTGCTCCCGGCACGCCCTTCCTCAGGCTGCATCCTTCGCTGATCGGGACTCATGCGCGCATCGATCATGGCCGCATCGTCCTCAGCAGCGCACCGGACGGGCAGCGCGTCACCCTGGAAGACATCAATGTCACGTCGCGCCTCCCCGGACTTTTCCACGGGAACATCCATGCGGACATCGGCGGCATCAGCTATGATTCTCCCGGAGGGGTCCATGTGACGGGCGAAGCCGCGCAGGTGCATGTCGACGAACTGCGCCATGCGGACGGGGCCGGATGGCAGGGACGCCTCAAGTGCAGCGCGCGCCTGCAGATGGATCCGCTCGATACATATTTCGGCCATGCCATCAGCCGGGCGTACCGGTATTTCCCCATGCCGGAACCGCTGTCCCTGGGCTGCGATGCCAGCTTCCACCTCGCCCCGTCGCTGCTGCCGGAGAGCATGAGCGGCACCGTCACGGCGAAGGCCGTCCTCCCGATGAACGGTCACGACACGCCGCTCTCCGTCTCCCTGCCCCTGGCCTACCGGCGCGGCAGCGGCGGCATCGGCGTCGAAGGGGCGCAGATCGCCTTTGACGGGGACCGGGCGGAACTGAACGGGACCATCGACCTGGACGCGTCCTCACCCTGCTTCCGCGGCAGCGCGCAGATCAGGCAGTTCAGCCTGACGCGCTGGTTCGGGTTCGGCAGGCGCATGGATGCCGGGCTCCAGAAAACGCTCGACCGCATTTCCGGCTCGTTCGAGGACATGACGCTGGACCGGCGCGGGATCACCGTGCCGCGCCTGCACGCCAGGCTCTACGACATGGACTTCCACGGTTCCGGAAGCTGCAAGGATTTCCTCAGGCCCTTCATAGCCATCGACATCCATGCGGCGCGGGCCGACCTGGACAAGGTGTTCACCGAGCTCCACGGGGACGTGCCGGACATGTCCCACCTCCCCCCGCCCGCCGTCCCCTTCACGGAAAGAAGGTCCCCGCAGGATGGCGGGGGAGTCGGCTTCGACATCCATGTAAGCGCTGATGATGCCGGGATCATCAACCTGCACCCCCGGGGCACCGACGTGCACGTCCTGCCTTCTCCCGAGGGCACCATGCTCAGGATCAGCATCGCCGACCTCTACGGCGGTGACGCGCGCTCGACCGTCTACCTGCATGACAGGGTCCGGATAACGGCCGACCTCAAGGGCGTCGACATGCGGCGGACATCGGCGGCGCTCACCGGCTTCGAGCCTGTCAGCGGGACGCTGCAGCAGGGACATTTCGACATCGGCTTCGACCATGGGAGCGGCATCCACATGCTCCATACCCTTTCTGTCAGCGGGCGCGCCCTCATCACGAGGGGCACGCTGAAGAACAGGACATCGGCACTGACGCCCTTCAATACCCTGGCGCTTTCCGTCAACGCGCAGTCCCCGGCCAGGACAGCCACGCCGGCGGAGCTCCCGCCCGGCATCCCCTATCAGGGATCGTGGGACATCACCCTCGACACGAAAAGGTGGGCCTGCAGGGTGCGCTCTGATGCTGCGCTGCTGCAGTTCAGCACCGGGTACTGGCTCCCCTCCTCCATGGCCAACCAGAAATGCGATGTGCAGCTGACCATGAAGGATGCCGCCTACCAGCATCTGGCCAACCAGAAATTCTCCCTGAAAGGCAGGGGCAGCTTCAACATCGACAAGGGCACCGTGAAATTTGCCGGCGCGACGCTCAGCCACGCGCTGTTCACGGCGGCGGGCAGCGCCGAGCTGAAAAACTGGCGCAGCGGCTTCAATCTTTCCGGACAGGCGGAAGCCTCGTCGCCGGACTTCAGGAAGGCCCTCGGGCTCCTGGGGATGCAGGTCCCGCTTTCCGGCGGAGGCGGCGGGGCGCTGGCGGCAAGGCTGAAGGGCGCGTTCAGCATCTCCCCGCAGCAGTTCAGGCTCGAGGACCTGCAGGGCTCCCTGGACAGGTACCCGTTCCGGGGCCGGATCGCCGGCACCAGGGGCAAGGCGCCGTCCTGCCAGGCCTCGCTGGTTTTCGACGACCTCGACCTGGATGCGTTCCTGCCGCGCGTATCCCTGAGCCAGTGGCAGTCAGGCGGCGCAAAGACTCCGCTTCCCCTGGAAACGCTCCGCGGATCCGAGGCAAAGGTGCAGCTGCATGCCTCGAAGCTGCGCGTCCTCTCGACGACGCTCACGGGCGCGGACATCAGCATCGACATGAAGAACGGGCGCCTCAGCGCCCCCTTCCACGCCGCCTTCCGCGGCGGCGGCAGCATGCGCGGCACGTTTTCCGCCGCCGCCTCCGGGGGGGAGCACGCGGACCTCGCCCTGGACTATGCCACGTCGGACGTGGACATGCTGAGCCTGAGCAGGGAACGGGCGCATGAGACCCTGATAAGCGGCAAAGGCTCGAGCTCGGCCGCGCTCTCGGCCCGCCAGGCCTGCTGGGAAGACTGGAAAACCGCGCTGAACGGCAGGATGTCCTTCAGCATCGTTTCGGGCAGGATCTTTTCCGCGCCCTCGGCGGCGCAGCAGCAGAGCGATACGCCGTTCAAGTCGATCTCCATGTCCGCGACGGCGCGCAACGGGGTCATCAGCAGCAGTGATTTCCTGCTGAAGGGGAGCATGTCATCCATCAAGGGCTCGGGCGAGATCTCGCTCGCGAGCCTCGCCATCAACGCCCGCGCCGTCATGACGCTGATCGGCATCCCCGAGCTCCCGTTCACCATCACGGGAACGCTCGGCGAGCCGAAGATAAGCTACAAGGTCTTCGGGGCGGTCACCGGGACGGTAGGCAACATCGGCAGCACGGTCTTCGACATCCTCGGCGGCATCCTGACGGCCCCGATACGGCTGCTGACAGGGAACCGCTTCCTCGGCAATGGTCAGTGACCTGCCCGCTCTGCGGCGGCCTCTTCCGGGCCCGGCTGCAGGGCGGCGATCTGCCTGAAGATCTTCAGGGATTCCTCCGCTTCGAGGGGATCGATCGTCCGCAGGGCGAAGCCCGCATGGACGATGACGTAATCGCCGACGCGCGGCGGGTCCGGAAGCAGGATGGTCGAGATGTCCATGCTGCCCGATCCTGTCTGGATGCGCGCCTTCCCGTCCTCGTCGACGGACGATATGCGCGCAGGAACGGCGAGACACATAAGCAAACTCCTTGAGTGCGTATGCATGGGTGTTTGCCATATTCCCGCGGGATTTTCAATAAAATTCAGCGAGTCGAAGAGCATTGCAAAAAAAGAAAAAAAAAATGTACAAGCGCTCATCCAAGGTCGGACCCATGAATCTGCTGCAGTATTTCCTCCTTCTTTTCACCCGGCTCGGAGAGATGGCATGCTTCCTCTTCGAGGGCTTCCGCCGCATCTTCCGGAGCCGCAGGCTCGCATCCAAGACGATGCGGCAGGTCTACACCATCGGCGCGCAGTCGATGTTCGTCATCCTCCTGATCGGCCTGTTCACGGGGCTCGTGCTCGGCCTCCAGGCGTTTTACGCCATGTCCATGTTCGGGGCGCAGGGCATGCTGGGGTCGCTCCTGTCGCTCACGCTCATCCGCGAGCTGTCGCCGGTGCTGACGGCCGTCATGGTCACGGCGCGCGCCGGTTCCGCCATGACCGCGGAGATCGGCGTCATGCGCATTTCCGACCAGATCGACGCCCTGGAGATCATGGACATCCATCCCATCGGCTATCTGGTCTCCCCCAGGCTCATCGCGTCCATCATAACCTTTCCCATACTCTCCTCCATTTTCACGGTGATCGGCATTTTCGGCGGCTACCTTTCGGCATGCGTCCTCCTGCCGCTCAACGAGGGAAGATATTTTTCCGGCATCGAATCCAGCGTGACCATGGCTGATATCCGCGGCTGCTTCATCAAGTCCGTCATCTTCGCCGTCATCGTGGTCACCGTCTGCTGCTACCAGGGGTACCATGCGCACCTGCGCAGGGACGGCAAGGGCGCGGAGGCCGTGGGCAACGCCACCACGTCCGCCGTCGTCGTCAGCTGCGTCCTCATCCTCATCGCTGACTATGTCATCACCTCCTTCCTGCTGTGAGACGGCCATGGACGACAAAGCCTGGGACATACGCATCGAAAAGCTCTGCGGCGGCTACGGCGGCAGGCTCATCCTTGAAGATTTCACCGCTGCCATGCCGGGCGGGGCCATCACCACGATCCTCGGCGAATCCGGCTGCGGCAAGACCACGCTGCTGCGCATGCTCCTCGGCCTCACGCCGACGTCGTCCGGCAGCATCTTCATCGGCGGGCGCGACACCACGCACATGCCCCCCGCGCAGTTCCACAAGCTGCGCCGCCGCTTCGGCGTGCTCTTCCAGGACGGCGCGCTCATCAGCGCCCTGACGCTGGCGGAAAACACCGAGCTGCCCCTCATGGAGCATACCAGGCTGCCGCGCAGGGTGCTGCGCGAGGCCGCCCTGCGCACGCTGGAGCTCGTCGGCCTGCGCTCATTCGCGGATTTCTATCCCGGAGAGCTTTCCGGTGGCATGCGCAAGCGCGCCGGGCTCGCACGCGCCATCGTCACGGAGCCGCCCGTCCTGTTCTGCGACGAGCCCACCTCCGGCCTCGATCCCATCACGGCCGCCCAGATGGACCAGCTCCTGCTCGACATGAAGTCCTGCTATCCGCAGATGACCATCGTCGTCGTCACCCACGACCTGGACAGCATGGCGCGGATCGCTGACGAAGTGCTCGTCCTTAAGGACAAGAAAGCTGTTTTTTCTGGAAGGAAGGATGATCTGCTGGTCTCGGACGACCCCTATATCCGCAGCCTTCTTGACAGACAATTTGAAGAATCCCGCCGTATGGCGGCGCCGCCGCTGGACGAGGCCGTCCGCAGCGCGCTGTCCGCATGGCTTGATGCCTGAGAGGTCCCTATGATTGCCGGAAGAAATGCCCTTATTGGTGTGTTCGTTGCCATCGGCCTTGCCTGCATGGCCTACCTGACGATAAAGCTGGGCAGGATGGAGGTCTTTGACGACAGCGGCTACACCGTGACAGCCCGCTTCACCTCGGTCGCCGGCCTGCGCGTCGGCGCCAATGTCGAGATCGCCGGCGTCGCCATCGGCAAGGTGTCCGCGATACGGCTCAGCCCCGAGGATTTCTCGGCGCAGGTCGACCTGCGCATCAACAAGGACGTGCCGCTTTCCGAAGACGTCATGGCTTCGGTGAAGACGAGCGGCCTCATCGGGGACAAGTACATTTCCATCACGCCCGGCGGTTCCGACGAGAAGCTCGCCGCCGGCAGCACCATTACCGACACGGAATCATCCATGGATCTGGAATCGCTCATCGGCAAATTTGTCTTTGGAGGTGTGTGATGACAAGGCTTGCGCGCCATCTTGCGTTCCTGCTGATCACGGTGTTTCTCCTCTGCACGGCGGCAGTCGCCGCTGAGCGCACGGCGCGGCAGACGGCCGAGGCCGGCGCCGAACGCGTCCTCGCCCTGCTGAACGACCCGGCGTTCAAGGACCCCGCGACCCGGCCCGGCGTCAAGAAGAAGATCGAGCAGGAAATCGTGGCCCTGTTCGACTTCGAAGAGTTCTCCACGCGTACGGTCGGCCCCAACTGGAAAAAGTTCACGCCTGATCAGAAGCAGAGCTTCAAGACGGCGTTCACCGACCTTTTGCGCAACACCTATATCGACACGCTCGACGAATACAACGGGCAGAAGGTGCAGTTCACCGGAGAGACCGTTGCCAACGGCGGCAAGCGCGTCGAAGTCCAGATGAGCTTCATCGCCGGGGAGAAGAATTATCCCGTGGCCTTCAGGATGCTCGAGAAGAACGGCGCCTGGGTCGTCTACGACGTGCTCATCGAAGGCATCAGCATGATCAAGAATTACCGCGAGCAGTTCCGGGACATCCTGTCGAAGAACAGCCCCGACGAGCTGATCAGGCGCGTGCAGGCGAAGGCCGAGGAACAGAAGACGAAGAAGAAGGCGGATAAATGAAGCGCCTCGCGACCCTCCTGCTCATCATCAGCCTTGCCACCGCCGGCTGCGCGGCAAAGACTGACGGCGCGCGCGATGCCGGGCAGGCCCCGGCGCAGGCGGCGGTGCTCGATGACGGCGCTTCCGCCCCGGCGCAGGCCCCCGCTCCTTCGGCACCCGGCGAGCCGGACCTCGACGACTATGATGACGACGATGCCGCTGACCAGGCGCAGAGCGACCCCCTCGAGGGATGGAACCGCTTCTGGTTCCGCTTCAACGACTGCTTCATCCAGTACGTGCTGAAGCCGCTGCACAAGGGATACTGCTTCATCGTCCCCGAGCCCGTGCGCTCCGCGGTCTCCACCTTTTCCTACAACGTGCTCTTCCCGGTGCGCATGGTCAACAGCCTGCTCCAGGGAGAATTCGCCCAGGCCGGCGTGGAGTTCGACCGGTCCTTCGTCAATTTCATGCTGACGCTCGGCTTCGGCGACCCGGCCTCGGAAAAGAAGCCCCTTTTCCCGTATCACCCGGAGACGGAGACCTTCGACTGGACGCTCGCGCGCTGGGGCGTGGCCGACGGCCCCTACCTGATCATTCCCTTCCTGGGACCCTCTACGGTGCGCGGCGCGGTGGGCGCTGCCGGCGATATGGCCATGAAGCCCCAGTCCTATTTCCTCGACTGGCCGGTCAGCGTGGGGAGCTCGCTGTACCTGGGCTTCAACGGCATCGACGAGCGCTACAAGGCGTATGATGCCGTAACGGAATCCGCGCTCGAGCCCTACATCGCCCTGAGGAACGGGTTCCTCAACCTCCGCAGGCAGCAGTTCAGCCCGCTGAGCCGGCAGGGCGGCAGCCGGTAGCGCAGGCGCTGCGCACCAAGCCGCATCCGCCTGGCATCGCCCCCGGAAAGGCACGGGACGGAACGCGTCCGCCGTGCCTTTCCGGGGGCGGCGGCTTTCCGCGCTTTCCCTGCGGGTTTTGCTTGCAATGCGCCGTGGCGGGATGTAGGATGTCCCTGCATGTGCTGGGGGAGCCGCCAGGCTGAGAATGGGCGATGCCCTGACCCTTAGAACCTGATGCAGGTCATGCTGCCGAAGGGAAGCCCTGCTCCGGCCCGTGCGCAGCGAGCCTTTTTTTTTGATCCTGAACCCGGATGCCGGAGGCGCCATGGAAGTCATAGTCAACGGGACGGCAAGCGACGTTGCGGAAGATTCGACGCTGCTCGCCTATATCCGCAGCCTCGGGCTGGATGAGAACACCGTCGTCGCCGAACTCAACGGCGACATCATCGGAAAACAGGCGTTCGGCGAGACCAGGCTGCGCCGGCATGACAGGCTGGAGCTCCTGCATTTCGTGGGCGGAGGCTAGGAATGAAGGAAGATTCTCTGATCATCGGCGGCGTGGAACTGACGAGCCGCCTGTTCATCGGCACCGGCAAGTACGGCGACGATTCTCTGATCCCTGAGGTCTGCAGGGCAAGCGGCGCCCAGGTGATAACCGTGGCCATGCGCCGCGTGGACAGCGGCGGCCGCGGCGTCATGGGGCATATCCCCGGCGGCATGCGCCTTTTGCCCAACACATCCGGGGCGCGCACGGCGCAGGAAGCCGTGCGCCTGGCGCGCCTGGCAAGGGCCGCAGGCTGCGGCGACTGGATCAAGATAGAAGTCATCTCCGACACGCGGTACCTGCTGTCCGACGGTTCTGAGCCGACCTGGGCCACCCAGATCCTCAGCAAGGAGGGCTTCACCGTCCTTCCCTACATCAATCCGGACCTGTACGTCGCCAGGGACTGCGCCGGCGCCGGCGCCGCGGCCATCATGCCGCTCGGCGCGCCGATCGGCACGAACCGCGGCCTCCGCACGAAGGAGATGATCGGGATCCTCATCGAAGAGATGGACCTGCCCGTCATCGTCGACGCGGGCATCGGCCGGCCCTCCCAGGCCTGCGAAGCCATGGAGATGGGCGCCGCGGCATGCCTGGTGAACACGGGCATCGCATCGTCCCCGGATCCGGTCGCCATGGGCATGGCGTTCGGCCAGGCCGTGCGCGCAGGCCGCCTCGCCTATGCGGCCGGCGCCGGCGCCGTGCTGAGCGGCAGGGCGAGCGCATCTTCCCCACTTACGGGCTTTCTGAGGTAGGATCGCATGAGCGGACCGCGTATTCTGAAAGATACCTTTGCCCCCGGCGAGGCGCATTTCGACCAGTGCCTCGGCGAATGGCCCCGTGAACGCCGCGGAAAGCTCGCCGCGGCCGCCACTGAGCGCGATGTCCTGGCCGCCCTGCAGAAGGATACCCTCGGGCCATCGGATTTCCTCGCCCTGCTCTCTCCCGCGGCTGCGCCCTTCCTTGAGCAGATGGCCCAGCGCTCCCGCGAGATCACGCTGCGCTTTTTCGGGCGCTCGGTGAACATCTTCTCGCCCCTCTATATCTCCGACGTCTGCACGAACCACTGCCGCTACTGCGGATTCAATGCCGACAACACGCAGAAGCGCAGGCATCTCTCCGTCGAGGAGGCCGCAGCGGAGGCCTTCGCGCTGGCGGACCGCGGCATCAGCCACATCCTGCTGCTCACGGGCGACGCCCCGGCGCTGGCCTCGCCGGAATACATCGCCAGCGTGGCGGAACGCATCAGGCCGCGCTTCGCCTCCATCGGCGTGGAGGTGTATTCGCTGACGCTCGACGAGTACAGGCTGCTGCAGCGCAGCGGCGTGGACAGCATGACGATGTTCCAGGAAACCTACGACCCTGAGCTCTACGCCTGGCTGCATCCCGCAGGCCCCAAGCATGATTACCTCTGGCGCCTGAACACGCCGGCCCGCGCCGCCCGCGCCGGGCTGCACGGCATAGGCATCGGCGCGCTCCTGGGTCTCGACGAGTTCCTGCACGACGCCTTCTGCACGGGACTGCACGCCTGGTGGCTCCAGCGGCATTTCCCGGGCGCGGACATCGGCCTCTCCGTGCCGCGCATGCGCCCGCACGAGGGCTCGTTCAACGGCAGCCATCCCGTGGACGACAGGCTCTTCGTGCAGTACGTCTGCGCGCTGCGCTGCTTCCTGCCCCGCTGCGGGATCACGGTGTCCAGCCGGGAATCCGCGGACATGCGCGACCATCTCGTGCCCATCGGCGTGACGCGTGTCTCCGCCGGCGTCTCGACAGCGGTCGGAGGGCGCGTGCTCAAGGCGGAGAATTCAGGGCAGTTCGACATTTCCGACCGCCGCAGCGTGCAGGAAATGACGCGCGACCTCGCTGCGCTCGGATACCAGGCCGTCGCCAAGGACTGGGAAGGCTGCGACTTCTAGCCATGGCCGTGCCCGTATCCCACTACCTCGGCCCGGACCAGGTGCAGTCGCTGGCCTTTGCGTGCGTCGGCATCGCGGGCGCGGGCGGCCTGGGATCGAACTGCGCCGTCATGCTGGCGCGCAGCGGCGTCGGCAGGATCATCGTCGCCGACGGCGACGCGGTCGAGGAGCGCAACCTCAACAGGCAGCATTATTTCCCGGAGCATGTGGGCATGCGCAAGGTCGACGCGCTCGCCGCGCAGCTTGCCGCTCTCGCCCCGGGAACCGCCGTGGAGCCCCTGCCCCTCTGGTTGGATGAGGGCAGCATCCCCGCGGTCCTCCCGAAAGCCCCGCTGTGGATCGAGGCGCTCGACGGCCCTGAGGCAAAGGCGCTTTTCGTCACGCAGGCGCTCCGGGCCGGGAAGACCGTCATCAGCGGCTCAGGCATGGCCGGATTCGGCAGGGGGCCGATGCGTCGCCGGGTGATTCGGCCGGCGCGCGGAGGCCTGCTCGCCGTTGTCGGCGACTTCGTGAGCGATGTCGCGCAGGATCCGCCGCTCGCGCCCCGCGTCATGCAGTGCGCCGCCATGCAGGCGGACGCCGCCCTCGAATGGATACTGACGGGAAACATTAAAGCTTTTCTTTAAGGATCGACCATGGCACGCATACTACCCGGCGAAACGGACCTTTACGCGCTCACTGATTCCCGCCTGGCCCTCGGCCGCAGCGCCGTGGAGCAGGTCCGTGCCCTGCTCGCCGCAGGGGTGCGCATCGTGCAGTACCGTGAAAAGCACGCGAAAGCCCGCGCGATGCTCGAGGAATGCAGGATCATACGACGGCTGACGCAGGATGCCGGCGCCTGCTTCATCGGCAACGACCACATCGACCTCGCCATCCTCGCCGGCGCGGACGGCGTGCATGTCGGCCAGGATGATTTCCCCGTCCCGGAGATCCGGCGCCTGCTCGGCCCCGGGAAGATCATCGGCCTTTCCACCCACAGCCCGCAGCAGGCCATGGATGCCGTGCGGGACGGCGCCGACTACATCGGCGTCGGCCCGGTCTTCGCCACCCGGACGAAGGAAGACGTCTGCGCGCCCGTCGGCTTCGCCTATCTGGACTGGGCCGCGGCCCATGCGGGACTCCCCTTCGTGGCCATCGGCGGCATCAAGGAGCATAACATCGGCGACGTCGCCGCGCACGGCGCCACCTGCTGCGCGCTCGTCTCCGAATTCGTGGGCGCTCCCGACATCATCGCCAAGGTGCATGCCGTGCGCCGCGCCATGCACCGCGCATCCGCCTAGCGCTGCGCGCGGCCGGCGCCGCAGCCGGGCCCCTC
>JAEEGL011790021.1_pt1 | contig 12266 bp, 12 predicted proteins | sample 9134231 | NCBI WGS metagenome assembly JAEEGL01 (sample SAMN16246548, study PRJNA631951) | gut metagenome | biome: gut microbiome; feature: rumen; material: fiber-attached | host: Bos | place: Iran: Karaj | collected 2018-10
CAACCAGGGTATCTTCACTCCTCTTGTAGCAGACCAGGTTGCTACAGCCTGAAAGTCTATCTTCTACATGATCTAGACTAACCCCGGACCATGTACAGTCGTACTTCTTTCTTACTGGCTCTTTGCTAAGGATAAGGTTACAAAGGATTCCGCACCCGGAGCACTCATCGTGCATCTTCTTGGCGGTATCCACGAGATCTACTTCCCATATGTACTTATGAATCCACTTCTTTTACTTGCAACAATCGGTGGATCAGTAGCAGCAATGATCTTCAACACAGTATTTAAGCTTGGTCTGGCAGGACCTCCATCACCCGGATCAATCATTGCTTATGTAGGAATGGCACCAAGAGGATCAACCTTCATGGTTCTTCTCTCTGTAGTGGTTGCAGCTGCAGTTTCCTTCGTTATTGCAGCTCCTATCATCAGACTTTCAAACTCAAAGCAGAGCCTTGAGGATTCTACTTCACAGATGAAAGAGATGAAGGCACAGTCAAAGGGTGTTGCAGCAAGCGAAGTTAAGACAGTTGCAGATACACTTACAACAACAAACGCAGCAAGCGTTAAGCACATCGTATTTGCCTGCGATGCAGGAATGGGCTCATCAGCAATGGGAGCTACAGTTCTTAAAAAGAAGCTTTCAGAGGTTGGAAGATCAGATATTGAAGTTAAGCATGCTTCAGTTTCAGAGATTCCTGCCGAGGCACAGATCGTAGTTACTCACCAGGATCTGGCAGCCAGGGCAAAAAAGAGTGCTCCAAACGCAAGGCTGATAACCATCAGCAACTTTATGTCAGCTCCGGAGTATGATCAGCTTGCTGAGGAACTCAGAGCATAAGGTGAATTTTATATGGAACTTACACCACGTATCAGAGAAATCTTAATATATCTGTTGGAAGCAGAGCAGTCAGCGACAGACAGTGAAGTCGCTGATGCTCTGGGTGTAAGTAAGCGCACAATTTTAAGAGAGGCGGATTATATTTCTACAGTTCTAAAGAGCTATGACCTTACTCTTGTGCGAAAGAAGGGCGAGGGCTCGCTGGTGGTAGGCGATGCAGATAAAAAGGCAGAGCTCTTGAAGATAGTGAAATCCAGAAAAGACCAGATCATATCCGACAAGGATCAGAGAAGAAATCTCTTAAAGCTGGAACTTTTAAGAAACAGAGAGCCTCAAAAGCTCTTTTACTACAGCGATATGTTCGGTGTCAGCGAAGCTACTATAAGCACTGACCTTGAAGCCATAAGCGAATGGGCAGGGGAGTGTCACCTGGACATAATCAGGAAGCCGGGCTACGGCATCATGCTTTCCGGCAGTGAAAAGAGCTATCGAATGGCAATGCAACGCTTTGTCACGGAAAACATGAAGACAAAGAAGACCATTCCTGCAGGAGATAACATTTATCTTCTGATGAATGAGGGGATTCTTTCGGAAGTTGAGTCGGTGCTGGAAAATCTGGAGGAGCCATATCTTCATCTTCTTACCAATGATGCCTACGTGGGACTTTTGGTGCACCTTGCTGTAGCGGTTGAAAGAATCGGACAGGGAGAACTGGTATCGGAAGAGACCTACGATGCAAGATTTGACAAGGGCTACGATATAGCCAAAAACATTGCGGGAGCTTTGGAAAAGGAGTTTTCTATTGAGATTCCGGAGTCTGAGGTAAACAATATCCTGCTTCATATAAATGGAGCAAAGCTCAATTATTCCAGCGATGTTATCGGAGAGAGCGGTATCAACACTGATGAGCTGATGGGAATCATCGAGGGCATGATAGATGTCTTTGATCCTGAGCTTGCCAGGGAATTGAGATACGATGATGACTTCATAAGAGGTCTCATGGTGCATCTGGAGCCGGCTCTTTACAGGATGAAAAATGACATGGCTATCTGCAATCCTCTTTTACAGCAGATAAAGCAGGAATATCCTGAAGTATATGCAAAGTGTGAAAAAGCAGCTGAAGTAATAACGGAAAAGACTTCTCTTGTACCGGGGGATGCAGAGATAGGATATCTTGCAATGCACTTTGGGGCGGCAAAAGAGAAGATCGATTCAAGAAGAAAAAAGAAGCGGACCGTCACCATTGGGGTTATATGTGCCAGCGGCTTTGGTGTGGCGCAGCTGATGATGGCAAAGCTTAAGAGCCAGTTCTCGGACTGGGACATAGTATTAAAGGCATACGGTGTGGATGAGATAACTCAGCACACGGTATCAAGGACAGACTTTTTTATATCAAGCATAAATGTGGATGACCTGGGAGTTGATTATTGTCTGGTCAATCCACTAATCACAAACAGAGATATTTTACAGATCAGCGTAAAGATTGACGAATACGCATCAATGCCGGCAAGGCAGGAGAACAATGATTTCACAAGGCAGCTTGATGAGATCAACAATGTTATTACAAGGGTGAAAGGTGTTATAAGAAGGTATCATCATCTGATAGTTTCAAAGGATACGACCCTTGAGTCACTGATCAAACTGATCGCTACGGACATGACAGACACATCCAGGGCAGCAGCAGTATTATCTGCAGACATTATTGCAAGGGAGCAGGTCATGAGCCAGCTTTTCCCGGAGATTGGGATAGCTCTTTTCCACTGCAGGTCAAAGGCAGTAAGGGACTGTCAGATCATAACAGCAGGAATGGAAGAGGGAGAGGATTTTACAGATCCTAAGCTAAAAGGGATAAAGGCGGCGCTGTGCATGACGATGCCAATGGACGATCACAGACAGCAGAACGCCGAGATGCTGGGACGGGTTTCCAGCGCAATAATTGAAGATGAGACATTCCTTGAAGCGCTCAAAAGAGGCGACGAGGAAGGGATTCAGGAGAAACTGCAGGAAATACTCAGGACATATTTTAGCGAGCAGCTTAACGGTCTTTAATTTTGGAGGGACATATGATACTTGAAACTAAGAATATCTTTATCAACCAGAAGAGTGGTGCAAAGGAAGATGTGATCAGAAAGATCGGCGAGATTTTTTCATCACAGGGTTACACCAACAATGAATACACCCAGGCAATGCTGGACAAAGAGAAGGTGTTTAATACATATATTGGGAATAAGATTGCAATTCCTCATGGTATTGAGGAGGCAAAAAAGCATATCAAAAAGACCGGGCTTGTGCTCATGACTTTCCCTGAGGGACAGGACTGGGGAGCAAGCGAAAAGGTAAAAGTGGTTATAGGAATTGCTGCAGTTGGGGATGAGCATCTCGAAGTGCTGCAGAAGATTGCTCTGACTTTTTCGGATGAAGCAGGGCTTGAAAAGCTGATGACTCTTGATGAAGAGGGAATCAGTAAGCTATTTGAAGGATAACTACATGACGTTTTGCGTCACGTTTTTGGAGGAAGATAAATGAAGACAAAAGCAGTAAGAATGTACGGAGAAATGGATCTCAGACTGGACGAGTTTGAGCTTCCGGAGATTAAAGATGATGAGATACTTGTTAAGGTAATAAGCGACAGTATCTGCATGTCCACATATAAGCTTGCCAAGCAGGGCAAAAAACATAAGAGAGCACCTCAGGATATAGATGTGAATCCTATTATCACAGGACATGAGTGCTCAGGCGTTATTGTAGAAGTAGGTGACAAGTGGAAGGACAAGTACAAGGTAGGAGACAAGTGGGCACTTCAGCCAGCGCTGAACTACCAGGGAAAGCTTGACTCCCCGGGATATTCCTACAGATTCTGCGGCGGAGATGCAACCTACTGCATTATGCCACACGAGGTTATGGAGCTTGATGCGCTTCTTCCTTACAACGGAGAGAGCTTCTACCAGGCATCCTTAGGAGAGCCTATGAGCTGCATCATTGGCGGATACCATGCCAATTATCACACCAACAAGCAGAACTACGACCATGCCATGGGAACAAAGGAAGGCGGAAACATCCTTATTATGGGCGGCTGCGGACCAATGGGTCTTGGCGCTGTTAGCTACGGACTTCGCTTTGAAAATAAGCCAAAGAGAATTGTTGTAACAGACCTTGATGAGGCTAAGCTTAAGAGAGCAGCAGAAGTAATAAGTCCTGAGTTTGCAAAAGAAAAGGGAGTTGAACTTATTTACTTTAATTCCTCCTGTGAGGACGCTGAAAAGAAGCTTATGGATATCACTGAGGGACACGGATATGATGACGTTTTTGTATATGTTCCCGTGAGACCCGTAGCTGAGATGGGAGACAGACTCCTTGCCTTTGACGGCTGCATGAATTTCTTTGCAGGTCCTACAGACAATCAGTTTAAGGCTGATATAAATCTTTACAACGCTCATTACACCAGCACACATATTCTCGGAACCACCGGCGGAAACAACGATGATCTCCTTGAGGCATTGGAGCTTGCTGCAAAAGGCGAGATCAATCCTTCAGTTATGGTGACACATGTGGGAGGACTGGATGCGGCAGCAGATGCTACCTGCAATCTTCCAAATATTCCGGGAGGCAAGAAGCTGATCTACACCCAGATTGAGATGCCTCTTACAGCAATAGATGACTTTGAAAAGCTCGGTGAGAGTGATCCTTTATTTGCAAAGCTGGCTGAAAGCTGCAAGGCACATCAGGGCTTATGGAATCCTGAAGCAGAAAAGATCCTTTTTGAGCACTACAAGGTAGAGATCTGAAAAAAAGACTCTGATAAAAAGACAGACATGGCATTTTGAGATCGACAGTGTATGAAGTGGAGGTTATTAATTATGAGAGAATTTTGTCATATTGTAACAGACCCCGAGGGGATTCATGCACTGCCGGCAGGCGGGCTTATCAGCCTGGCAAATACCTTCTCCTGCCGGATAACGGCAAAAGGTAACGGTAAAAGTGCCGACCTCAAGCACGCCTTCGGAGTAATGACCCTTAACATTAAGTACGGAGGAGAGATAACCATTACCTGTGAAGGAGAGGATGAAAAAGAAGCAGAAGCAGCTCTTTTGAAATACCTGCAGGATAATCTCTGATGCCTTTTGGCTCCACGACCCCAAGTATCCTTTTTTTCCTCTTTAAAAACCACTAAAGCACTGACCCCCTCTTATATGGTCAGTGCTTTTCTGGTTTGAGGATTTACATTTATGTAGCATGAAAATAGTCGTAGATCTGTTGGGCGGCAGATAAAGGAATCTCCGGAACTGCTGAGAGCTGCTCAATGGAGGCCTGTCTTATTTCTTCCACAGATTTAAAGGAGCGCATGAGTGCTTTTCTTCTGGCGGGACCGATTCCCGGTATATCATCCAGAGAGCTCTTTACCTGAGCCTTGCTTCTAAGGGATCTGTGGTACTCTATGGCAAATCTGTGGGCTTCGTCCTGGATCCTTGTGATGAGCTTGAAACCTTCGGATCTGGTATCTATCGGAAGCTCTACATTATTATAGTAGAGACCCCTTGTCCGGTGGTTATCATCCTTGACCATTCCGCAGACTGGAATCTTTATTCCCAGCTCATCCAGAACCTGGAGACATATATTTACCTGACCTCTTCCGCCGTCCATAAGGATAAGATCCGGGAATTTGGTAAAGCTTCCGTATCTGGCATCGATATCCCTCACTTCAAGCTCATGTTTTTCTTCGATGCCGTGAAGAAGCCTTCTTGTAAGAACCTCGTGCATACATGCGTAGTCATCGGGACCGGCTACGGTCTTTATCCTGAACTTCCTGTAGTCGCTCTTTTTAGGTTTGCCCTTCTCGTAGACAACCATTGAGCCAACGTTGGCAAAGCCGCTTATGTTTGAAATATCATAGGCTTCCATTCTGTTAAGCCCCTTGATGCCCAGGAGATTTTCGATTTCTTTAACAGCACCGATGGTACGGCCTTCTTCTCGTTTGATTCGTTCCTTGTCCTTGGAAAGTACCAGTTCAGCGTTCTGGGCAGCCAGCTCCATGAGCTTTTCCTTCTGCCCTCTCTCGGGAACGGTGATATAAACACGGCTTCCCTTTCGTTGGGTGAGCCATTTTTCAATGATATCCATATCCTCGATGGGCTCGGGAAGAAGGAGCTGCCTTGGAATAAAAGGAGTACCGGCATAGAACTGTTTTACAAAGTTCATCAGGATCTCGCTCTGGGGATTCTCGGAGACGTGGGTCATATAAAAATGCTCTCTTCCGATGAGCCTGCCATCCCTTACAAAGAAGACCTGAACTACAGCATCCTTGTCATCTGAAGCTATGGCGACTATGTCCTTATCTTCCATGGAGGAATCGGACATTTTCTGTTTCTGGGCGACCACTTTTACCGAAGCGATGAGGTCTCTGTATTTGGCTGCATTTTCGAAATCCAGCTCCTCGGAGGCAGCCTCCATTTTCTGTTCCAGGTCCTTTAATATCACACCGTAGTTGCCGTTCAAAAAGTCCAGAGCCTTGTCGATCCTTGAACGGTATTCTTCTTTTGAAATATTCCCGGTGCAGGGACCGCAGCACTGTTTCATATGGTAGTTCAGGCAAGGCCTTTCTGCGCCGATGTCTCTTGGGAGAACTCTGTTGCAGGTTCGAAGTCCGTATAGTTTATTTATAAGCTCGATGGTGTCCTTTACGGCTGCTGCACTGGTAAAAGGTCCGAAATATCTGGATTTGTCTTTTTTCATAAGGCGGGAAAAAAGAATTCTGGGATAGTCCTCTGACACTGTGACCTTGATATAGGGATAGGTTTTGTCATCCTTTAACATGGTGTTGTATCTGGGACAGTGCTCTTTTATAAGGTTGTTTTCCAGCACCAGAGCTTCCAGCTCGGAGTCTGTGACAATGTACTCGAATCTGGCAATCTGCTTTACCATCATGTCGATCTGAGGACCACGACCGATGTTTGAACGAAAATAAGACCTTACACGGTTGTGAAGGTTTATGGCTTTTCCCACATACATGATGGTGTCGTTGGCATCGTGCATTATATATACCCCCGGCTTATTGGGGAGTTTTTTCAGTTCTTCTTTTATATCAAAAGTTGGCATGAATTTAGTCCTTGAATGGTTATCAGTTCTTTTCATTTTAACATATTGTTAAAGAATATAGACCTTGATAATAATTGAACAAGGCTGGTATTTGTGATACTATTTAGGCGTTAAAAAAGAAAAATTACAAAGGAGATTCCCATGTCTAGTGTTAGTTTGAAAACTATCATTGAAAAAATGAAGCTTGAGAACCTTACTCCGGAGCTGGATATCAAGAAAATAAGGATAAGCCAGCCGGATATTAACAGACCGGCCCTTCAGCTGGCAGGTTATTTCGAACATTTCGAAGCCACCAGACTGCAGATCATCGGATTCGTTGAATATACTTATATGGAGGCCCTTCCTGCTGACAAGAAGGAGAAGATGTACAGGGAATTCCTATCTTTTGATATACCGGGAGTTGTTTTCTGCAGAGAACTTTCACCGGATCCATTATTCGTAAAGATAGCGGTGGAAGAGAAGGTTCCTGTTCTTATCACAAAGAAGTCTACATCAGCTTTTATGGCGGAGATCATCAGATGGCTGAATGTTAAGCTTGCGCCATGCATTTCCATCCATGGAGTTTTAGTGGATGTTTACGGTGTAGGACTTCTTATTACCGGTGAGAGCGGAATCGGAAAATCAGAGACTGCCATAGAGCTTATAAAGAGAGGACATCGTCTTGTGTCCGACGATGTGGTGGAGATCCGCCGTGTCAGCGAGGAGACGCTAATAGGCTCAGCTCCTGATATCACAAAGCACTTCATTGAGATGAGGGGCGTGGGAATTATTGATGTAAAGACTCTCTACGGTGTTTCAAGCGTAAGAGAGACACAGAATATTGATCTTGTCATAAAACTTGAGGACTGGGACAAGGACAAGGAGTATGACAGACTTGGTCTTGAGGAGGAGTACACGGAATATCTTGGAAACAAGGTAGTATGCCACAGGATTCCGATCCGTCCCGGAAGAAATCTTGCTGTAATCTGCGAGTCTGCTGCGGTTAACCACAGACAGAAGGCTATGGGCTACAATGCAGCTCAGGAGCTTTACAACAGAGTTCAGAATTCTCTTGCCAGAAGAAGAACAGAAGAAGATGATGAGTGATATAGGTCGTAAAAGTCATGAATCGCTGTGCTTGCACAAAACGATTCATGACCTTGACGACCGAACATACACGAGGAAAAAGCACGATAGTGCGGTTTCCGAGTGCATGTAGGATTGCGAGAGCGTAAGCGGAGCAATCCGTATATCACGAATAAAAGTATATATTCAATAATAAGGAGAGAAAAACATGACACGTTACGTATTTGGAGCAGATGTAGGTGGAACAACCGTAAAGATCGGACTTTTGACAGAGACAGGTGAGAAGGTTGATTTCTGGGAGATCCCTACAAGAACTGAGGATAAAGGATCAAATATCATTCCGGATATAGCAGCATCAATAAGGGCAAAGATGAAGGAGAAAAACATCGAGGATACACAGGTTATCGGTGCCGGAATCGGTGTTCCCGGAGCTGTAAATGCTGACGGACTTTGCTATCAGGCTGTTAACCTTGGATGGGAGAATGTCAATGTAGTAAATGAGCTTCATTCAACACTTAAGCTCCCTGTAAAGGCAGGAAACGACGCTAATGTAGCTGCTCTTGGAGAAGCCTGGAAGGGTGGCGGACAGGGCTATCCCAATATGTGTCTTGTAACACTTGGAACCGGTGTTGGTGGCGGAATCATCATCGAAGGCAAGATCCTTACAGGAGCAAAGGGTTCAGGCGGAGAGATCGGACACATTCATCTGGTGGATGATGAGCCCGAGACCTGCGGATGCGGAAATCACGGATGTTTTGAGATGTATGCCAGCGCAACAGGCGCAGTAAGACTTGCAAAGAGAGTGCTTGCTTCTACAGATGAGGACAGCGTTCTCAGAAATAAGGATTTCGAGTGCAAGGATATTTTTGCAGCGGCAAAGAACGGAGACAAGCTTGCAGTTAAGGCTTCTGAGCAGTATGGCTACTACCTTGGAAAGGGAATTGCAGCAGTTGCTTCTGTTGTAAATCCTGAGATTGTCGTTCTTGGTGGCGGAGTTTCAAAGGCAGGAGATGTGCTCTTTGATCTTCTCAAGCCCAGCTTCCAGAAGTATGTATTCCCAGGATGCAGAGATACTAAGTTTGCATTGGCTAAGCTTGGTAACGACGCAGGAGTATTCGGTGCTGCAAAGCTCCTTATCGACTGATCGGGGAGCAGATTTGAACAACGAGATAATAGATTATATAAAGAACATTGTTTCTGAAGATAATGTTCATATTGACGAACCAATGAGCAGGCACACCACGTTTAGAACCGGTGGGCCTGCCAGCTTATTTATCAGCCCGGGGAGCCAGAAAGAAGTCCTGAAGGTGACAGATATTGTCAGAAAGCTTGGAGTGGACTTTTTCGTGATCGGAAACGGAAGTAATCTTCTGGTGTCCGACAAGGGCTTTGACGGTGTGGTCATTTCTCTGGAAAAGCTTGGTGATATCAGGCTGGAGGGAGAGACGCAGATATTGGCGGAAGCCGGAGCGCTTAATTCAGCCATAGCTTCTTTTGCAAGAGATAACGCCCTGACGGGCTTTGAATTTGCTGCCGGAATACCCGGAACCATAGGCGGAGCCATGATAATGAATGCAGGAGCCTATGACGGAGAGATGAAGCTCATCACTAAAGAGGTAAAGGTAATTTCTCCCGACGGGACCATCATGACTTTGGACAATGACACCATGGAATTTGGTTACAGGAGCAGTGCCATAAAGGGAAGAGGGTTCACTGTGCTCTCAGCTCTTTTGTCCCTGTCAAAGGGCTCTGAAAAAGACATCTCCGATAAGATGAAGGACCTTGCCCTAAGGAGAAAAGAGAAGCAGCCTTTAGAGTATCCAAGTGCAGGCTCTACCTTTAAGAGACCACAGGGATATTTTGCAGGAAAACTGATCGAAGAGGCAGGGCTTAGAGGCTTTAGTGTCGGCGGAGCGGAAGTTTCGGAGAAACACTGCGGATTTGTGATAAATAAGGCAGATGCTACATCAGATGATATTTACAGACTTATACAGGAAGTAAAAGAAAGAGTATATGCTAATTCCGGGGTCATGCTGGAACCGGAAGTAGTTATGGTTGGGGAGTTCTGATATGAGATTTGTTATAGTTACCGGTATGAGCGGCGGCGGAAAAGCTACTGCCATACACATGCTTGAGGATGCGGGGTTTTATTGTGTAGATAACCTCCCGGTTTCCCTTATTGAGAAGTTCACAGAGCTGATCACCATGCCGGATTCCGGAATCACAAAGGTCGTTCTTGGCATAGATGCCAGAGCCGGTCAGAGCTTTGAAGGTGTATCGGCGATCATTGATTCCATGAAGGATAGAGGCATTCCTGTTGAAATTCTTTTCATGGATGCCAATGATCAGGTTCTTATAAAAAGATATAAAGAGACCAGAAGAATCCATCCCATGAACACCGGCGGAGAGAGGCTGGAGGACGGAATTGCCAAGGAGAGACATGTTCTGGCAGAGATCAAAAAGAAAGCGGACTATGTCATCGACTCTTCCAATCTTCTCAACAGAGAGCTCAAGAAGGAGCTGGATCGTATCTTTATTGAAAACAAAGCATACAATTCCCTCATGGTCAACGTAATGTCTTTTGGATTTAAGCATGGGATTCCTTCTGATGCGGACCTTGTGTTCGACGTGCGTTTTCTTCCCAATCCATATTATGTTGATGAGCTCAAGCATCAGACCGGAAATGATAAGCCGGTTCAGGACTATGTAAAGAGCTTCCCGGCATGCGGGGAGTTTATAGATAAACTGACGGATATGCTGAACTTCCTTATTCCGGGATATGTTCAGGAGGGAAAATACCAGCTGGTGGTTGCCATAGGCTGTACAGGCGGGCAGCACAGAAGCGTTACTATCGCGAATGAAATATACGAAAGGCTTAAGAATTCCGGAGGAACCTTCGGTCTTAACCTTTCTCACAGAGATATAAAAGAGGCAAGGTGAGAAATGTCTTTTTCCTCAGAGGTAAAAGAGGAACTGGCAAAGCGCACAGGTTCCTCCCGTCATTGTCAGCTGGCAGAACTGGCAGCGATCATGACGTACATAGGGGCTGTTGATACAGACAGAGACGGTAATCTGATACTTTATTTACAATCAGATAACACTCTGGTGTGCAGAAAGTTCTTTACATTATATAAAAAAGCATTTAATATAGTTACTAGCATTTTGGAGGAAGAACCCGATTTTAGGAAGGGTGGACGTATTTACAGGCCCGTGATCACTGATCGGGATCAGGTGGAGGCTCTTTTACAGGCAACAAAGTTTATGGGAGCCGATGGCAGCATCAGGAGCTTTGATGACGGAGCAAGTCCGATAGTCACCAAGAATTCCTGCTGTAAGCGCGCTTTTCTTCGAGATGCATTTTTGTGTATAGGCTCAATAAGTGATCCTAACAAGGGTTACCATCTGGAATTTGTCTGCACCACTGAGGGTCAGGCGAATCAGTTAAAAGATCTTATTGAGAGCTTTGATATTGAAGCCAGGATTGTTCTGAGAAAAAAATACCATGTTCTCTATATTAAAGAAGGCGCAGGGATCGTTGATCTCTTAAACATCATGGAAGCGCCGGTAAGCCTTATGAACCTTGAGAATCTTAGAATACTCAAGGAGATGAGGAATTCCATCAACAGGAGAGTTAATTGCGAGGTGGCAAATATCACAAAGACTGTGAATGCAGCTACCAAGCAGATAGAGGATATAACCTACATAAGGGATAACTACGGATTTAAAAAATTGCCGGACAGTCTCAGGGAAATGGCGGAAGTAAGGCTTGAGCATCCGGATTCGACTCTTTCAGAGTTGGGAGAGTTCATGGATCCACCTGTAGGGAAATCAGGAATTAATCACAGACTTCGAAAACTGTCGGAGCTTGCCGACAGGATCAGAGGTTAGAGGTTTATAGGTTCTAAGGAGGAAATTATGATTACAAAATCTATCGAGATCAAGTTGCCAAGAGGACTTGAGGCAAGACCCGTTGCAGAACTGGTTCAGCTTGCAAGCAAGTACGAAAGCACTGTTCACATCGAGGCTCAGTCCAAGAAGGTGAACGCTAAGAGCATCATGGGAATGATGACACTTAACCTTACTTCCGGTGAGGCAGTTACTGTTATTGCAGATGGAAGTGATGAGGAATCAGCTGTAGCTGATATGGAGAATTTCCTTCAGGGAAGTGGCCAGAAATAAAAAAAGCCCCATAAAAGGGAGGATGCCAGGTAAGCTTCCTTACCTGGCATATTATGAAAAAGTTTTTTGTTTGGTATTGTCTTAACTCATC
>JAEEGL012783161.1_pt1 | contig 12266 bp, 7 predicted proteins | sample 9134231 | NCBI WGS metagenome assembly JAEEGL01 (sample SAMN16246548, study PRJNA631951) | gut metagenome | biome: gut microbiome; feature: rumen; material: fiber-attached | host: Bos | place: Iran: Karaj | collected 2018-10
ACCACTGCCCGTCACTATGAGGCATTCGTAAGTCTCTCAAAAACAAATTTTTAGAAAGGGTTTACCCTATTTCTACCTTTTCGTTGTAACTAACTGATTTTCAGCGACTTACATTTCCTGCTTGGGCAAATATATTTATCTAACACGCTAAAAATCAATTAGTTACAAACTTCTCGAAAAACAAATTTTTAATTATTATCAAAAACATAACTACCTCATTATCAATGATTTACGCAATTTGACTGATTGAGAAAACAAAAATCAAGAAACACATTACATTCCACTGTTTAAGTCATTTTGATTTTCTTTCCTAACTAAAAATCAGGGAGTTACCTTATTGTATATTTGAATAGGTAACGATATAGAAACGAGCTAAGTTTTATATTCTTTCTTACTTTGCTTAGCATCCAAAGAACGCTATTCTTAGGTGCAAAGGTACGAATAATATATTGAAACACCAAAAAAATTCTTCACATTTCCACGCAATATCCCGAAATTGTATCAAATGTGAATTGACTCGTTCATAAACATGGGTGTTGTGAGGGAGTAGAAATGGCATTGGAAAGGTATTCGGTTTTTATGCGAATAGTGAATCATCCAACTCACATCGAGGCCGACGATACGCCAAATTGAATTCATTTTGATTGCTTTTTAGTGCTATTTTTTGAAATTTTAGGCTTGAAAAACAGAAAATTTGCTCTTTTTTGTGAAAAAAGTTAAGAAAAGACATGGAATGTCACAAAAAGTTTGTATCTTTACGGCAGATTCTCGATGTCATGACTGTTCGGTAAAAACGGATGAATTCTGTTATCGCCCACAATGTAAATGACTGTCCACGCCGGGCCGAGGAAGATAATTTTGGCAACAAAAGAATCTGACAAGGCGGGCGGTGGGAAAGAGATTCGCTACATTATGTAGAAAAGGCGTTTACTTTGACGCTCATCGCTGGGTTCCGAACTTCGAACACTCCGAACTCTCAGAAGTGATGATGCAACGGTAGATGTCCTCGGGATGTGTTTATACGCATCCCCTTTGGAGATATAGGACGTTTTCGAGTCTTTGATATCTCTGTTAGGGGTACTATATTCATATCGGCGTGGGCTTCGGAGTTGCTTATCTTTCTGAGACGGCAAGTTCGAAGGCCAGGAACGCGAGATAAGTAACAGAGTACCGATCTCACGCTTCTTTTATGTTTTGTAGATACTAATGATCTAGAACAAATCTTGTAGGAGGTCGCAAGGTCAAAGGGCGTAAGCCCAAAGAGAACTATGCGTAATTACTCGCAACATGTCACATGAAGCCCACAACACTTTATTGTTGTAAAGTGATTGTGAGTTGATATTATCGTTACATACTGATTTAAAATAAGGAGAACAATGAAACTGAGAGACAAAATAGTACTTTTCACAATGTTAGGTGGAATGACGTTTACAATGTCGTCATGTGATTTTATACATAGAATTATCCACAGAGGTGTTCCAACTGCAATGGACACTAAGTTTATTAAAGAATTCCACGAAATCAATTTCTTAACTCCTGATGACATGTTGGAGGAAGATAACTTGTCTCTTTATGTGGATAACTCTTCTTGTATAACATTAGGACAGAACTCTCCATTTTACCAATCACTAGTTCCTTCTTTTGTAGATGCAACGAAAACTTATTATTCAATTAAGGGATCGGATATAGTTAAAGAAGAAACACCAGACACATATAATCGCTTGCTGAATATTGTTAATGTTGATTATGCAGAGTTAAGAAAAGCCGCAGAAGAAATTGCAAATGGTAAAGGGGAAGGAGTGCTATTAACGGACGGAGAATATTATAATCCAACGATAGCTGGGGCCAACCCGAATAATCCATATCTTGCGAAGGCATTTAAAACATGGATGAAGCGTGGACATGATATATACATATTATCAGAACCTTATGTTGAACCTCATAATGGCAATAATTACAATAAGAAGAGATTTTATTTCTTGTTTACTGACTCTCGTTTAAAGAACAATATTTACGATAGAATACGTCAAACAGCCAAATTGGAAGATTTTCCTGATGTTCATTTATTCCATTTGTCAGCAGACCATCCATCCTTGATGTCAAAAAATGGATTAACAACTGAACCGAATCCTCTTTTAGCAGCTTCTGTAGCAACAGACAAGAAATATGGTTTTGAAGTGCAAGATTGGACTGTTGGTTGGGATCAAATTGAGAATTTCATCATGGGGGCTGTTGATGAAAAGACAGGGCAGCCACTCCCTAATGGAGACTATGTCATCAAGGGATTAAAAGTTGACCGGAATTCATTCGGCGGATATAAGATAAAGGACGTAAGATCTACTGTTTCACCATTGAATGTGGAATACACGTCATTTTATGACGGAAAGGAAGGCCAATTAAAGCCAGGAAAGATTAGCCAACCTCTTGATGAAATCACTACATTTCTTGTTGTTGATAAAAAGGAGTTCGAAAAACATGGAATTGTAAATCTATATTTTGACATAAACAATCTTACTAATGATTTTCTTGATGGTAATCCATTTAATTATTTCAAGATTGATTTATTTATTGATAATATAGAAACGGTATTCCAAAATTACAGAGATATGTTTACATTTGATTTGTTGGGACAACCTGGTAGAATTAATCAGTCTGTTGCAGCAAGTGTCGAACAATGTCTGACTGATGAAGATCTTCAGAATCAGATGAAGCATTCTCCAATTTATACGATTTACGTTAAAAGCAATAAATATTAAAATTAAAAATATATGAGAATTACAACTCTTCGAGCACTTCAGTCTCTACAAGATGAGACCATGGTTTATGCCGCAATAGTCGGCTTGCTAGCACTTGGATTATCTTTTCTCGTTACTTCTTTGGTGGCATGGAAAGGAGGCATCGACCGTTCTTACATAACTCGACGAATCTGGTACGTTATTATTGGTTTCGCAGCTTCTGCGGGGTTCTATGTCTATAATGACCTTGTGGTTAAACCTGACATTACTAACCCAGGATGGCAGAGTATGTTCTCTGATACCAATCTTATTTGTATTGGAATTAATCTTGGTGTATACATCATTGGCGGGGTAATCCTTATGTGTGTTTTCCGTAACTCCAAGTTTGCCTCAATCATATTCAAAATCAAAGGAAAGTAGAAATTATGGCAAAGCAATTTTTCGTTTTAGGAATAGGCGGAACAGGAATGCGTTGCATAGAGTCGCTAATCCATCTTTGTGCCATGGGAATGTTTGATGAAACAGACATTCACTTGATGGCTTTGGACACAGATTCTAACAATGGCAACTTTAATCGCTTAAAGGCATTGAAAGATGCATATCAATCCACCAAAGGCAATGATGAAGCACAACGTGTTGCATTGAAAGATTCTTTCTTTACGGCAAATATAAAGTATTACGAATTTAGCCCTAATTACCAGACAAAGAGTACGTTTAAGGCTGTTTTTGATTACGGCAATACTCAATATCAACGTAAGGAAGAAGCCGATTTAGCAGATTTGGTTCTCAGTAGCGATGTGGAGGATTTCAATCTTCGTCATGGTTATAGAGCACAAACTCATTTGGGCTCTATGATGATGTATCACTCTATTATTGAGGCAGCGAAAGAGGCGCGTCCTAATGACCTTCAGAAATTTTTGTCTACTCTGACCACAGCATGTACTAGTGGCAACCCAAGGGTGTTCATTCTTGGTTCTGTATTCGGTGGTACTGGTGCTTCTTCAATACCTATTATACCTCAGGCTCTTACGAAAGCAGCAGAAATCATTAATGGTGGTGCCGTAAATATCTTACGTAGTGCATATTTTGGTTCTACACTGTTGACTGGATATTTCAATTTTAAATCTCCGTCAGACTCGGAGCTCCAAAATCAAAAAGTAATCGCCACTAGTGAAAGGTTCGCTCTCAACTCTCAAGTTGCAATGATGTTCTATGATGATGATACCACGGTGAAATCTACATACCAAAGATTTTATATGCTTGGTACTGACGGATTATCATGGAACCCTATGCAGCACAAGGAGGTTTCTACAACGATTACTGGAGGTGAACAACAAGAGAATGACTCTCATTATATTGAATTGATGGCTGCATGTGCAGCATTGGACTTCTACAACTCATCTGACAATGTTCTAAAAACGAACAAAGCCAACCAGAGTACAGATTACGTATATCGTTCTATTGGAGATAATGGAAAACTAGAGTTTCAAGACTTTGTGGGTAAAGATCGCGAAAAGGAATTCGCAAAGAAACTTGGACTTCTTGTTGCTTTTGCTCTGTTCTGTAATGGTAGTGATGATATATTGGAAGGTTTAAGAACAGGAACGTTAAGAATCGAGGGTTATTCAAACATTGAACAAAGTCAAATTGCAGGAATAAAAGAATATTTCCGTCTGTTCTTTGCTAAACGAGATGAAGGAAATCCAGAAAAGTTGAAAGAAGGTTGGCTTAAGCAACTTCATCGTTCTATTGGAGGAGAAGACAAGCTCCTTCTTAATGCAGCATTATTTGCTCCCTCTACCTTTAAAGATTTAATGAAGCTTGACTGGAATAAAAAGATTTATAGGACCGAAGGACTCGGTAAAGACCATTTTTATTCAAAGTTTATGAATTCAAGATTTAATGATTTCAAGAAAGAATTGAATAATACTATTACGGTAGATTCTAATGCTGCAAGCATCACGAATCCAACAGAAAAAGTTTATAAGCTGGTTTATGACACTTTGTCAAAACTCTATAAGTTTAACGATTAATAATACTGATTATGTCTAAAGCGTTATTGATTCGAAGCTACGAAGAAAAAAAAGGTGGCGAGCAGGGCAAGTGGAATAAACTTGACCAGACTCCTTCATACATACAAGGTATTGAAACTGGAAAGATATTGGACGATATGTCCGCAGATAAACTAGGAGCACTAATATCAGGTGTTCCAACTCCATGGGCGAGGGCAAAACTTTTCCGTTTTGCTTTACAAACCCTCTCTACTCCAGACCCAAATATTAACCAAGCTGGTTTGCTGCAATTTTACAAGTTACTTCATGGCGAATGGCGAGGTTTACTTGCTGTTATGGCATTATATCCAGACCGCATTCGTATCTCTAAGCCTGTCTATATGGATGTTAGAGGCGGAGATTATAGTATAGCAGCAGCATTCGGTAGAATGCTATTTGAAGAGAGTAATTTGTGGTGTAATCAGGATGAACTACTCAACTCACCTGATGCACAACCATATATTCAGCTTATTTATTATAAAGGACATCTTGTTGGTGGAACATCCCCTCTAACAGGAGTCTTTACTGGTGTTAGCTATAATCTTGAAAAAGATGCACAAGACATCAATTGGTATCGTAAAGGTAAGTTTGAAGATCCGACAAACTATCTGAACCCCCTTCAACTTCAGAAAGTATATCTTTTTATAAAGAATCTTAATTCTCATTTGACTGCTTTTGATGCTAAAATAAACTCACAAAGAGCAGGAAAGCCATCTGTAAGTATTAATGGTTTCATGCAGATGAGTCGCAATTGGGAAAATGAACTATTTCAGAAAGGTAATGGCAAGCTTCACCAAATTGGACCAGTTGCCAACTATGGGAAAGTTTTAAAGTGTCCATTCAACATACTTTTCCATAGTGAGATACCTGTATATCTTAAGCCAGATTATACATTTACATATTCTGATCCAACAGGAACTTGTCAGAAAATAAATGACATTCAGTCTTTGCTGGCTGATGACGACTTTGTTGTTGGTTGGACAGAACAGGCAAATACTCGAAATTCACTGAAGGATGCCCCTGTTTTTTTCTTGATGGTAAATGATATTACAGGAAACTCAAACAAGTTCTTCTCACTTCCTTTGTCAGAAAGAGCTATAGAGATTTTCCATAATGGCCTGTCAAGCATATTAGGATATAAACCAAAGCAGGGCGTATCTCTGAAAGCGGAACTTACCCCAGAAGGGGATATTCTCACTGTCAATATGGTAATTGTCATTGACGGCGAAGAAGTTGCATTGGGTGCTCGCGAATACAAGGTTAAATGGCAGACAAGCATGCAAAAAGTCATCCTTTGGCCTAATTTTATTTCGGACAAGTGGAATCGTTATTATATCTATAGTCAAAAAAGCGATGCATCACAGCCTGACTATATGCCTATATACCAGACAATGGGCAAGATAATCAAGAACCAAGATGGAAATTTCTATACAGAAGATTATAATCCAGAAGATGGTTCACAAATGCCTGTTGTTATCAAAGAATTGGTAGCAACACCAGCAGATGCAGGAGATTCCTTGCCTAAATATAGTATTACTGTGGCAGATAAACCTATAACAGGTCTCTCGGTTAAGGTTAAGCAAGGCGGAAATGATGCCCATGCAGGATTTTTAATCATTCGTCAGGATGTAGTTGAGGATTTGACAGGAAAAACTATGGTCGCTACTGCCAATGTCGGCTTTGATTTCGGTAGTAATAATACTTGTGTTTACTATCAGGATTCTCAGAACACAGGCGTATCTCCTATAGAGTTCCATGATTATAGGACAATGCTTGTTGGACAGGAAATACAAAATCCAAACAGAGTTGCAGAAATTGACGAGTTGCTCTACTTCACAAATTATGACTCTAATGATGGTCAATTTAAATCATGGCTCCATGAGCATGATAGTAGATGCAACAAATTTACTTTGCAGGAAGAAATTGCAGGTGGAGTCCCTGTAAATAGGCCAAATGTTCAGGTCAACAGGATGACAAAACGCGAAATCACAACTCAAGCAGGAATACTTCATTTTAACATGAAATGGTTAGATGATGCTGTGGGCTTGCAGAAAAAGCGTGCTTTTATTAAGTCTCTATGGCTTCAGACTTGTGCATTCTTATATCAAAAGCAAATAACTCCTAATAAGATTAATTGGAGTTATCCTGGTGCTATGATGAATAGTGATATCAATGAACTAAGTAAGATATTTGGGTCACTGCCATCTGTTACACCAACGACAGGTGTTCAGACTACCGTCGCAAGTCCAATAACAGAAGCTGAAGCTGTATGTCATTATGCTATGTCTCAACCAAATTTCGGATTGACTAGTACGAATATGTTCCTTGGTATAGATGTAGGAGGTAGTACAAGTGACATCCTTATGCTGGCTAAAGACCCGACAAATAATGGTGAGCCTTCACTTTTAAAAGAAAGCAGTGTTAGACTTGCTGCAGGTGTATTCTTTGATGCTGTAACTGGTTCTCAGCGATTCCGAGAAGCACTTGTAACCTTCCACGGTGGGCACAAAACTGGTGTCAATGTGATGAATATTGAGGAGTTGATGAACTCTGTTAATAAGGATAAAGCACCATACTATTTGAACTGTATCTTTGATCAGCTTAAAGCAAATGAGTATAACACATTCTATGAATCACTTGATGCTAATGCAAAATTTGTATTTACAATTCCTGCATATGTGACAGGCGTTCTGTTGTTCTATTCTGGGATGCTCATTGGTAAAACGCTAAAAGACTATAAAATAGAAAACAAGATTGAAACTATTGAGGTGCTTCCATTCGGTAAGGGTGGTAGATTGTTCCATTGGTTATATAGCGCTGCAGGTCAAACGGCAACAGAAGACTATTACTCAGATTGTGTGAACAGAGGTGTTAAATGCATATTGGGCGATAACAAGTTGGAAGTTATACTACGTACACAGTTAGCAGTCAATAATAAGACAGAGGTTGCACGAGGTTTGTGTTCTACTCAAAAGCTTAATATGGCAGATAATGTTGGCGAATCTGACATCTGTGCAGAATCTGGCGTACAATATAGAGGTTCAGATGGTATTCTCATAGATTTGCCTGTTGATAAGGAACTTGATGGCTCATACTTCAATGATATTTCAAAATTTGAATTCGGAAGAGGTGCTAACTTTGATCAGTTTATGAACGTCTTTACAGAGTTTGTTTGTCGTACAACAAAACTATACGAGGATGACGAAGAGTCTCTTCGCAAGGATATTCGAGATATTCCTGGACGTATCATCAACTTCATCAAGACTGATGACGAATATATAAAAGCAAAAAAGGCCACGTCTCAAAACTTCCCCTATCATCAGCCTATCTTTATGGTTGAAGCTGCTTCATATTTAAGAACACTTGTTGATAAAATATTTGCATATTAATGAAGACTCTTTCATTATATATTGATAAATGGTATATTGTGGGTACTGCCAATGATGACAGTGGCCCACACACCTTGTCTTTGTCAAATAATGAAGAAAGAATTTGGTTATACTTTTATAATAACATTGCCGCCAATCGAGTTGAATACGGATATAAGTTTAAGGACAATGCTCTCGCAGGAGAGCTGAATTACTATACCAATATATTCCAATTGATATTAGGTAGTGAAGGTAAAACATACAAACGTTTTGGAAGAAACATCGAAATGCGTACGATTTTCCAAAATGCAGGAGTCTTTGAAGATCTTAAAGAAGGTTTCGGTGAAGATCGAATAGAAACTTATGTGTCATTTTCTTCTGATATAAAACTTGAAGGTCAGTCTATTTTTTTGAATTTGCTTCAGGAAAACGGATTTGACGTGAAAGGATTTGTTGCACGTTTAGATTTCCTTGCGTTAGAATATGCTTTCAAGAAAGGTATTGTAAGAAACAACAAATATACCTTGGTCGCAAATGCTACTAACGAAAACCTTCATTACTCTCTCTATAGACAAGATGGTGAATTGTTTATTTCCATGTCTTCAAAAACATTAGAAGGTTTGGGAGTTGACTTACGTTCTCGTGCTTTAGTTGAACAAGTAATTGAAATTATAAATGCTTCTGCCCATATCATTTCTACAGATGATGAATTTCGTGAGGAACACTTGTACCTATCTCGCTTCGCAAACGAATGGATAGAGTCTCTTGATCATTCTTCTAAGAATATTCCAACACCATTAGGATGGGTTAATTTTAAGAAGCAACGTGGCAATAAATATCCTATTACGGTACTTAAATCAGCAATCGATGAAAGAACGTCGGTCATAATTGATGACATTGTGACTGAAATGATAAAACTTCTTGATGAGAATAATATACAGTACCATGAGGTGAATAGTATTCTCTTCATAGGTGACACATTTGATAATGGTCAGTTTAAGAAATCATTATCTCAACGTATTGCGTTGTCCGACAAGGCTTTTGTCCATTTCCATGAAAGGGAATTGGGCGATATAGTTAATGTTTATCAAGAACTACCAAGCGAATGGTTTGATGATGACGAAGAAAATTTCAAGACTAAGTCTGAAGCAGAAAAGGCTGCTGCATTGGCAGCAAAGAAGCAAAGAGAAGAATTGGAGGAAGCAAGAAAAAGAGATGAAGAAGAAAGACTGCGTCATCAGCAGGAGACCGAAAGAGACAGAAATCTTCAAGCTGCTCTTACTGCTGCACAGGATGCAGAAAAGAAGATGCAATATGACGAAGCTTTAGGCCTATACAGAACTGCTTCTGCCATTGATCCGTCAAATACATACATCATCCAAAAAATAGAGGAACTTACAGGAACTATTAATGAGTTAAAATCTAGGAAAAAGCAATATGAAGGGTATATTCATAATGCACGTATAGCATATGATTCAAAAGAATGGGATAATTCTGTAGCGCAAAGTATGTTGGCTCTTGGTGTAATGCCAGATTCATATGATGCAAAGAAATTACTTGAAGATGCCAAAAGTATGGCTACCAAGTATGCGAGATTGAAAGAGTGTCTTACTCAAATAGATTTCTACATTGAAAAATCCGCATTTACTGAAGCACAACGCGAAATTGAAAATGCTGAACTTCTAAATATTAAAGATTCGTCTATAGAAGAAAGGCGAAGAAAGGTTGCAGGAGAGATACAAAGAATACAATGTTTGATTAACGAGCTAAGGTCTAAACTTGATAATGCTGTTAAGCAAGAAGATTTTGACTTGGCAATAACTCTATGTTCGGATTTATCTAATATAGATGTTAATAACAAGCATAAATGGGACAGTGAAAAAGAAATCTTAGTAAGTCAAAAAGAGCAACGTCAAACAGCTTTTGAGAAACTGCGTGAACTACGAAATCAGATAGATGAGAAACATCTGTCACAAAGCTGGCAAGAGCTTCTCTCTCTCTGTAAAGCCTATTTGGTTATCAAATCTGATAATTATATAACGGAACTGTGTGCTAAAGCTGAAGAACAGATAAATCTTGAATCACTTCAACAACAGTTCGATGCTGCTTATGAAGAACATGATTGGCAGACAATTTTGTCTATGAGCAAAACCCATTCAGTTCTCAAAAGAGTTCCAGCTAACAACAGGGTTATAAAAGAAGCAATGGCTCAAAATAGAAAAAAATCAGAAAGTGGCCCTACTGATTTTATGCTACCAACAGAAGAAGATGTTAAAGAACCACGACAGCCTTCTCGTCATAAGGGACCAAGAAGAAAACCTGTATCTTCACCTATAACATTGTTACAGGAGGAAGATGTTAAAATTGAGATTAATACAACATCAAAAAGGCCATTTAGAAAACCTTCACATAGTAGAAATGTCACTTCTAGTATAAAAACTGAAGAAACAGCTAAAACTGAAGTGGAACAGAATGATAAAATCGTGGCTCCATTTGAGAAAGAACAATCAACAAAAAAAAGAAGATTTCCAACTGTTAAACGTAATAAATAAATTTTAAAGACTATGGCAAAGAAACTTTTTTCAGATGCTGATTTCGACAAGTCGATAAGCATTGGTGATCAGCTTGTATTTGACAAGCCAGACTTGAAAACCTTGAGATTAGACCTCACATGGGCAGGAACAGACTTGGACATCTGTGCATTTCTTCTTGGCGAAGATGGCATGATTCATGATCGTGCAGACTTGGTTTATTTCAATTCACAGCTTCGTTGGAAGACCAAGAAGGCTTTTGACGCAGAAGATTTTGACCCGCTAGAAGGTGAGGTTAGCACATGGGCAAAGGAAAGTGCAAATTTCAAGAACCAAAGAAAGTGGATGGAAGCAACCCTTCCTATCTCATCTGATGGCTCTGTTATCGGCTCATGGGATGACATGTCAGACGATGACGAATGTGGTGAAACTATGCATGTACTTCTTGAAGAAGTTGACACTCGCAAGTATGCAACTATAGTATTCGCTGCGGCTGTGGCAATGGATCGTATTAAAGCTGGTGAGACATTTGCTGATGCCCATGATCCTGTTGTGAATATTTATGACGCAGAAACAGACGAGCTTCTTGCAGAATATAAACTTGCGAAGCAATTCCCTGGAAAGGATGTAGTATGCTTCGGTAAAGTAACATATGATACAGAGAAGATGCTATGGAATTTTGAGCCTATGGCAGATGGTTACCAAGGTGGCATGATGTATTTGGCTACTGAAGTCTTTAACTAAAATATCTATGGCAGATAAGATAAAGATCTTTAACGAAAGTGATTTCGATAAAGACAAGCAACTCTTCACGCCTGAAGATTTTGAAAAGGAAAAGGACGTGCCAAAAGATCCAAAACCAACCCCTAAACCAAATGGAGGTGAAGGCAATGGATTACCAAAAGGTAGCAAATCCAAAATCTATGGTGGCATAGCAGCAGCTGTCGTAGCGGGATTACTTTGTTATGGCGTTTATTCCTATTTCTCTTCTTCAGATGAACAGCAGGATGATGGATCTACCACTCAGGTAGAGAAAGTATCTGATACTCCAAATGAAGAGGACAATAAAGATACTAACAATGTCGAGACTGCAGGAACTTCTGGAACTAATGCTGCAAATAGTGGTGATTCTGCTAACGATGAGAGTGTAACAGCTCCAGAACAAGAGGCAACCTCAGCAGAAGCTACTTTACCTCAGTCTGAGCAAGAACAAGATGGGGCAACGAAGCCCACTAAACCATCAAAGGCAACTACTACTGCTGCTCAGCCTGCGACCCTTTCAGGCTCACTTGAAGAAAAAGCGAAAGAAGTTATCCGTGGCAACTATGGTAATGGAGAAGTTCGTAAGCAGAAACTTGGTGAACAGTACTCTGAAATCCAAAGCAAAGTTAATGAAATGTACAGAAATGGACAAGTTCAATAATTAACTACTAATTAAGTTTCGTGGGCAGGTGGTATAACTGCCATCTGCCCATAAACAATAACAAGAAATGATACTATCAATCATTATAGGTCTCTGCATTTGGTTTGTTGTTCCAATTTTGCTGGAAGGCCGTATTAAAAGAAAAAACAACAAAAAGG
>JAEEGL013228133.1_pt1 | contig 12266 bp, 11 predicted proteins | sample 9134231 | NCBI WGS metagenome assembly JAEEGL01 (sample SAMN16246548, study PRJNA631951) | gut metagenome | biome: gut microbiome; feature: rumen; material: fiber-attached | host: Bos | place: Iran: Karaj | collected 2018-10
AAAAAGAATATCGACCGCTACATCGCCTCGGTGCTCGTGGTGAACACGGTGGCAAACACGGTGGGCGCGTCCCTCGCCACGGCCCTTGCCGTAAAGCGGCTTTCCCCTGCGGGGGCGATGGCGCTCCCCATAGTGCTGACCCTCCTCATTTTGCTGTTCGGCGAAATCACCCCCAAAACATTGGGCGTCAAGCAGGCGAAGACCATGGCCCCGATGGTCGCCGTGCCTTTCTACTACATTACCAAGGCGCTCTCGTGGACGGGCATCATCTGGCTCTGCCTCACGCTTACCAAGCACTGGACGCACGAGGACGAAGAAAAAAAGGACGTGAGCGTCGAGGACATCCACAGCCTGGTGAGTCTCGGGCTCCGCGAAGACGTTATCGACCGTCAGCAGGCGTCAGTCATCAAGAACATTCTCTCCCTCAAGTCCATCCCCGCGCGCAAGGTCATGACCCCGCGCCAGGTGGTGTTCAGTCTCCCCGCCGACAAGAGCCTTGGCGAGAGCTTGGACGAACGCGGTAACTGGCCGTTCTCCCGTATACCACTATATGGTGGCAAAAAGGACGACTGGATAGGCATTGTTCTGCGTCGCGACGCCTACAACCTGTTGGCCGAGGGCAAGCGCGATGTAAAGCTCCGCCAGCTCATGCGGCCGCTCCAGCTGATTCCCGACAGCGTGACCCTCGACAAGCTGTTGCTCCGTTTTTTAAAACAGCGCGGTCACATGGTGGGCCTGGTGGACGAGTTCGGTTCCATCGCGGGCATCGTGAGCCTCGAGGATGTGCTCGAGGAGATTCTCGGCCGCGAGATTGTGGACGAGTTTGACGAGTCGGTGAACCTTCAGGAGACGGCCCGTCGCCGCAGCCATGCGCTCGCGTTCATGCGCAAGAATCGCCTGAAAGGGAAATAGGTCGGCTGGGTTGGGTTGCTAGAAGCGCGCTTTACGTGTATTGCAATTAAGGGATTTTTTTCCTTTTGCATCCCTGTTATGCATTTTACGGGTTTGTTTTATGGAAATGTTTGGATTTTGCAAACCTAAAAAATTTCCATGTGTAACAAAAAATTCCCCTTTTAAGTTTGCCCAATGTTGGAGAGTGCAATTCTCGCCATTCTTCCAAATGGATGTGAACATGGCTGAATAATCTTTGATGTAAATTGAATCTCCAATATTTACATCAATTTCATGGGGAACAAAAATCCAGGAAGAATCCAGAATTTTGTCCATAGAAGATTCTGCATTGCCGTGTTTTTCAAATCTCTGTAGAGTAATTCGTTTGGAATATTTTTCGGTTGAGTCTGCACCTATATAGAACAATCCTTTTTCGGAAGAAATCTTTCCATTGGAGGTTATGTATTCAATGTATGCGGTGTCAACTACGGAATCAACAATTCCAGAAAAGGAAGCGGTCTGATGAAGACCAATAATGGTGCTATCAGCCAAATTTTTCCGCAGCTGCATGCCTTTAACACTGATGATGTTGAAATCATCAAGCACGCTGATTATGTTGAAACAGTCTCCGGATTCTGGATAATCATCGTTGGGGCCTGCGGCAAAAATGGAGCATGCGAACAAAAGGATGTACATTACTGCACTGCGCATATAATCAATATATGTAAAAAAAAAGAGGTAGCAATCGGTTGTTTGTAAAACTTTGTTTTACAAAGATGGCATTCTATGGGGATTTTGATTATAATACTTTGTATGAAAAAATTACTTCTTCTTTTCCTATTTTCATCTGCGGTTTATGCTTTGAATTCTCCTTTTTCAAGGGTAAGAGTGACTGCGTATGATGCTGATGGTTCTCCGTCTGAAGAAGTTCAAAATATCTGAACATTCAATGGGTTGATAAAACTAGTGTGGAAATGGTTATCTTGCTTGATTGCTCAGGGAGCATGAATGTAAATGGGAAAATGGATGAAGCCAAGTTGGCTGCGAAATTTATTGCACAGAGTTTTTTGAGCCTAGATGCGGAATACGATGTGTCCAATATATCCATAACCATTTATGCCTTTAACGAAAAACTTATTAAAGTGTATGAAAAGAAAGGGAATCCATCAATTCGCGAAATAACCGATAAAATTAATTCTATTGTTCCGGCGGGTAAGACTGTTTTATATGATGCTCTTTACAAGGTAATAAATGATTTTGCTATTGATAATCCGGCTAGTCTTAAACTAATGTATGTTGTTTCAGATGGATTGAATAATGGGGGAGAAAAAACTTTAGATGATATTACTCAACTCTATCGTTCAAAAAATATTTCAATATACTCGTTTGCTTACGGTGATGATGCTGATCTAAATGTACTTTCTGATATGGCTGTGGAAACGGGTGGGGTCTATTACGAAAAAGAACAGGGTATTAAATTAAAGGTTGTTGATGCTGTGGCGGCTTTGTTGGGGTCTTTCCCGGGGAATGAACAACTGAAATCTTTATCAATGCATCCTCATGAAGAATCGTCTGAATTTGTTGTTCCTTTGAAAGCAAGGCTAGTAAAAGTATATGGCTCTTATGATGGAGAATCCTCTGAAAGACCGGTTAATTTTTTATCTAAATCTGGGCTAATTTTGAATTCTACCTTTTGGGAAGAAAAAATCGGAAATACAAATTTTTTTGTAGCAGAGATTGACTCTGCAGAATTATCTTCTCTCGGAATTTCGGGAATGAGCATTAAGAATGAATTAAATAGAGATGTTAATCTGAGGGTGATTGCTTCAAATGAGTATCATGATTATTCTTTGAATGTTTCTTTTAACAAAACAGGCCCATTCTCTTGGCCGTCAAAGAGGACAGTAATGGCGTCAGTGCAAGGGATAGATGGCTTGTTAGCTGATGTTGATGCTGTGGGAAAACTTGTTGATCCTGATGGAAATGTTGTGGCTTTTGATTTGCATGATGATGGAAAAAATGGTGATCGCATTGCTGGTGATGGCTTGTATTTTGCTGATATGCCACAAGTGCGTAAGAATGGAGTGTATCAATGGGAAATTCAACTTGCAAATAAAAGAAAGAAAGCGCATACAACCCGCATAGGTCGAACTTTACCTGATACGGTTTCTTTTGATGAATACAATGTGGCATTCCCTTTTGAATTGATAAAAAATGGGCAATTCATTGTGTCTGGATGTTGTGAGGATGAACCGCAAGAAAACTTGAAAAGAATATTCCCTGAAAAAAGTGTAGAAGCGTTTTTGCAATCAGGTGAAGATATTGATCAGTTTGAAATTGCAGGAACAATGTTGGGAAAAAGTTATTCTCTTAGGCTGTCATCAAGAAATTTAGATTTGTTTGAAAAAGTTGAGATATATTCCCCTTTAAATAAAACATCCCCAATTTATGCTGTTGATATAGATCCTGTTGTGGGACTCAATTATGTTTTATTACCTCTTGCGGCGGAATTTTCGTTGCCCGGATACATTGTGTCTGTTGTTGGTAAAGGTGGTTATGGTACGGAGTATAGCTTATTGTTGCTTGAAAAAAATAATGGCGAGTTTGCTGTTGGTCGGTTTGAGAGTGATTCAGATTGGCATTCTGAATACACGTTCATTTCTTTGGATACGAAACGAAAGAAGGAAGGACGAAAAAGTTTGGTTACTCCAGCAGGGTGGAAAATTATAGAAAGTAGATCTATTTCTACAACAGACTTTGAACTTGTAGGGAATAAAATGGGATTAGATATTTTTGTTCCTATTACTACGCAAAATCCATATTGGATTGGAAATGTTGAAATATGGGTTTCTGTGCCTTCTATAAATAAAAGAATTCAACTTGGCTCGGGACAACAGATTCAATCGTATTTGGGAGGATGGTCAACATATGAATTTAGTGTTCCAAATTCCGTGAAACAGATTCTTGAGGAGTCACATTCAGATGTTCAATTTCAGATACTTTTAAATACGGCTGATTCCCTTTGGATAGATAATCTTAGGTTTTCGGGAGATGTTTCCGAAAATCCGATAAAAAATTGGAGCCCAGAATGTCCTGATGATGAAGGATGTGAGGCTTTGAAGCCTTTAGTGCTGCATGTGAATGAGTCAAAAAGTGTGGAGGCAGATAACGACGTATGGATAGAAATAGTTGGTTTTCCGGAAAATTGGACGCCTGCTATGTTGAGCCTTGGAGTGTCTGCTGTAGATGGATTGGCTCTGTCGGGTTATGTTGCTTTTGAAGGAAGGAATTTCCCTTTGAGGGATTGGTATTCGGAGGTTTCGTTTGATTTTGATCGTGGAAAAAGGTTCCTGTTGAGATTTAGCAACATGAGTGGGCGCAATTTTAGGGTCAATGCGTGGCTTACGGGGCAAGTTATGGACGTCGCGAAGACTGATTCAAGGCCAAATGATAGCTACGTACTTAATTTTTGGTGATGTAATTCTATTAATTAATACAATTGATAGAGTCTAAATCCTTTATTTTTAGGACTTTTTTATAAAAAATCGATTTTTTATCCTTGCAGGTTCCCGGAAAACCGTCTATATTTGTTCCCACTTCACGGGGCGGGTTTGCCCCGGAACAAATCTAAAGGATTTACATGAGAACCATTACAGTAAACCCCAAGACTGTCTCCCGCAAGTGGAAGCTTGTGGACGCAGCCGACAAGCCGATGGGTCGCGTTGCAAGTGAAGTTGCTCGCCTCCTCATGGGCAAGCACAAGGCTATCTTCTCTCCCAACGTGGACACGGGTGACTTCGTTGTCGTAATCAACGCCGACAAGGTTGTCGTTACCGGCAACAAGGAACTGCAGAAGCAGTACTTCCACCACACTGGCCACATCGCTGGCGAACGCTGGATCAACTTTGCCGATCTCAAGGCTAAGGACCCGACGGCTCCGCTGACTGCCGCTATCTGGGGCATGCTCCCGCACAGCGCTCTCGGCCACAAGATGGTCAAGAAACTCAAAATCTTTGCCGGCGCGGAACATCCGTACGCGGCTCAGAATCCCGAAGTCGTAGACCTTTAATTTAGAACGGAGATATAATCTATGGCTACCGCAAAAAATAAGAAGATCTACCGCGGCACTGGTCGTCGCAAGAACGCCATCGCCGCCGTAATCCTGAAGCCGGGTTCCGGCAAGCGCACTATCAATGGTCGTGATTTTAAAGATTACTTCCACTCTGAAGTGCAGAACATGATTGCCAATCTTCCGTTCGCCATCCTTGGCAACGCCGAAGAATGGGACGTCGAAGTTACCGCTCGTGGCGGTGGCATCGCCGGCCAGATGGGCGCCGTCCGTCTCGGCATTTCCCGCGCACTGGTTGCAAACGACGCCGAAGTCAAGCCCGCCCTCAAGAAGGAAGGCCTCATGACTCGCGACTCTCGTGCCGTTGAACGTAAGAAGTTCGGCCGCAAGAAGGCTCGTAAGCACTTCCAGTTCAGCAAGCGCTAATCTGCGAAATTGCTATTACAAAAAAACCCTGGCTCCGCGCCGGGGTTTTTCTTTGAACTGCTCGATCAAAAATTCGGTTGGCCTTGTTCGGAGGGCGTCGACATGCCCGAGGCCTCCCTGGTATAGTTCGCCGTGTCGCTCGGGGCTCCCTTGATGGTCTCGTGAACGATGTGCACGGTCCTTTGGGGGAAGGGGATGCCGATTCCCGCGGCGGTAAAACGTTCCTTGACGAGCGCCGTGTATTTCCACTTGGCGTCCCAGTAGTCGTTGGTCTTTATCCAGGCGCGGAAAGTCACGTTCACAGAACTGTCCTGGAGACTCGACACAAAGAACTGCGGTTCAGGTTCCTTGAAGAACAGCGGGTCGCCCTTGACGAGGTCCTGCAGTATGGCGATTGCCTTGTCGGCGGAGTCGGCGTAGTCGATCCCGGTGGTGATTTCGAGCCTGCGCAAATGGTTGCGGCTGAAGTTCACGATGGGCTCGTCCCAGAGCTTGCTGTTGGGCGCCGAGACAAAAAGCCCGTCGATGGTTTTGAGCGTGGTGTTGAACAGCCCCACGCCCAGGATGATCCCCTTGATTTTGCCGCACTCGATGTAGTCCTTCGCCTTGAAGGGCTTGAGGAGCAAAAGCAGAATGCCTGCCGCGATGTTGCTGAGCATGTCCTTGATGGCAAGGCCCACGGCAAGGCTTGCTGCGCCTACCATGGTGACGATCCCTGCGGTGTTGACGTTGAGCGCCTTCAGTATGGCGAGGAGCGCGACGACGTAGAGGGCGTACGAGAAAAGCGAATAGACGAGCGGCTTCGCCGATTCGTCCATGCCCTTCTTTACGACATGGTTCAGGGTGAACTTGAGCAGCCGCAGGAGCCCGAAGGTTATGGCGATGATGGCAAAAATGGCGAAAAGCCGCTGCACGACGGCGTGCTGTGCGGCGAGCCAGTCAAAAAAGATGTTCAGGTGTTGCATGGGCGGGAATATATAAAAAAGCCCGGTGCAATGCCAGAAAACAACCCCTTGGAAGCCTCTGGGGGGTTGTTTTTATGGCTCTTATTTCTATATTTTCGCCCGCTCGGAGCAATCTGGGCAATTCAATCACCGGTATGCGAGGGTCGCTTCGGTGGCGCGGTCCAAGACCCCAGGTTCGCCTGGATTTGAACTTCGCTCTGCGGCTTATTTGCTTGCCGGGTAGTACTAACCGATTAAAAAGGAAAACACAATGGCTAATTTGCCTTCTGTTGAAGACCTGCTTGCTGCAGGCTCCCACTTCGGCCACCAGACCCAGCGCTGGAACCCGAAAATGAAACCCTACATCTTGGCCGAGAAGAACGGTATCTACGTTCTCAACCTCTCCAAGACTCGTGACCTCCTCGAAGAAGCCGCCAAGGCCGCTGCCAAGATCTCTGAATCTGGCAAGACCGTGCTCTTCGTCGGTACCAAGCCGACCGCCCGTCAGTGCGTCCTGGATGCAGCCGCTGCTTGCAACCAGTTCTCCGTGACCAACCGCTGGCTCGGTGGCATGCTCACGAACTTCCAGACCGTCCGCAAGTCCATCAAGAAGATCGACAAGATCGACACCATGGAACAGGATGGTACTTTCCAGGCTCTTTCCAAGAAGGAAGTGCTCGACAAGAACCGCGAACGCGCCAAGCTCCTTGACGTGTTCGGTGGCATTCGCGAAATGGTGAACCTCCCGGGTCTTTTGGTCGTGACCGACCTCGCCCACGAAAAGATCGCCGTCGCCGAAGCCCGTCGCCTGCACATTCCTATCATTGGCATTTGCGACACGAACGTCGACCCGACTCTCGTGGATTACCCGATTCCGGCCAACGATGACGCCGTGAAGTCCCTCAAGCTCATTGTGGACTACATTGCCGCCAACGTCAAGTCCCGTACTGTTGACAAGAAGGAATCCAAGGAAGAACCGAAGAAGTTCGACAATGGCGAGGAAGAAAAGTAATATGCAGATAACCGCTTCTCTCGTTAACGAACTTCGCCAAAAGACCGGCGTGGGCATGATGCAGTGCAAGAAGGTCCTCGTCGAAACCGATGGCGACATGGACAAAGCTGTGGAACTCCTCCGCAAGCAGGGTGCCGCCGTCGCCGCCAAGCGTGCCGACAAGGCCGCTGCCGAAGGTCGCATTTACCTGGTCGAGACCGCCGACAGGGCTGCCGCGTTCGAACTCTCTTGCGAGACCGAACCGGTGTCCAACAACGACGACTTCGTGGCTCTCGCGAATCTCGCTGTCAAGGCCGTTGAAACCCAGGACATCTCTTCTGTCGACGCCCTCAAGAACGCTGTCGTCGACGGCGTGAAGATTGCCGACCGTCTCGCTGACGTGCTCGTGAAGATTCAGGAGAACATTGACTTCCGCAAGTTCGCCGAAATCAAGAAGGCTCCGAATTCCGTGTTCGGCATCTACAGCCACATGAAGGGCAAGATCGGCGTGATTACCGAACTCGCCTTCGAAGGCTCCGCCGACGAGGCCGCTCTCAAGGCTGCCGCCAAGGACATCGCCATGCAGGCCGCCGCTTTTGCTCCGGTCGCCCTGAATGACGCTTCCGTTCCTGCCGAGACCATCGAAAAGGAAAAGGAAATCGCCAAGGCCCAGATCGAGAACGCCGCCAAGGAATCCGGCAAGGTTACCAAGCCGGAATTCGTGCAGCGCCAGATCGATGGCCGTGTCGCGAAGGTCCTCAAGGAAATCGTGCTCGAAGATCAGGAATTCTTCATGGCTGAAAAGAACCCGAAGAAGCTCTCTGTCAAGGACTACCTCCAGGAAGTCGTGGCAAAGCAGCTTGGCCTCTCCAGCTTGAAGGTCGTGAACTTCGTCCGCTTTGAACGCGGCAAGTAATTTTTGTCTAAACGCAAGAATTAAAAAGGTCGTCCCGTGAGGGGCGACTTTTTTTGTTGTTTTTTCTATATTAAGATGAAACACGGAGTTTACATATGGCAAAGTTTAAGAGAATTTTGCTCAAGCTCAGTGGCGAGGCCTTGGCCGGCGCCGCGGGGCATGGAATCGATAACGTTATTTTGAGCGACATGGCGGGTGAGATTGCCTCCATTGTCCGCCAGGGGGTCCAGGTCGCCTTGGTCATTGGCGGTGGTAACCTGGTCCGCGGCATTTCGGCGTCGGCGGGCGGCATGAACCGCGCCCAGGGCGATGCCATGGGGATGCTCGGGACCGTGATGAATGGACTGGCTATGCAGGACGCCCTCGACAAGCAGGGAATCGACAGCGTGGTGATGAGCGCCATCCGCATGGAACCCGTCTGCGAGTTCTTTGACCGTCGCAAGGCGCTCAAGCTGCTCTCGGCCGGCTCTGTGGTGATTTTCTCCGCCGGCACCGGCAACCCGTTCTTCACGACCGATAGCTGCGCGGCGCTGCGCGCCATCGAAAGCGAATGCAACGTCATTATGAAGGCCACCAAGGTGGACGGCATCTACACCGCCGACCCGGTTAAGGATCCGAGCGCCACACGTTTTGACGACATCAGCTACCAGGAAGTCATCAGTCGCGGGCTCAAGGTGATGGACACCGCGGCGGTTGCCCTCTGCATGGAAAACAATATGCCCATTTTCGTGTTCAAGATGGAAAAGGGCAACTTGACGAAGGCTGCCGTTGAAGGTAATTTAGGAACATTGGTACACACTTAGTTATAGGTTTATTATGGCTGCAGAATACGAACAGAAAATGGACAAGGCTATCGAGGCCACCGAACGTGAATTCTCCAAGATTCGCGCAGGGCAGGCTAGCCCCGCTATTTTGAACGATGTGCGCGTGGACTACTACGGCACCCCGACCCCGATTTCGCAGGTGGCGAAGATCTCGGTCCCGGAACCGCGCATGCTGCTGGTCTCCCCGTGGGAAAAGACCTTGGTGGACCCGATTGACAAGGCCATCCTCGCCGCGAACATCGGCGTGACCCCCATGAAGGACGGCAACTGCATCCGCGTGACGCTCCCGATCCTTACGCAGGAACGCCGCCAGGAACTTGCCAAGGTCGTGCGCAAGCATGCCGAAGAAGGCCGTGTGGCTATCCGCAACATCCGTCGCGACGCGAACGACGCCCTCAAGAAGAACAAGGACCTGCCCGAAGACGAAGTCAAAAAACAGCAGGACGAAATCCAGAAGGCGACCGACAAGTACATCGCGAAGATTGACGCCCTCCTCGCCGAGAAGGAAGCGGACCTCCTCAAAGTCTAGTTCAGCTTGACCATGGCAAATCAGCTGCGACACATCGCCATCATTATGGACGGCAACGGGCGCTGGGCCAGGAACCGCGGCCTGGAGCGCTTTTTGGGTCACCGCAAGGGGACCCAGGCGACCATCGATGCCGTCGAGGTGGGGGTGAACCTCAAGCTTGAACACATGACGCTCTATGTGTTCAGTTCCGAGAACTGGGGCCGCCCCTCCAAGGAAGTGGACTACCTCATGGGCCTTCTCATCGAGATGGTCATCAAGGAAATCCCGGACCTCATGGAAAAGAACGTGAAGCTCATCGTGATTGGCGACATGAATCGCATTCCCGAGAAGCCCCGCGCCAAGCTCCAGGAGGCCATCGACGTTACGGCGAACAATACCGGTATGCAGTTGAACCTAGCCATTTCGTATGGCGCGCGTCAAGAGATTGTCCATGCAGTCAAGGCCGTTGCCGCCGATGTGGCCGCGGGCAAAATCAAGGTGGACGACATTGACGAGAATGTGTTCGCGAGGAACCTCTACCTCAAGGGGGCGCCTGACCCGGATCTCATCATTCGCACGGGCGGCGAATTCAGGCTCTCGAACTACCTGCTGTGGCAGGCTGCCTACAGCGAGTTCTATGTGACCGATACGCTGTGGCCCGACTTTACCAAGGAAGAATTTATGAAGGCGGTGGAGTTCTACAAGACTCGTCAACGCCGTTTTGGGAAGGTGCTCGATGAATAATTTGACGCAACGCATTTTGACCGCGGTGATCGCGATTCCGCTGGTATTTTTCCTGCTATGGTTCTGCGACTACAGCCGTATTGGCCTCATGTGCTTCCTTGCGGGCGTTGCTGCCTGGGAATGGGCCAAGATGGCTTCCAAGATGTACAAGGGCCCTGACGTGCGGTTCCTTTCGTTTGCCTCCGCTTTTGCACTCACGCTTGCGTGGACTCTTTCGAAGGGCGGCTACTTCGAGCTGCCCGCGGTGCCGTATGTGGTGGGCATGACGTTCCTCGTGATTTTTGCAGTCTATATCGCTGCGGCCTACAAGAAGGTGGAAATTGACCACTTGTTCCCGTGGCTCGTGATGCAGCTTGGTGCCCCGCTCTATATCGGGCTCTGGGGTGGCATGAACGTGCTCATGATGGGCAACGGCCAAGGTTTTGAACACTGCTATCCGTTTATCCTCGTGATGACATCTATGTGGCTCTGTGACACGGTGGCGTATTTCTTCGGAAAGTTTGCGGCAGGCAAGGGCCCCTTCGGGAGGCACCCGTTTGCCCCGAGCATCAGCCCCAAGAAAACTTGGGAAGGCAGCATCGCGGGTTCCATCGCGACTATCGCGTGGGTGGCCTACTGGGTCAAGTGCAGTGCGGCTCTCTCCAGCTTCAATATCAATTTCAACTGGGGTGTCGCCATTGCAATCGGCGTGCTGCTCACTGTCGCGGGTCAGGCGGGCGACCTTTTGATGAGCGCCCTTAAGCGTTGGAGCGGCACGAAGGATTCCGGTAACTTGTTCGTGGGTCACGGAGGCGTACTTGACCGCTGCGATTCCTTCTACCTCGCGGCTCCCGCACTCTACCTGGTGCTCGATTTCCTCAAACAGATCGCATAACGCGACTGCTTATTTCTTGTAACCGCCGTAACCGTGTTCCGCCATGTAGATGGCGAGATAGTCGATAACTCCTGAATCCGCGCCTTTTACAGGAACGTACCGTAGGTTGTTTTGACCGTCAATGATGACGGCGAGCCCTGCGATATAGTTGATCCAGTGATAGTCCTCGTAGTACTTGAGCGCGACCTTGCCTTCGGAACCGAACACGGCCAAGGGCATCACGAAAATATCGTGCGACACCATGATGCTCACGCGTTTCCACTTGGGCAGGTTCTTGAGAATTACGGACTGCATGAACTCCTGTGCGCGTGGCTCAAGTTCGTAAAGTGCGTCGGGGTAGGGGTCGCCGTACGCCCAATGGGCCATGAGTTCTACGGAACTTCCCTGCATGCCAAGATTTGTCGCGTACTGTGCCAGTTCGTCTGCAGAGATTTTCAGGAACCAGTTGCCGGTGATGTCGTAGTTTGTGATGAGCTTCGGGAGGCTCGCTTCGCCGCGCCCTTTCGATATGTTGTTCGCAGTCTCGTTCGTGCGCACGAATCCCGAGGTGATGTAGCTGAATTCCTCGTCGCTCTTGAGCGTTGCGCCCAAGTCTTGCGCCATCTTCACGCCATTTGCGGTGAGTTCCGTCTCAATGGTCACGGCGTCTTCGCGTTCGGAGTGACGTATGACGAACACGGCTTTTTCGTCGGGAGCGAGGCTCCTGTAAACGTCGGCGACCGTCGCGAAGCCGTCCTTGTCGAGCGGGATTTCTGCGGCTACGTGTGGCGCGGAACTCGAAGAACCTGCGAAACTCGAGGATTCCGGAAGGAGCTCCTCCGATGAAGAGGATTCTGCCTCCGGGTCAGAATACGAAGAATAAGCGGGAGAGGAATGCCCGCTGGAAGAAGAAACCGGAAGGGAGGAAGACGGTATGGCGGCCGACGACCCTTCCGGTGAATCTAGGTCGGCTGCGCTTGATTCAATTTCGGCTTGTATAACATCGGTAGACGACGAGCCCGAATCGTTGCAGGCGATGAGTGCGCCTGCAGTGAAGATGGCAAGAGTGGAGGCTCGCATCATGAACCCCACTGGTATTC
>JAEEGL013369354.1_pt1 | contig 12266 bp, 13 predicted proteins | sample 9134231 | NCBI WGS metagenome assembly JAEEGL01 (sample SAMN16246548, study PRJNA631951) | gut metagenome | biome: gut microbiome; feature: rumen; material: fiber-attached | host: Bos | place: Iran: Karaj | collected 2018-10
AAAGTGCCACAATACCGGATATTCCGGACGAATTGCGGTTCATGAAGTGCTGGTGGCTGATAAAAATGTGAGAAATATGATCACCTCAGGTGCGACGGCAAGCGAGATAACCAATTATGCGATACAGTACCAGGGGATGGAGACTATAAAGCAGGCCGGAGTAAGGCTGGTGGAGGAGGGAATCACCACCATGGAGGAACTGCAGAGGATCGCATATAATGACTGATCTTACTGCACAGGGAAATAAATATTTGATATAAATTATTAAAAAAAATTTGTCATAAGGGTTTGAAATTGGTACGCATTGTCCGATATAATAATAAGTGAGGGAGCAAAAGCTCCATACAAAAATGTGCTAAATAAATTTTCAAGGAGGAAATAAAAATGACAAAGAAGAATTTATCCAAGAACAAAGGTTTTACTCTGGTTGAGCTGATCGTAGTGCTGGTTATCCTTGCTATCCTGGCTGCTATCCTTGTTCCTACACTTTTAGGATACATCGACAAGGCTCGTTCAGAGAAGGACTTCGCAACAGCACAGGCTGTTCGTGTAGCTATGCAGGCACAGCTGGATGAACTTTATGGTAAGGGAAACATTGCGGCTACTGATAAAACTTCGACAGAACTTATGAAAGAGGAGAATACGAAGGCTGCTCTTAAGCTGGTAACCGGTAATGAGGATGGAAAACTTGATGCCCAGACTGTATCGGTTGTAAGCGTAACAACAAGTGATAGCGATAAGGGTTATCAGATTGAGGATATTACAGTGAAAATAACGGAAAAAGGTGGCGCAGAGCATGAGTACGAATATAAATCCTCGGACAACACCTGGTCAGCTAAAAAGTAATTAAACTTGCGTTTCAGGGCACGGCAGTTATCTGCCGTGCCTTTTTTATTGAATTAACATAATTTTTCTATGTAAACATAATCCCCCAAAAATCCGATATATCTGGTATAATGTCCGTGGTTGGTCAGAACAGCCCGAAGCACTTGCAGCTGAGGGCGTACAGATGGAGCAAATGCGGCTAATCCCCTTTGTGGGTGTTACAATCAGATCCGGCCGGATGCAGGACATGTGCCTATGGCCATTGGAGGACATTTCAGTGATCGAAGTAACCAGGATAAACGGCTCTGTAGTATTGATAAACAGTGACCTCATAGAGTGCGTGGAGGAGACCCCCGACAGTGTTATTACGTTAACCACCGGGAAGCGCCTCATAGTAAAAGAAAGTAGACAAGACATCAAAAATCTTGTAAAATCTTACAAGCAGGAAATCTATGGTACGGTTCCGTGAAAACGGGCGGAAGTCGTGCTTTGATTTCGTGTTTTTGCTTTTTTGCTGATTGTTGTTGATTATAGATGCTGACTGGCAGCCATCATTTGTAAAAGCGTATTTTTAATCCGCTGACCGGAGAACTGCCGTAACTGCAGGGAATGACAGGTAGAAAATAGCTGATCTGAGGCTGTGATATAGGAGAAAGCAGAGAGAAATGGATTTAGCGTCATTAATCGGAATGGTCGTGTGCGCGTTCATGATCATTTTCGGTATCGTGTACAGCTCAAACGGTATCAATTTCGGTGCCATGGTAAACTTCATAGATGTACAGTCTGCCATCATTACTTTCGGTGGTGCGTTCTGTGCGGTTTTGGTGTGCAACAACATGCCTGATTTCATAGCCGGCCTAAAGAGTATCACTCTTATTTTTAAGCCGCCAAAGCTTAATGCCCCCGATATCATCAAGAAAATAATAGAACTGTCGAATGTAGCCCGTAAGGAAGGCCTCCTTTCCCTGGAAGAGGCTGCATCGGATATTGATGATGCTTTTCTGAAGAAAGGCATACTGCTTATTGTCGACGGTACCGATCCTGAACTGGTACGCGGCATTATGGAAACCGAGCTGGACAATATTGACGGCAGGCATAAGAAGAAGATCAAATTCTGGCAGGACGTTGCATCGATGGGACCTGCGTGGGGTATGATCGGTACCCTGATCGGTCTCATAAACATGCTTCAGAACATGTCTGATGCGGCGGCTATCGGACCTTCCATGGCGGTGGCTCTTATTACCACCCTGTACGGTTCCATGCTTGCCAACTGGATATGTACACCTACATCCACAAAGCTTGCGGTGTTTAACGATATGGAGGTTCAGGTCAAGGAGATAATGATAGAAGGCCTGCTTTCAATACAGGCCGGAGAGAACCCTCGTGTCATTGAAGAGAAACTTAAGTCGTTCTTAGCGCCTAAAGACAGGGGCACCGGTGAGGACGGCGGTGAAGCTGCAGGATGATATGCTTACTATCGGAGTCCGTTGATCACCGCATGGTAATACGGACGTAGCAGATTTAACAGATTGCTGTGACAGACAGCGGAGACAGGAAATAATGGCGAAGAAAAAGGAAGAACAAGGCGCACCCGGATCACCGGCGTGGATGGCGACATTTTCAGATCTGATGAATTTGTTGCTGTGCTTTTTCGTGTTGCTTTTTTCCATGTCAACCGTAGATGCGCAGAAATTCGAAGAGGTAGCCGCATCTTTTGCGCAGACCTTCTCGGTATTCACGTCGGGAGCGACTGCTATCGGCGACGGCATGCTCATCAGTAACGGTGTCAGCCAGCTGAATATGCTGGATGAGTATATCAATTCCACCGGATATGAGGCGGAGACAGAACAGGATGCCGAGGATATAGTAAAGGAAGCCATGGAAGTAGCGGAGGCTGCTGCAATGGCTGAGTCTGAGGAGTTAGAGGAGAAGGTAAGCGAGGCGCTTGCTGAAAGCGGACTCGACCAGATGGTAGAGCTTGACTATACATCACAGTATGTGGAGCTGACACTTAACGGAGCACTTCTGTTTGATTCCGGAAGCGCTGAACTTAAGGACAGTGCGTCCGGAATTCTTTCACAGATAGGCGTGATACTTGAACGTTACAGCGGGTCCGTTATCGAGATTGAGGGACACACGGATTCAGTACCGATTCATTCGGCGAGATATCCAAGCAATAATGAGCTTTCAGATGCAAGAGCTTTGTCGGTATTTTATTTTCTGATCGAGAATACCAATCTTGATCCGGCAAATATCAAGCATTCCGGCAGGGGCGAGTATGTTCCCGTAGCTGATAATACCACGCCGGAGGGCAGGGCGCTGAACAGGCGCGTTGAGATTAAGATATATAATTCAATGAGCAGCTATCAGTAATTTTTCAGGGAGGAACAGATATCGTGAAAAAGAATCTTTTGTCAATAATCATCCTTTCGCTTTTGGTGGTCAATATCATCCTGACATCCATAATGCTCTTCTCGGTTGTCAGCACCAATAATAAGACGGCAGCTATAGTGACCGACATAGCAGGAATACTTAAGCTTGAGATGGAAGGACAGAATGAGGCTGAAGGTGCAGAAGTCGCAATGGCTGATACGGCCGTTTATCAGATCGCAGAGCAGATGACCATCACCTGCAAGCGGGCAGAGGGTGATACAAAGGATACCTACTGTCTGGTAAATGTGGCTCTTTCCATGAATACAAAGGATCCTGATTATGAGACATATTCCGCTACTCTTGAAACTAATGAGTCTCTCGTTAAATCAGAGGTGATCGCAGTTATTTCTTCATACACGGCAGATGAGATAAAGCTGGATCAGGATGCTATCTGTCAGGAGATACTTGAGAGGGTACAGAAGATGTACGGATCAAAATTCATATACAAGGTGTCATTCAGCAATATAATGTTCGGCTGATGATCATCATCATTTGAAAAGAGTTTGGCATACTGTAAAAGGAGGTGAGATGAGTGGGCGATGTCCTGTCGCAGGAGGAGATTGATAATCTACTCTCGGCAATTTCAAGCGGTGAAGTCGATGCCGATGAAATAAAAGGAGCAGACGAGCGTTCTGTTAAAAATTATGATTTCAAGCGGCCGGCAAAGTTTTCCAAGGAACACCTTCGAACGCTTGAACTCATATTTGAGCATTATGGCAGACTGCTGTCCACTAATCTTCCTGTTTACCTTAGAAAGAACATACAGGTTACGGTTGTATCATCGGAAACGGTCACGTTTAACGAATTTACGAACGCTCTTTCAAACCCTGTAATACTTGGTATAATCAATTTCCAGCCGCTGTCGGGAAATATTCTGATAGATCTGACAAGTTCCCTTGGATATGCATTCATTGACAGAATGCTGGGAGGTGTTGGTGAGCCTTTGGATAAAGTCCGGGATTTTTCCGAGATAGAGATGGGCATACTGTATAAGATTATTACTATCAGTTCCCAGCTTTTAAAGGAGCCCTGGAAGAATGTTATAGAAGTTGATCCCGTTCTGGAACGCATAGAGACAAATACGCAGTTTGCCCAGATAATTGCACCAAATGAAATGATTGCCATTGTGACACTTAATGTCAGGATGGGTGAGATCGAAGGTTTTATGAATGTATGCATACCCTTCATGACCATCGAGTCGATAATCGATAATCTGAATACGAAATTCTGGTTTACAAATATGGTTGCAGATGATGCCGAGGACCACAGGCAGGATCTTGAGAATCTTCTCAGGAAAGTGGATGTGCCCGTTAAGGCATTGCTTGGAAGAAGTGAGATCGCGGTGAGTGATTTCCTGACTCTGCAGCCGGGAGACATAATCAGGCTTGAAAGGCGTGTTGATAACGAGCTTGATGTTTATGTGGGAATGTATAAGAAGTTTTCAGCTGTGCCGGGTACGGATCATGACAGATATGCAGTCAGGATCACCTCGATCTATAGAGAAGAGGAGGAAGAGAGCTAATGGATGGAATGCTTTCACAGGACGAGATTAATGCCCTCTTGAACGGAATGGATCTCGATAATGCGGGAGGAGATGCAGGGGGAGATGCATCCGGAGACGGAGGCAGTTCTGCGGGAGGCCCTGACCAGAGCCTGCTTTCGGAAATTGAAAAGGATGCTATCGGCGAGATAGCCAATATCAGTATGGGAACTTCTGCTACGACACTGTTCTCGCTGGTCAATCAGAAGGTCAATATCACCACCCCGAAGGTAACGCTTGCCAATTGGGATACGGTGCTCGAAGAATATCCGGCACCGTGTGTTTTCATAGAGATTCAGTACACTGTTGGTCTTACGGGATCTAACATACTTATTCTGGACGAGCGGGATGTTAAGGTAATAACAGACCTGATGATGGGCGGGGATGGCACCAATACGGAAGGCGAATTGGGCGAACTCCATCTTTCGGCAATTTCAGAAGCAATGAATCAGATGATGGGATCATCAGCAACTTCTCTCTCATCTATGATGGGGAAGAAGATTGATATCTCACCACCTAAGGCAAGTCTTGTCAAGATAAATGAGATGATAGGAAACGGCAGCGAAAGCAATCCTTTCGAGGATGATACCTTTGTTAAGATTGCTTTCCGTATGCAGATAGGTGACCTGGTGGATTCAACCATCATGCAGCTCTATCCGGTGCCTTTTGCAAAGTCTTTATATGAGATATTCATGGGATCGCAGGAGGATGACTTCAGTTCCGTTACGGCTGCTCCGGAGCCTGCACCTGCGCCTGCTGCAGCACCTGCGCCTGCACCTGCACCTGCTGCGTCACCGACACCGATGCCTATGCCTGCACCCGGAATGGATCCTTATGGATACGGAGCAGCACCGGGCTATCCGCCACAGGGGATGCCTCCTCAGATGGCGCCTTACCCTATGCCACAACCGCAGATGAATATACAGCCTGCGCAGTTCCAGCCATTTACGGCGGATATGGCGGCGATGATAGGGCAGGAAAACATCGGTCTTATAATGGATGTGCCTCTTGAGGTTACTGTTGAATTGGGACGTACATCCAAGTCCATACACGATATACTGGAATTTGCACCGGGTACCATCATAGAGCTTGAGAAGATAGCAGGTGAGCCTATAGATGTGCTGGTAAACGGCAAGTTTGTTGCCAAGGGCGAGGTAGTGGTCATTGAGGAAAGCTTTGGTGTCAGGATCACGGAGATAATCAAGGATTCATGATGAATAAGCTATCTGAAATGGGAACTGTTTTATATACTCTTGCAGACAGCCTGAGTGAGAATGCCGCAGAGGCTACAGGGACGCTGGATCGATCGGGATATGCGATAAACGGTATTGCGAGATTTATTTCTGTTCTTCTTATATTTGTTTTTGTGTTGGGAATCACGTACCTGACGACAAGGTTTGTTGGAAGGACGGGACAGAGCAGGGCAAGGTCTGCGAATATAGAAGTGATAGAGGCAGTACGTAATGCCGAGGGCAAGATGCTGCAGCTCGTGCGTGTCGGCAGTAAGTACATCATTATCGCAGTAGGAAAAGAATCACAGACATTTCTATGTGAGGTGGATGAGGATATGCTTGACCTGAGTGCAAGGGAAGAAGCGCTTGCACCTGCATTTTCTGATATCCTGAACAGGTTCAAAAAGAGCAATGACACCGGTACGGCTGATAAGTCCGGCGGTCAGGGGTAGTAGGATTTTGAAATTATCGCAATTCGTAAAAAAATACGGTTTTTTACTGATGGGTGCATTGTGTCTGCTGGTACTGGCGGGCACAATGTCTTTTTTCGTTCCTTTAAAGGCGTATGCTACGGATACGGACAATAACGGAACAACTGACGAAAGAACATATGAGGATGAGCCGGGGTCATCGGAAAATCCTTCTGACACTGAAGATTTAAATGTTGGAAATACCGTTACCGTAGAGTTGAACAACGGAAACGGCTCTATAAACGGTGCACTGCAGATCGTATTCATACTGGCTGGCATAGGGCTTATCCCCATGCTTTTGCTTACCCTGACATCCTTTACCCGGATAATAATAGTACTGCATTTTACAAGACAGGCACTAAATACCCAGACGGCACCGCCCAATATGGTGCTTGTTGCACTTGCTATGTTTTTAACTATATATATCATGGCACCTGTATTTACGACTATGTACAATGATGCCATCGTTCCTATGAATAATGGTGACATCACCATAGAGGAAGCCTATGAGATTGGGGTTAAGCCTTTAAGGACGTATATGTACGGTCAGACAGAGGTAAAGGATGTGTCCGTATTTATGGAAATAGCAGGTGAGACAGAGTGGGACGGTGATCCTGATTCCGTGCCCATGCAGGTGCTTATTCCTTCATATATGGTCAGCGAGCTCAGGACTGCTTTTATTATCGGATTTTTAATATATGTTCCTTTCCTGGTAATAGATATGGTGGTATCTTCCGTACTCATGAGCATGGGTATGATGATGCTTCCGCCTACAACCATTTCCATGCCGTTTAAAATACTGCTTTTCGTACTGGCAGACGGCTGGAATCTGATAATCGTAAATCTGGTAAAAACATTTTATTAGCGGAGGTGGATAATGACTGTTGCAGACGTAACTGAGATCACGAGCAGGCTGATGTATATTGTTATCATAACTGTGGCGCCTCCTCTGCTCATCAGTATGGTGATCGGGCTTCTGGTCAGCATATTTCAGACTGTCACATCAATACAGGAGCAGACCCTTACTTTCGTTCCAAAGCTCCTTTCTATTTTTTTGGTACTGATAATACTCGGGGGCTGGATGCTGGATAATATGACCGGTTTTATGATAGACCTCTGGTCTGATTTTTCGGTATACCTCCACTGAGAGTGTTGATTTTCGGATGAATTCCGATGTTAGATTCCGATGGTAGATTTTGCATTTCCGCTTGAAGAACTGGAATATTTTTTGCTTATATTTGCCCGTATTACTGCATTTATGTTTACGGCACCTTTTTATTCGCAGAATAACGTGCCGAGAATGCTTAAGGTGGCCCTTTCAGCATTTATATCATTTCTGTTATACGAGGCCATTATGCCTCATGAATATGTCGTCTACGATACACTTTTAGGGTACACTGTCTATATACTTAAAGAAACTGTTACAGGTCTTGTGATAGGTTTTTCTGCCAATGTAGCAATGCTGATTTCTGCTTTCGCAGGTCAGATCGTTGATACTGATATAGGTTTTTCCATGTCTGCCCAGATGGATCCGGTTACGCAGCAGAATACGACTGTGACCGGGTATCTTTACCAGTATGTGTTTCTTCTGCTCTTTATGGTTACAGGGCTGCACAGGTATCTGCTGCAGGCACTGGGGGAGACTTTTACACTGATACCCGTGGGAAAGACTGTTTTTGAGCTCCAGGCATTTTATGACGGCCTGCTGGGATTTATGGCTGATTACATCATGATAGGCTTCAGGATAGCGCTTCCCGTATTTGCCGTGATACTTATAGTGAACTGTATGCTCGGTGTGATGGCAAAGATCGCACCGCAGATGAATATGTTTGCGGTGGGAATACAGATAAAAAGCATGGCGGGGCTGATAGTCCTGTATGTGACTGTAAGCATAATGCCGCATGCAGCGGATATTATATTTCTGCAGATGAAGACAAATATTGCGACTTTTGTAAAGGCAATGATGCCATAGAGGAACTGAACAATGCTTAAGTATGATCTTCAGTTTTTCGCCCAGGAAGGTCCCGGGGGCGAGAAGACTGAACAGCCTACTTCCAAAAAGCTGGAAGATGCGAGAAAAGAAGGCCAGGTGGCAAAGAGCCAGGACCTGGCAAGCTCCTTTACGCTTTTGGGACTCTTTATCATGCTTAAGCTGTACACATCTGTCATGGCAGGGCAGATCAGGGATGTGTTCACTTTTTTTTATAACCGTATGCATTATTTTGTAAGGCTGCCGTCATATGAAAGTGCCACGAAGGCTTACAGTGATGCTATTAGCTATGCCTTGATCAGGATAATGCTTATTATTCTGCCGTTTTTGCTCATGGGTCTTGCAATAGCCTTTGTGGCGGATGTTGCCCAGGTAAAATGGAAGCCAACCAGGAAACCGTTAGCGCCGAAGTTAAGTAAACTGAATCCCATAAACGGAGTGAAGCGCATTTTTTCGGTTTCAAAGCTGGTGGAACTCCTTAAATCTGTATTAAAAATTGCAGTTATGTTTGCAATCATTTATAATGAATTGGTAGACAGTATATATCTTCTGTATACCGTTTATGATATCCCCGTGATAGAGGCAGTGAAAAAAGCCGGGGATATACTTATCAATACGGGACTGAAGATTGCCGCAGTTTTTGTGGTGGTGGCTTTTGCGGATTTCGGATTCCAGAAATGGAAATTCATGCGTGATATGAGGATGACCAAGCAGGAAGTCAAGGAAGAGTACAAGTCCACTGAAGGTGATCCGCAGATTAAGGGCAAGATACGTCAGAGAATGATGCAGGCATCAAGGCGCAGGATGATGAACAATCTGCCGCAGGCTGATGTGGTCATCACGAACCCGACGCATTTTGCGGTGGCGATCAAGTACGATAAAAAAGTGGCCGAGGCTCCTTTAGTACTGGCAAAGGGTGCCGACTATATGGCTCAGAAGATAAAGGAAGCTGCGAGAGAACACAGTATAGAGATAGTTGAAAATAAACCTTTGGCGAGGGCTCTCTATGCTAACACCGAAGTGGGGGATGAAATCCCACCGGAGCTTTATGTACCGGTTGCTGAAATCCTTGCGGCTGTATACCGTGCGGAGGGCAGAGTATCCTCCAGCGGAGAGATAAAGAATAAATGACCGTTTGGATTTTACGGGCTGTCATTTCGGTTATCGGTTTGGAAGACCGGAAGAATATGAGTTTGTAGGAAAATAGAGAACAGATGGCTGGAGCAGAAGCAAAAAAAGCACCGGGTAAGAGGCTGCTGGCAGGCGGCGACATAGTCGTGGCCGTTTATGTGCTGGCGGCTTTTGTAATGATGATAGTCCCAATTCCTTCCTGGATGCTGGACATTCTGCTTGCAGTAAATATGGCAGTAGCATTTTCAGTGCTCTTTTCCGCAATGTTTTCAAAAGAAGCGCTGGATATGTCGTTTTTCCCGACGCTGCTCCTGTTTACCACGTTATTCAGGATTTCTTTGAATATATCATCTACACGTCTGATCCTTACTACAGGCAGTCCGGGTAATGTGGTGGAGACCTTCGGACAGTTCGTGGGCGGCGGCGACCTGATAATGGGTATCATAGTTTTTGCCATACTGCTGATAGTACAGTTCATGGTCATCAACAAAGGCTCCGAACGTGTTGCTGAAGTAACGGCCAGGTTTACCCTGGATGCCATGCCGGGTAAGCAGATGGCAATAGATGCGGACCTTAATACCGGTGCCATAGACGATCAGGAAGCAAAAAGAAGGCGTGACAAGATACAGGAAGAAGCAAGTTTTTTCGGAGCTATGGACGGTGCCGTGAAGTATGTTAAGGGAGATGCTACCGCAGGTCTTCTTATATCGGCTGTAAATATCGTGGGCGGCATTGCAATGGGGATGCTCCGTATGAATATGCCGTTCCAGGAGGCTCTCAATACTTATGTGGTGTTGACCATTGGTGACGGACTGGTTTCTGCGATTCCATCACTCCTTATATCTCTTTCTACCGGCGTGCTGGTTACAAAGGGTTCAAAGGATGCGGATTTCGGAAACGTGCTCTTAAAGCAGCTTTTTGGTCTGCCCAAAGCTATGTACATAGTCGGAGCTGTGCTGATAATGCTCGGCGTAATAACCCCGCTGCAGATATTTATCTTTGTACCGCTTGGTATCGTATTTATCATCATAGGAAAGCGCATGGACAACATGATGAAAAAGGCCAAGGTGGAGGAATCCGTGGAGCAGGGCGAAGTGGCGGAGGCAGAGGAGATAAGAAAGCCGGAAAATGTTACATCGCTTCTGCAGGTGGATCCCATAGAACTGGAATTCGGCTATGGTATCATCCCTCTTGCGGATGCAAGCCAGGGCGGAGATCTTTTAGACAGGGTTGTAATGATAAGACGTCAGGTGGCATTGGAGCTTGGTACGGTGGTGCCTATCATAAGACTGCGTGACAATATACAGCTCAACCCTAACCAATATATAATCAAGATAAAAGGTATACAGTGCTCAGAGGGTGAGATTCTTTTTGACCATTATCTGGCAATGAATCCCGGAAGCGTGGAGGAAGAGATCACAGGTATCCCTACTATAGAGCCGTCTTTCCATCTTCCTGCACTCTGGATCACTGAGGGACAGAGAGAGAGGGCAGAGTCTTACGGCTATACGGTGGTGGATCCGCCTTCAATAATCGCGACCCATCTGACGGAAGTTATAAAATCCCATATTGCAGAGCTCCTTACCAGGCAGGATGTACAGTCACTGGTTGATAATCTCAAGGAGTCCAATCCGGCTATTGTGGAGGAACTTACGCCCAAGCTTCTGGGATTAGGAGAGATACAGAAAGTCCTTCAGAATCTCCTGATGGAGGGCATATCCATAAGGGATCTGCTTACTATATTCGAATCCCTTGCAGACAGGGCGACCACTACCAGAGATACGGATCTTCTGACAGAATATGTGCGCCAGTCGCTTAAGCGCGCCATTTCAAATAAGTATTTTGCGGGAGAGGATATGGCACAGGTAGTGACTCTGGATCCCAAGCTTGAGCAGGAGATAATGGGAAGCGTCAAGCAATCCGAACAAGGGGCTTATATCACCCTGGCACCTGACCGCGTAAGGGCGATCATAGACAGTACCGGCAAGGCTGTCGAGAAGATGGAGAATCTGGGCAGGAATGCGATAGTGCTTACTTCGCCGGTAGTCCGAATGTATTATAAACGACTTACCGAAGATTATTATAAAGATCTGGCAGTTTTGTCGTATAATGAAGTAGAGAGCGATGTTCAGCTTAAGAGCATCGGGATGGTGAGCGCATAAAATGAACATTATTCCGTTTATAGGAAAAACAAGGGAGGCTGCTGAAAAAGAAGCTAAAAAGCAGCTTGGTCCCGACATAACGGTGATTTCTTCGGATATAGTCCATGTGAGGCCTAAGGGCAAGATCTTTGCAAGACGTATGGTCAGGATAAATGTGGCTACGGAGGATGAGTCCGATAAGGAAAAGAAGATCCGTGAGGGGATTGCGTCCATTGACCGCGCAAGAAAGCGTGCAGAAGTTTCTTCTGTTAATGCCAATGCGGCAAAAAGGGCAGATGCAGGAACCAAACAGGATGATAAGGCCGAAGGGGACGTGCCCGGTACAGGCAGAGGTGTGTCCTTAGAGCCTTCCGCAGGCGGACACAGCAGTGACACGCTGATGGAAGAAAAGCTTGACCATATCGAAAATCTTTTGCAGCAGAAATTCGGCCGTGATGCGTCAGCAAAAGAGGATGCGCAGAAAGATGTGCGTAAGACTGATAC
>JAEEGL013678704.1_pt1 | contig 12266 bp, 10 predicted proteins | sample 9134231 | NCBI WGS metagenome assembly JAEEGL01 (sample SAMN16246548, study PRJNA631951) | gut metagenome | biome: gut microbiome; feature: rumen; material: fiber-attached | host: Bos | place: Iran: Karaj | collected 2018-10
GAGGACGGCGCATCCGGCGATGCGATCTGACACGGCCTCCGCGTCTTCCGGGGACAGCATCAGGTTGGCCCCTCCGATGACTGCTATGCGGTTCTCGGAGCGGCCGTCCACCTCGATGAACGCCTGCCCCGTGTCGGCGCGCTTCCGGACGACGGAGAGAGATATCTCCTCTCCGGCGAGCCTCTCCTCGAGCATCCTGCCCCCGGCATCGTCGCCCAGAGCGGTGATGAACGATGTCTCGGCTCCGGCCCTCGCCGCCGCCACGGCCTGGTTGGCGCCTTTTCCGCCGCAGGATATCCTCTTCCCTCTCGCTTGCACGGTCTCCCCGGGCGAGGCGAATCTATCCAGATAGATCGTCGTGTCCACGTTCGAGCTCCCTACGACCAGCACTCCGCGTCCCATGGCCATTCCTTCCGCCGTCTGCAATGCCGGGACAGGTATTGAATGCTGCCGATGTCGAGGGAGACTTCTCTGTAAGGCAATCCGATAAGGATGAAAGGGCATGGAAGAAAGGCGGGCCCTGCCGAGTCGGCAATTATGCCGCCCAGCCTTCTTCATGTCGCATTTTACAACCCCCTGATTTCCGGGGATAGAAACCGTTCGGGTACTGAAGAGGGACTTCGAATGAAGTTGCGGGCCGCGTGTTCATGGCCCTCGGGACGGTCTCGCCTTTCGACCAGGACAACGGCATGTACCCGGACTCATTCCCAGGATCACGTTCCTCGCGGACGGGAAGTACGTCAGAATGCCAGAGGACAAAAGCCTTCTGAAGAAATTCGGCTCGTTCATGGTCAAGCACAGCGATCTTTTGGAAGGGATGGATTTTCCTGAATAAGAGTTCGATTTCGAGGGAGCAAAGAAAGTCATCACCGATACAAAGATGGACGTCCTTCTGTTTCTTCATCAGAGGCCAGTAGTTACAGTTTCATGGAGACATCCTAACCATCTTCCATCGATTGCTCCGGCCTCCGGGTCCCGCACCCAGAGAAGAATTTCCCTTTGTTTCTAGTGCCGCAGGCTCATTTCCCTTCGGACAGCGGAAGCTTCTCCTTTTTCTCCGGTTCTTCGGCGGATCCGCCGAGAACCGCATAAGGCAATGGCCAGTCATCGAAGATCCAGGCAACTTATATCCTGTATACAGGTATAAGTTCGGCAACATGGACCTGTGTCGGAAACATTCATTCCATTAACCAATCCAGAACGTTCTTGATCAGTATCCCGTTCTCATTACCGAGACCGAAGCGGTCCAGCGTCAGGATTGTCTTAGCATAGTTGTCCTTCGGCCTCATAAGCGGTTTGATTTCCCGTTTCCGGGTATCGTCTGTCATCAGGGTCTGACATACCTGGATATACTCCATGGCGTCGTGCCTTACGGCGAGGAAATCCACTTCGGAGTCCCTGTAACATCCCACCCTGACGTCATATCCTCTGCGCAGCAGTTCCACGTACACCAGATTCTCCAGCGGTTTGCTTATGTCCGTGCCCGCAGTGATGTTCAGAACGGCTTTCCTCATCCCCAGATCGGTGACGTAATACTTCCCAACTGTTGCGAATAATCTCTTCCCGACCATGTCGTAACGGTCGCAGGGCAGTATGAGGAATGCCTCCTCCATTGCTTTCATGTAGATCCCCACGGTAGATTCCGGGATTCCGGTACCTTCAGATACTGATGCCTTGCTGGTGATGTTGCCGATGTTCGCGTACAGGAACCTCGCTATCGTCTCCACCTTTGTGGGATCGCTGACGTTGACATGCCTCAGGACGTCCTTGACAACGATAGTGCTGTACACTCCCTGAAGATAGTCCTGCCTGTATCTCAGATCCCTCGATGGATCCACTCCCGGCAGACCCCCGCATTCCAGGTATTCGATGAATGCCTTCTCCCTGTCGGCGTATCCATGCCTCCCCATGTACTAGGAGAATGACAGAGGGATCACCTTGATCGCCGTGTGGCGTCCGGATATATGGGTGGCCAGTTGTGACGAGAGCATATCAGAGTTGGAACCGGTGACGTAGACATCGCAGTTCTTCTCGGCGTTCATCGCCGAAAGGGACAGTTCCCAATCCTTCACATCCTGTATCTCATCCAAAAGAACATACATTATGCGGTCTGGATTGATCCTCTGACTGAGGTAATCGTTCAGCTGTTCGCTGGTCTTTATCTTCTGGAACTCGAATTTCTCGAAATTGATGAAGATGATGTCCTCCTCGGGAACACCGGACTTCCTGAGCTCTTCCGCATACAGTTCCAGGATGACCGATTTCCCGCAGCGCCTCATCCCCGTTATGATCTTGATGACCCCCGTATCGTCGCGACCCGCACGGATCTTGCTGAGATACTGCTCGCGTACCAGATACTCCCCCATGTTTTTGACATCACATTAAATGTATAAATCTTTTATTTATCGTGGATTTCTGTAAATTATTCATAATAATTCGATTAATCATATTTTTATGCATTTATCACAAGGGGCTTTTTTAAATAGCCGGAGCGTGAAACAGCGTTTTTTCAGAAATCACGCATCATTGATGATATTAGTTCAGACCTGGATTTTTAAGTCTCCCCGTTTAAGCGTTCAAAAAATCCCTGAGATTTCGGAACATTAGCCGCAGGCCTGCCGGAATCATAGGATTTCAAAATGACGATCCGGATAAGGAAATGGTGGGCCCTGCCGGGTTCGAACCGGCGGCCACTCGGTTATGAGCCGAGCGCTCTACCTGGCTAAGCTAAGAGCCCAACGGGATGCCCTAACCATATTTTAGATAAAAATCTTTGTACTTGGATCCGCGCGCATCTTCTCATCCGCAGTTTATTATCATTCCGGCTCCGCGCACCTGCTTCTCCGCAGATTCTCCAGATACTTTTCTTTCTGAAGGAAGGATCCGTCGATGTCGCTCATCATACGTTTATAGAGTTTGTACGGAACCGCGAACGAAAGCTCGTCGGGGCGGATGAAGCGTCTGGCATACATGTCTGTCATCCCGATTACCGCATGCGGATCTCCGGATTCGCCCTCTGCCCTGGGGATAGCGTATATCTGCTGGCATCCGTGGCCGTACGGCATCACCGCGGCGGGTCCCGGCGTGGTTTTGGAATATGACGCGAGCTGGATCAGGGCGGATAGCGACACGGGATCTGCGAGGAATATCACTACTTCGATCGGCCTGTTCTCCTTCTCGGCCTCGTCGGCATCCTGAAAAACGATGACGTCGTTTCCGTCGCCGTAATCTTTTATCGGATCCAGCTGCGTCATCGCTATTTCTGAATTTTTGAACAGAGACTGCCCCGATCCCTGATGTTTCATCCCCTCTCTTTCCTCTTTCGGAACGACGGACAGGGACCAGGAGGAGTTCCTGCGGTTAGAGATGCCCCCGAATCCGAATCCGCTTTTGGATCCGCGGCAGGGGGAGTGCGCGCTGTCCGAAGCGGCTTTTCTTCCTTTTCTGGCGCAGTATACGAACAGAGATGGTATGGTGCAGTGTCCGTTCGGGATTTTCGCGTCTTCCGGAAGAGTATCCTGTCTGTATACGGCTACGGGGTAAGTTTTCAGCCCGATTATTTCGCAAAGGCGGTTCGTCATGATCGAAAATTCCTCTGCTGTTATTTGGATGATTCGTATAACCCGCCTGGTTACCTTTTTGTTTTCTCCTTGGCGTTTTCCGCATCGGAATAAATACGCATACGTTATCCGCGGAGCATGGATCCCCCGCGCGGAAGCGCAGATACGGAAGTTTACGATAGCATGGAGCATCTGGACGAAGCTCTGTGCTCGCTCGCGGCCATCCTCAATTCTTATCAGCATGCGGAGATCTTCATCATCGATCCAGATCCCGGAGAAATCGGAGACAGGATAAGAAAGGAGATCAGGCCGGTTCCGTCGTTCTCCGTTGCCGTATGCGATTCCGGAGACGGAAACCGTTACGCGAAGATAACCGCTGAAGGCTATGAAATTCCGTATTCTTACGGGGGATGGTTCCGCTCCAGAAGATGTTTTTACGAAGAAAGGGACGGGATAACCGTCGAAGTCCGGAAAAATCTCATAACCTGCGGCATGCGCCATCACCGATGATCCGCCGGGATAAACATATAAGTAAGGAATAGCGGGATACGCCCGAAAAGCACCGGGTCACCGGATACGGACGGAAGATTGCATGATAACGATTTCAAGGCCTGTCATTACCGGGAACAGAACGGTGAGCACAGTAACAGTCGATGACAAGAAATTCGAATGCTGGTTCGAAACCGATGATGAATTCGCCGTTTATCTCAGCGATCTCACGGATCCGTTCGTCATAGGCCTGCTTCCCGGAGCCATGAAAGGCCATCATGACATCGTCTGCGAGGGAAAACTCACCGATGAGCTTTATTTCAATCTGGTCAGCATGTTCATCCCGGCCGTCGTGAAATACGACAGCACGCTCAAGCCGGTGAAGATAACCGGGGAATTGGTTTCTGAGGACGAAACCATAGATTACGGAAAGAAGCGCATGATCGGCGCCGGACTCACCATGGGCGTGGACTCCATGTACGTTCTCAAGAAATACAGGGACACGGGAACCAGATTCGATCTGGACTGCTTCTCTCTGTTCGATATAGGAAACTGGGACATCTACCGCGACCGCGACTACACGGAGAAGAGCCTTATGGAAAGGACCAGAGTCCTGGCCGGCGAGATCGGTCTCCCCATAGTGTACGTGAAATCCAATCTGGCCTCCGTCTTCCCCAGATTGTACAGGACCAGGATCACGTACTACCACATAGCTTGCGTCATCGCCATGAAGAATCTGTTCAGCAGATATTACGCGGCATCCTCGTACACGGTCGAAGACATGACTCTGGTGGATAACTCCAGCGGAGGAGTCTTCGACGAATATTTCCTTTTCAACACGTTCACCACGAAAGAACTGAGGATACTGAATCTCCCCGTGGAGGCCGACAGGATAGAGAAGACGCTGGAGCTCGCTGACTACGATCTCGCCCGGAGATACCTTCACGTGTGCAGGAGAGAGCCCTACAACTGCGGCCTGTGCAAGAAGTGCAGGCGCACTCTGGTGACCCTCGACGTCCTGGACAAGCTGGATAATTTCAGCGCGGTCTTCGATATCGATTATTACAGGAAGAACCGGAGGGAATACTTCGAATGGATGCTCGTCAGGGGGAACTGCGACGATCACTTCTGCAGGGATCTGGCGGTCATTATGAGCAAAAAGTATCCGAAACTCGCCAAAACCGCCTCGCAGATGCAGAACGAGACCGACGCCATGTTCATGGCCAGACATAAGACTCTGAACGCCGCCGAATCCGAAGCTCTGAAGAAGGAATGGCCTTCCGTTTCCGATGCGGTAGCGGAGATTCTGGTGAAGAAACTGAAAGATATCGGCGCGGAAACCGTCACTCTCTACGGAAAGAACTACCGCGAAAAGGACATCAAGGCCGCTCTCGCCGGTGCGGGAATAGCGATCGACCGCGAAATCGCCAACTCCAGGGAACTGGCGGGCATAGAGGATTACGGCTCCGATGCGATGATCGTATGCAGCTCCACCACGTATTCCGTCGGACAGGCCAGGCTGATGCTCGATGCGATGAAGATAACGCCGGTGATCTACACCAGCGACATCGTCAGCGGCCTGAACGAATGAGCAAAAGTCTCCGGGATAGGATTAATACCGATAAAGGCGGTTCCGGTTTCGGGCCGAGGCCCGCACGGAGGATGTCCCGATGGATGTCGGCGGATACTGGAAAGTGAAACAGGTGCTGATGCTGGATGACAGCGGCAGGACCTGGAGGGATTTAGAGGAAGTGTTGCAGAGACCGGATATCGACAGCGATCTTCTCCGCGTCAGGGACGAGAGATGCGTATTCTGTCCCGACGGGTATTTCAGGACCATAGCGCCCCTGCCGGAGGGCGTCACTCAGAAAGAGATAGACGATGCCGTCGCCAGAGGGCGCCTGGAGCTCTACGGGGACGGATTCATGGTGGTCGGAAAGAACGGATGGAAGGAGGAGAACGGCAGGATCCTGATGAACGCCGGGGTTATGGGAGATTCTCAGTGGGAGGAGATCACAGAGGCCGGCGGCATGATCGAGTTTCTGATGTACAGATACGTCAGAGCCTGACCCCCGCAGCAATAAATTTTCTGTTTTCCGGACGGATGATTATGGATAACGAACCCGACGACAAGGTGCAGCTGTGCCTGGACGGAAAGTACCGCTGGGTATACGAGATGAGCCTGTACAGGAATATGACCATACCCCTGCTTCTGATCAAAGTGCTTCTGATCACCATAGCCATATGCTTCGCGTTAATGCTCGTGATCTGCGTCGCATCCGGAGACGATCCCGTCGAGTTCATCGCCGAATCGGCGGTGCCGCTCCTGATGATCATGGCTATATTCTTCCCGGTGTGCGTTCTCGGATACCTTCTGTATGCTGTTATGAACGGCGGAGTCTACTGCGTCCTGTTCGAAATGGACGATAAGGGAGTTCTCCACGCCCAGCAGGACAGACAGGTAAAGAAGGCGAAGCTCCTTGCCGACATATCGGTGCTGGCGGGGCTGGCGACGGGAAACGTCGGAGCCGTGGGAAGGGGTCTTCTCGTGGCGACAAATACCGAAAAATACACCGAATTCGGAGGAGTCAGAAAGCTCAGGGCGGTTCCGGGCAGGAATGTCATTTACATCGACACCAACCAGGTCTACGCATCGGACAAGGATTTCGATTTTGTCTGGAATTATATCAAAGACAGGTGTCCGAACGCTTCCGTGAAGGGATAACCACGGATTCCGACAAGAAATACCTGCGGATGGCTATAAACGAGGCTCTCAGGGGGATCCGCGCCGGCCACGGCGGGCCTTTCGGTTCCGTCATAGTTAAAAACGGGGCGGTAGTCGGCGCCGGCCACAATTCGGTATTTTTAGAATGCGATCCCACCGCTCACGGGGAGATCATGGCCGTCCGCGACGCGTGCAGGACTCTTGGCACGTTCGATCTCTCCGGATGCACCGTATACACCAATTCCGAGCCCTGTCCCATGTGCAGGGCGGCTCTTTGCTGGGCCAAAGCCGATCGCGTCGTATACTCCTCCACGGTGAGAGAGGCCGGGGAAATCGCCGGCTTCAAAGATCCGGATATGTACGAATCCCTGAGGGGTGGCGGGGATCTGATACCTTCGGTGCGCATAAAAACCGAAGGATATCTGGAGCCTTTCGAGGAATACAGGAAGATGAAGGGCCCGGTGTACGGCTGAACGGCTTTTATTTTAAGTATACGGACGATGCCGGCCCGATGAAGAAATCCTACGTCACGACCATGCCCGACGATATCGGCGCTTTTCTCAAAGCCAGCCGGTGCTTCGCTTCGCTGGGCATCAACATAACCAGAGTGAGCTACAACAAGGCGATAGACGTCCATACCCTGTTCATCGACGCCGAGGGCACGGAGGAGCAGCTCGCCGAGGCCGACAAAGAGCTCCGCGAGATAGGATATATTCATCCGGAGGACAGGGAGTCCACGGTTATGCTCGCGGAATTCATTCTCCGCGACGTCCCGGGAGCGGTGACGAGGGTGCTGGAGCTGATAAACGAGTTCGGATTCAACATTTCATATATCTCCTCACAGGAGGACGGGACCGGGTTCCAGAGGTTCAGGATGGGTCTTTTCGTGGAAGACGGGGACAAAGTTTCCAGATTCATCGGCAAGGCTTCGGAGATCTGCACAGTCAACATTCTGGACTACAGCAGCTCGGATACCGTGTACGACAACTCCATTTTCTACAGATCCTTCGTTTCGTCCATATCTAAAAGCATGGACATAACCCCGGAGAAGAAGGAGGAGCTGCTGGTGAACTGCAACATGGCCATGCAGCTTCTCGACAGCAAGGGCCTCTCCCCTTACCGCACCTTCGACTCCATAGGAAAGCTGGCCGGTCTTCTCATGAAATCCAAAGGCAGCGCTTTCTGTCCGAGAGTCACCAGCCGGAAAATCACGGAGAAATCATGCATTTACGTTATAGAGCCGCCGTGCGGCAGCAACATCACGATCATAAAATCCTGCGGGGAAACGCTTTTCGTAGACACCGGATACGCGTGCTACAGGGAAGAATCCCTGAGATACATCCGCGAGATCGTTCCGGATTTCGATTCGATCGTAAAGAGGGTAGTCGTGACCCATGCGGATCTGGATCACATCGGGCTGTGTCCGCTGTTCGACGAGGTTCTGGCCAGCGAGAACAGCGCTCTGTGCATGAGAGAGGAGTCCGGGGGAAGGGACGGGTTCAGGGAATCCAATCCCTTGCACAAGCCGTACATCGCCATCTGCAAGATCCTCACGTCCTACGAGCCGGTTCCTCCGGAGAAAATAAAGACTATGTGGAAAGCAAGGCCGGATAACGATTTTCCTCTGTGCCACGTTGGCTATCTTCAGGCCGGGGAATTCGGATTCGATGTTTTCGAAGGGAAAGGAGGACATCTGAAAGGGGAGATCCTGCTGATAGATTACAGTCTGAAGGTCGCGTTCACCGGCGACGTTTACGTCAACATGCACGGAATGTCCGCGGAGCAGGCCGAATACAACAGATACGCGCCGATCCTGATGACCTCCGTCGACACCGATCCGGATCTGTGCAGGGAGGAGCGCAAAGCCCTGTTCCAGCGTCTCGGGGCCGGGAAATGGCTTATTTTCAGCGGGCACGGAGCTGTTAAGGATTACTGCGTCACGGACGAGGAAAAGCGGGATCGATGTTTCACCGTCATTTCCAGCTCTATTTCGAAGAATCTCCTGCCGAAACGTTCCGGGAGCATTTTTCCACTTTCGGTTTTTATCTGCGTCCCGTCCGCCAGCACGAACGTCAGTGATTTGTCTCCGCCCGTGCGGTATCCGCCGCCGGGGAGGCTCCCCCAGCCCAGCATTCCGGATCCGGTTATGATCTCCTTTATTTTCCTGACGGTCTCCGGATCGACCGGCTTTTCGCTTTCATATATGCCGGGGCCTTCGTATTTCGAAGTTTTTCTGTTAGTTCCAGTGCCGTCTTCGCTGAGCGTAAGAACCGCATCGGTAAATCCGCCGTTTCCGCGGTCTTCGCGGTAGCGTATCGATTTCAGCGACGAAACGTCCGGAAGAAGCGCCCTTTCGCCTTTCATCGCTCTTTCAAATATATCTTTCAGCTCTTCCGCGGCTTCCTGCTCCAGCAGCGGCGTCTGGTTATCCGAAAAGCCGATCCTCTCCCCGCCGGAGTATCTTTTATCGACTTTTCCACCGAAATTCTCGGGAAGCTCGTGGGTTCTGGAACGGTACCCGTTTTTTTTCGCGATTTCTCTGCCGTTTACGAACTTCACGAGATCCGGGAATACATTTTCCGTCAGAAGGGCCCAGGAGGATGATTTCTCTCCGTAGCCGGCGTAGTCTGCGGTTTCGAGAAACAGAAAGGAACCTTTTCCGGCGGGAACCGCGAATGCGGATATGAACATCAGCGGATTTTCGTCCGGCCCGTCCCCGACGATCCAATCGAGCGCCGTTGTGATGTCGAAAAGAATCATATCTTCGGATTCTATCTTCTTCGGAGCCTTCGTGTCGAGAGTGGCATCGGTGCCTCCGCACACGTCCGGGGGCGTTTTCTTGATGACGATGATTCCGTCGTCCTTATCCTTTTTTTCTTTTTTTCTCAGACCGAACATGGCAGTTTCCACCCGCGCTCCCGGAACCGTTTAATGGAAATATAAAACAGTGTCAGAAACTGTTGCGAGGGACGGTATTCCGATCCGGCGTTTTTGCTGCCGCGTCCGTGTAATATTCAGTCTATGTTTTTATACTGGAATATTGTAATCGGCACCGTATCCCATATCAACCGGTCCGAAAACCGGCGGAAGGAGATTTGATGAGTCAGCTACATTTCAGAGCCGCAGCGCCCCTCAGAATAGGTTTGGCAGGAGGAGGCACGGATGTCGATCCCTATGCAACCGAGAAGGGAGGCATCGTTTTCAACACCACCATAAACAAGTTCGCGTACTGCACCGTGTCTCCCTGCGAGGGAAACATGATGTCCGTGCACTCCACGGAGTACGGGGATCTCGTAGCCGATCTGAAAAACGGCCCTCTTCCGCTCAACGGGAATATGGATCTGGTCAAGGTGGTCGCCAATCATTTCAGCATCAAAAACGGATTCAGGATGGATATCGAATCCGAGGCTCCGCCGGGCTCCGGTCTCGGGGGATCTTCGGCGGTTATAGTATCGATCGTTTCCGCGGTATGCCGCTGGATCGGCAGAACGATGGGCAAGGAGGAAACTGCTAAACTCGCGTATGATCTGGAGAGGAAAGAGCTGGGACTCACCGGCGGGCGCCAGGATCAGTACGCTTCCGTCTTCGGCGGTTTCAATCTCATGAGGTTCAGGGGAGACGACGTAACCGTCGACAACGTTCCCGTATCTGAAGAGATCATGAGCGAGCTCCAGTCCCGCAGCGTTCTCTGCTACACCGGTTCCACCAGGGAATCCGCCGATGTTATAGATTCTCAGATCAAATCCTTCAGAAAAGGCGACAACGAGAAGGCTCTGGACGCATCCAAGGATTTGGCGGTCGGGATGGCGGAGACTCTGAGAAGAGGGGACATAACGGAGACGGGCTCGATTCTCCACCAGTCCTGGCAGCTGAAGAAGCAGTTCTCCGAAAAGATCACGAATCCCATGATAGACCGCATGTACGAGAGCGCCAAATCCGCGGGCGCGATCGGAGGAAAAGTTTCCGGGGCCGGAGGCGGAGGTTTTATGTTTTTCATATGCAAATACAACCGCAAATACGATGTCGCCAAGGCTCTGCAGAAGACGAATCCCGGCGCGAAGGTCGTAGACTTCATGTTTCAGAGAGAGGGCGTAAAATCGTGGGGATATGATGACGAGAGACATATCATCTGAGCTTTCGGAGAGCGCGGACGTTATTTCGAGGATCGATCCTGATCAGATCAGGGCCGCGGCCGGCATAATAACGGAGGCTTTCAGAAGGGGGAACCAGGCTATATTCATGGGGAACGGGGGATCCTCCGCCGATGCCCAGCATATTTCCGCGGAACTGTCGGGAAAATACCTGTTCCACCGTCCGGCTCTTCCCGGAGTGTGCCTTTCCAATATAGCGCCGGTGACCGCCGTCGGAAACGATTACAGTTATGCGGAAGTCTTCAGAAGGCAGATTCAGGCCGTGTGCCGCGAGGGAGACGCCGTAGTATGCTATTCCACTTCCGGAAATTCGGAGAACATCATACTGGCGGCGGAGGAAGCCAGGATAAGGGGCGCTAAAATCATCACTTTCACGGGTTCCGGCGGCAGACTCAAAGATATGGCCGACGCGGCCGTCGTAATTCCGTCCAGAGAGACTCCCAGGATACAGGAGGCTTACCTCTGCGCCTCGCACATAATGTGCGGGATAATAGAGGAGGAGATGTTCTGTAACAGAGCGGTGTTCATCGATCGCGACGATACCATCGCGAAGAACGTGCCCTACTGCAGCAATCCCGATGATTTTCATCTGTTCGAAGGCGTTCCGGAGAACATAGCCAGACTCAACGAGGCCGGATTCAAGGTTATAATAATAACGAATCAGTCGGGAATCGGCCGCGGATACTTCAGCGAGGACGTTCTCTCTTCGATTCACTCTAAACTCTTGCGTCTTGTAGAAGAGAAAGGCGGCCGCATAGACGGGATATATTACTGCCCCCACGCCCCGGAGGATAACTGCAGATGCAGGAAACCCGGGATCGGAATGGGGCTCAGAGCCGTTTCGGAGCATTCCGTGAATCCTTTCCGCTCCTATATGGTCGGGGACAGCGAAGCCGATATGGAGTTCGGAAAGAATCTGGGATGCAAAGTGTTCAGGGTCGGAAACGGAAAGACCTTCTCCGATGCGGTCAGATTCATTCTCGGCGATCAGTGAAGCCTGAAGAACGCGGTTATCTGATGGCACAGATCCTGGCCGCAGATCACGATAACATCGTCCGGAAGAGTTTCCGCCCATTCTCTCGCGGCCGGAAGTTTGCGGATGTCCGGAATTATCACTACGGAATTCCCGCCGACTTCCGGTATTTCGGTTTCGGCGATCACGATGTTCATGTCCGGCTTTCTGGCTTTCGCGACCTCGTATATGTAATCCGTCGCTTCTTCCTTGGCTCTTCTTCTTTCGGCGAGAATGGTTTTCCCGAGTCCGGAAGGTTCCAGGAGCTTTCCGATGCCCTTCACCGGCTCTCCCTGCACTACGCATTTTGTATCCATGGCGGTCCGGTA
>JAEEGL013710858.1_pt1 | contig 12266 bp, 17 predicted proteins | sample 9134231 | NCBI WGS metagenome assembly JAEEGL01 (sample SAMN16246548, study PRJNA631951) | gut metagenome | biome: gut microbiome; feature: rumen; material: fiber-attached | host: Bos | place: Iran: Karaj | collected 2018-10
ATGACGGCGCACGGCTTTGATGCTTGGGAACGATGCGATTATAATTCACTCTCATGGGGTTCACCCTCATCCATGGTTGGTACAAAGCTTTACAACAAGACGATGGAGTTACGTCAAGCAAAGAATGACAAACCATGGATCAAGACTGCTTGGATGATCGACGGTCTTATCGACAATCCTTGCAGCATGACAAAACGCGACACGAACGGAGAATTATATCACCCCGATATATGGAGAGTTGAATTCAGCATGAAGTCCGAGGCTGATGGATGGTGCGTCATAGAGATGCAGAACGGAAAGAAAGTCAAGAAACAGGCCATCCCGCACCGACTGGAACAATTCGATGCAAAGGATAAGATTTGGAAACGCTTTCAGGATCTAGCATTTCACTACTTCCACTTCAAACACAAGGAGTATGTAGGCGCACAGAACGGTCTAGCTTACGAGGCATTGGTATCGGTTGATTCTGATGTCGAGAGGCGTCCGAAAAGAAAGGACAGGTGTCGAGATAAGGTGCTTTTCTACTGGGATAAAGGCCACGAATTTACACAGCTGACTAGTGCCCCGGGTAAGTCTAAACCCAGGAACACTGACGATATACTACGGCGTAGGCTCCAGCAATATAAGCTAGAGCATCCTGAGCCGAAAATCCGCGACGCGTGCGACCTGTTGCTAAAGAACATCGAGCGGCTGGACTCGCTTCGCTTCGTACCTCTAGGCGATGATAAAGAACGCATCGCGTGGCAAAAGGCCATAGCCTTGAAACTTGGTGGCGATACGCGTGAGGTCATTGAACTTATGGCAGAAATCAAGGCTCTGCTAATCGATAACTTATTACTGTAATCATGAACCCAAAGAAGAAATGCAAGCAATGCAATCACCTGTCGAAACTCGTAGTGGATGGATTTGCCATCTGCAAACTCAAACACGTGGACGTCTGGATAGAGTCACAGGCATGCAACGAAATCGACGATACACTGGTATTCTGACGGGTATTACCGAGTTCGATAACGGCGGTACAGTAGAACCGCCGTGCGATTTCCTTTGGCCTATGCTCGGATTCCCTTTAAATAAAGGACATCCGATAGCCTAACGCACACGGGTTGTGCGGGTACGGGCGTGCGCCCGCCTGTGCGGGTAAAAATACCCCTATCGGCATTCTTCAAAAATCACCCCAATATTAACAAAAAACGTGAAACATTTATGAAAAATCAAGGAACACAACTCATTTCTACGCGGTTAGACCGTGAAACATTGGCAAAAATCGACGAAATGGCCGAGACCCATTTCTATTGGAAGCGATCGACCATCATTAACGAGGTACTGAAGGCGGTTTTTCGTGACTTCACCCCAGGCGCACGCTATGACATGGTGCGGAGTTACATGTATCTGAAGTATGAACGCGACGCGACGTACAAAATCACCGAAAATCCGATATCGGAGAAAGGGCAGAAAAATGGCTAAAGTGACCGAACTCGAGAGTGTAATACTATGCATCGCTACCCAGCTGATGGAAGGTGACTACACGATAGATAATTTGCTTGGCCGTGAACGGGCGATTTGGTGCGTATTGGCCATTTATCAAACCAACGATGTAACACGCGGCTACGGGCAAGACTGGCGCGTCTACGTCAACGAAAACGATATCCAAAGGGAGGTGAAAGTGAGTGTGATTTCGTCACCGAATCGGATATCGGTCATTCTCGACAATCAGATGTCCTATTATCAGGACAACTACGACGTATGCGGTTATGAGGATCTAGAGGAAGACATTACGTCCATACTAACAATGATGCAAGCTGCATTCGATAGAATTGAAAGTCGGTAAAGCTATGACGGAAAAGGAGAAAAATCGGAAAGTACAGCTGCTTAAGGCGGGTGTAACTGTAGAGATAGCTGGCGACACTTTTTATGCTGTCAGGGTTCCTGAATCTTGGGAGTATAGGGCATGTGAATTGTGTGAATTGGATTGTATCTGTCGTGGTGAAGTTGCCGAGGTTTGTTCAGCGATGGACTGGCCGTTTGATGATAGATGGTATCTTAAACTAGCGCATCCTCTTTAAGCTGTGGCGGTCGATCGGCCTGACGGCCGCTCGTCCATCCGCAAACCCCGCCACCACCCTTCCTCTATCGCCGGACGGCGAAAAACCCCTCAAAAAATAGACTCTGGCCATCGCCACCACGTCTGAAAGGCCGTGACGCGCGAGGCTAGAGACTATTTTTTGAGGGAGAGCGGTTGGGACATTGTTTGTCGGCTACGGGTGCCAAATTCGCCATCGACGCGATGGCCAATTCGGCACCCTGCGCGACGCCCGCCGCGAGTTAGGCTCAAATGATTTTTAGTGATGGCCTTATTTGGGCAGACCTACGGGCATGGTGATCCCTCCGGCTCATCTGCCCAAGGCCATCATTAAAAATCATTTTCACCAAGTAACATGCTGGCGTTTTACCGCTTCGCGCCTGTGACCGTAGACGCCTTGCGGCGTCAACGGACACGGGCGCTTCGCTAGCCGTGCGCGTCGGGTGTGCCGCCACATTCCCCGACCACCACCCCTAAACGCCACGCATCAGTGCAGCCATTCGCCTCGCCAGATTCTGACTCACGAGGGGACCCCTACCCCTTGTGTGTCTGAATCATGGCGGTCTTCAGGCTGCACCGATGCTCTTCGGGCAGAGAGGTCGGGGCCAACACTGCATCAAAATCGCCAAAGGCACAGCCATTTGTCGATATTGATGCAGTGTACGCCCCGGGACGTGCGGCGGGGGCGCATGCCGCCCGCACCCCCCTCGTCTGGCAGAGTGAGGCTTTCTGTAACGGGAACGGATTGCAGATACATGGCGTCGCGGTCGTCGAGTCCACCACTAACCCCGACCACCACCCCTAAGTTACCTTGCGTCGCGGTCGTCGAGTAGGCCACTAGGCTCTGCTATCGCACAATCGGTTCTTCTTAGCGCGACAGAGCGCGCCTGTCGGGTTCTGCGTTTAGTTTCTCTTGCTTCAACCATGACTCGGGACAATCATCGGCGCAAGTGCGCCAAGGCGCATTTGTCCCGATGATTGTCCCTCGCCTCGTAGGAGAGTTACTCTGCTAACAACAACTGCGGCGATGGCTGTGCGTCCCGCTAAGGCGGTCGCACGCCACGCCGAACGCCCGCCGTTACGGTCAAGGCCATAAGGCTGTCTAACGCCCAAAAAATTCGCGAGAATGTGAGTTTATGATAAATCTCTATCGGGGATTTAAATCATAATCTACATTCTCGAAATTTGTTTGAATTAGGTTGTTTTGGGGTTCGTCTGGCTGTCGGGCAACGGCTGCTCCCTATAGGTCACAGCCGCGAGTCACTCTGCTTGCGTGTATCTTTAAGCGTCTGAATCCTATAGGCTCAGATGCCCACAATGCCGCCGAACGGCATTGTTTCAATAGGTGTCGGCCACAAGGCCGCATTTCTTTTCGGCTATCGCGGCGCACTGCCACCATATCAGATATGATCTGCTGGCGTAGTGCTCGCGTCGTGCTCGGCGCAATGCGCCTGTGCCTCTCGCGGGGTGCGGAACGCCCCGCCCCCCGCACCCCCTCGGGCGCCCGGACGCCGGGAGCGTTTTTTTTTCGGGGGCGCTCATTGCCGCTCCCCCGTGCCCCTTCGGCTAGTGTTTTTCATAGTTTGGGTGCCCTGCGGCGCGTGGGGCGTCTGGGCGCGCGTCTGGGCGTGTCGGGGTGTGTGGCCATTCGTCGATAAAATCGGCCTGAACGTCGATAATATTTGCATATTTGCAGATAAATTCGTACCTTTGTTACTAGAAATAAGATAGTTTTTAACCCCTATAGAACCCCGTCTAAGGAGCGGGTGCGTATCTTTGAAATGTTGTACAAAAAAGGCCTGTATTGTGGCACTTATAGTGCCGTATTTTGTGTGTGTGGTAGTGCTCGTATTTTGCGCCGTATCCCTTGTGAGAACGTTCGCAAATTAACTCTTAAAGATTGGCGGCTCAATGGCCGTCAGTTTTCTTACTAAGATATTGTTTTACCCTTTAATGTTTTACGTTATGACAAAGAAAGATTTTCAAAAATTGTGGGCGACAATCTCCAAGGTCGCTACCAAGAAAGTTAGTGGAGAATTGGCCATTAATTCTTATTGTGAGTTGAACGACCATTGTGGCGGTTGTTTCCTAGTACTCAAGCCTGAATGTCTGATGTGGGCAAATGAGATTACTTTCCTTATTGGTGCGGTGCAATTGGTGCCCGCTTCGATTGAGTTTAAGTTTGAGGATGGTCTTATTAGAATTTGGTGATATGGCTAGAGTTGTTACAATGTCGGGGAGAGATATTTTCCCCGACATCTATCCCGATTGGGCGAAGGATGATTATCTTGGTGCCGCGCTTCGTGCCGGTATTCCCCTTGAATGGTTGGGCGAGTGTCGCAATTGTCCCTTGTTAGAGGTTTGCAGTGCCGATGAATGCGGCCGCTTAGGTTTTTCTGTTTCTGTCAATGACCCTAAAAAGTATGGTTATGGCTACCGTTTTTAATCCCAAGAGCCAGGGCGTGAAGATCGCCCTGGCAAAGGCGCAACGCGCCCAAGAGATGATGCAAGCGTTTCGCCGTGCTAGTGTTAATCAAAAAAATAAATGATATGGAAAGGTATAGAATTTTTGGTTATGGCGGTTACAATGGCCGTTCTAATTATGAAGGTGCTTTGCAATGTGCGGCCGAGTTAGTCCGCAACCATTGGAAGCAAACGGGCGAGTTGGGAGAATGTTTTGCCGTGGTTTACGACAAACTAAACCGCACCCGGGTGGCCGTTTGGCTTACAGATGATTTGAAGGTTAAATATAGAAAATTGTTTTAATGATATGAAATTGACAAAGAAAGAAAAAGAGTTCCTGTTTGACGTTTTAGATAATTTGACGGATAGAACTCATTACTGCGAGATAGGAGATAAGGAGGCTAACGAAATCGCGTGGCCTCTATTTAAAAAGTTCCGTTTAGAATTGAAAGGATTTTAGCATGTGGTATTTCATTATTAAGAATGGCAAGGCCATTAAAGCGTATAGGTCGGAGCAAAGGGCGTTAAGCTATGCAGATGCAAAGGTATCTTTTAACCCCCTACGCGATGTATTAAGAGTTGTCCGCGAAGACGGAGAAATCCTTAAGGAATTCTAGAGTTTGTGTTTCACCCTTTAACCCTTTTGTTTTATGTTCCTAATTTATGTTTTAACCGTGGGCCTTTGGCTCCTTTATTCCAAGTGATTATGGATAAGTACGAAGAGAATTATGGTTTAATCCTAAATTGGATGCTTTTCAAACAGTTGAGCATCCGCGATTGTCAGGTATTGCTAGCGCACATGTGCCGTGTTTTAGACTGTCGTAGAGCATGGACGGATGCAGACACGCCCGAGCAAACCGCGTTAGCCGCATGGGCGCGTAACGATGCTATCGAGGATTTGCATAGTTTGCTACGCAAATTCGATGTACCTGATAATATCAGAATGGCCATTATATATGTGACTACTCACAATTACTGAAAGAGATCTCCCTTCGGGGAGATTTTTTTTTGGCCGCCACAGGCGGCTTTATCCCCACCCACCCACCCTTTTCGTGTGGTGGGGAGAGTTAAAAATGTTAATCTATCGTAAAAACACAGGCTACCCACGTCACGGTTTTAGGGCATTTGCGGAGATTTGATTTTCAGAAAGTGTCAAAAAAAATGCTCGGGTGTCATACGATTAAGGCCGAATCAGCTTCGTATCAAGTCCGTATTTGGTTCGTATAATATTAATTTGTACCTTTGCAGACGTTGGGGCACGCCCAGCCGGAACGGCCGCCCGAGGTGGCCACAATTTAACTACCATAATACTCAAACAAAATGGCAAAATCTAAATCAGGTGGAACACGCACCTATATCCGTGGCCGCGTAGGTTCGGACGTGTATAGCATTGGCCGCGATGCCAAAGGAAAGAAACAACAGGTTGTTCGCTCACTCGCTGAGTCTGTAGCTAACCCTCAGACACAGGCGCAAATGCGTGGCCGCATGATCATGAGCACAATCGCACAGGCTCTGGCCGTATTGCGTCCTATCGTTGATCATTCATTTGACGGCGTTCAGGGTGCTCGCGCTAACCTCGCTGAGTTCACCTCTCTGAACTACGCGCGTATCAAGGCCGACATCGCCGCCAATCCCGCTAGCGGTAACGCATTCGGACTGGTGAAGTTCGGAGAGAAGGGCGCAAAACAGGGTGCCTACGTCATTGCACAGGGTGCCGCACAGATTCCGTCTGCTCTCTCTATCTCTAAGGCTACTGGCGTTATCACTATCGCGATGGACGCACAGAACGTAACCGTAGGTGGCCTGAAAGCTGCTCTCGGTTTGTCTGAGGATGAGTACTTCACTCTCGTTGGTCTGACCACTACTGGCGAAGCAGAGTATGAGCGTTTCCGCATCAACCCGAACTTGGCCGACACCGACCAGCTTTCAGCCGTGCCCCTGTCGAACATCTTCGCCGTTGAAGGTAACATCACGGCCACTGTTCAACTGGCATCTAACGTGATTACTATCACCTTGGCTGCTGTTGCTGGCTGCTGCACCGTCATTATGTCGAAGAAGGCCAATGGCAAGTTCATCCACTCTAACGCTACTCTCGGCAACGGTTCTAGCTTCGATTTCGCTGCAAATGTGGCTCTGCCCACTTACCCAGTCGGAACGGAGAACTACCTGAATGGCGGCGATATCTTCGGCATGTCCGAAACTATTGCTTCTGTTCCCGAGCAAGGTGGTGGCGGTGGTGACGAACCTGTAGTTGGCGCAGTGCTGACGATCAATCACACCGGTCAGGGTTCTTATACTCTGAAGAACAACGGCACTGACGTGGCCAGCGGTTCTAACGTCGCCGGTGGTACGGTGCTCTCTCTCGAGATTACACCCGAGGCTGACCATCAGGCTACGGCCATGATCAACGGTAGTTCCGTTTCACTCACTCAGAGTGCTGGTAAGTATGTCGGTACGTTCAACATGCCGAATGCTTCTGCTACGCTCGTCATCAACTCCAGCTACACTAGCGGTGGTGGTAGTGACGATGGCATCGATAAGGACTAATCGGTGTTCCGTTAAGAGAAACTTTTTCATCGGGGAAGGGCATTGCCCCTCCCCTTTTTTAAACTACATTGGGTATGGCAAGCGGGAGAGTCGGAGGAACAAAATCGAAAATTCGTGGCCAAGTGGGCGATATCATTTATCAGGTGATAAAGAATCCCGATGGCACATACACTCAGGTCAGCTACGGCAAACCTGAGGACGTTACCAAATCAATTACGCCTAGGTTACAGGCACAACGCATGTGTACTAGCATGGTAGAAGCATTGATGCGCGACCTCAGAGAGGTGGGCAGGATCTCCATGCAGTCGGCTGCAAACAAATCGAAATCTCTGAACGCGTTCTCCAGTTATAATCTCCAGTTGGTTGCTCAGGATTGCAAGGCGCATTGGTCTAATGGTAACCGTTTCTATTATCCATCGACTAACAACATTGGCTCGCCATCTGAGCAATTAGGTGGGGAATATATGCTATCTTCGGGAACTTGGCAATACAACGGTTTTGATGAAGTAGTGCATATCGATAACCCTAGGGAGATATGGCAGAATGCTGCTTACCTTGGCAAGCGGTTCGCTGGCTTGCGCTTTCGGATTCTAGATCAACCTGAAACGGTGGCTAGCTTCCTGAATCGACATTTTATGTCAGTCCTAGACCGTCTTGTTTTCGCCTGTTTTCATGATTGGTGGGCAGATGATCCACAAGGCGAAGAACGGGTATACAACACCCGTCATTCTTACGTCTTTTTGGATATCAATACAGGCATCGGCCATGGTCTGCCAATCAATGCAGAAACCCTCGCTTCCTTGTTCCGCTTTCAGTCGGACTGGGATGTGTTCGCGAAGCTGTCTGATGATGGCAAAAACTACTATGTTGGTCTGCTGATAGACAATCAGAATGATGATGCTTATTTTTACACCCTTGGTGGCTTCACGGTGTCGAAGCTAGAGGGTAAAACGAAAATCTCCTCATCGTATCTTCATCCGTTACCAGATGCACAAGATAACTACTTTCTCGGTCAGGCTCCAGCTGATGTCTTTGGCTCATGGATGGGCACACCTCGCGTTAAACCGTACCCGAATATTTTTGTGTGATTATGGAATCAATGAAATCAAATGCGGAGGTGGTTGTGGCCGTAGGCTCCTTTATGGCGGCGGTCGGGCTTGCGTTTACTTCTCTGCTTATATCAAAAGACAATGATATCGCCGCAGGCGTGCTCATGATGTGCGCCCAGTTCCTCACCCTGACGGCTGCAATATTCGGCCTAGATTACAAGTTCAAAACGTGGGTAAAACGAACGAGAGGGGGTGCGGGATGAACAAGCAATTTTGGTTTATATACCTGATGGGTGTTACCATCTTTTTCATGATCCTGTTTTGTGCCGGTAAATGTCAGGCGCAAACAGTTCCTTTGGTGCGCGCTTCGCATGACTCATTTGTCAGTTACTACGATATCGAAACGCACTGTCCCGCTTTGGTGGTTTACATGCTGGAGCACCGCCACTTCTCAGGCAATGCTAAGGTGAAAGGACGCCACTTCAAGATGGACGTGCAGTTACCAAAACCAAGGGTAAAAGATACCGACTACTCAGGCACAGGCTATGTGCGTGGCCACCTGTGCAGTGCTGGCGATAGGGATAGCGATAAGGCGTGGCTTAAAGAAACCTATCTCACGTCCAACTTAGTGCCAATGACGCTAGTTTGTAACTCAGGCGCATGGAAGATCGTCGAAGACTCATGCAGGGCCATTGCGAAAGCTGGCCACCGTCTGATTGTGTGTCGTGGGCCATTGTTCAGTGCTCGGAGCGGGGAAGCAGTCAATGTTATACACAATGGCATCCTGACGAAGAAAAATCGACCGTCAATCGCCATCCCAGACGCCTTTTTCTGCTTCGCGAAATGCCTTGATTGTAGATATCGGTATGTTGCTGAAGCAAGTAATACAATCTCCACCTGGTATCAAAACGCCGGAGAGAGTAATACACTCTCCAGACGTGATGAAAGAATTAGCATTTTACTTGAAAATATACTTGGATCATGGAGCCGAGAGGAATACGAAACAATAACCCGCTGAATATCCGAAAGGGGAATAAGTGGAAAGGTGAAAGGCCTGTGCAGAAGGACAGGTCTTTCGAGGAATTTGTGTCTATGGAATATGGCATCCGTGCGGGGTTCATTATCCTACGGAAATACATCACTGGCTACGGTGGCCTAACTCAGAAGTTCAACACCATTGATAAAATAGTTCGCCGGTGGGCACCTCCCTCCGAGAACGCTACGCAGAAGTACATTGATTTTGTGGCGAAAGATATGGGGATATCACCCCATCAAACGATATCATTCACCAACAAAGCTTTGATGGTTAATTTGGTGTACGCCATGATCTTCGTTGAGTGTGGCCAGAGGGTTGACAAGGAGCGGATAGAATCTGCATACGATATGATTTAAATTAGGTTGTGTACAATGAAAAAGCTATTTAGATTTTTGGTTCTTTTTGGACTTGTTTCGGCGTGTTTCTCATGTTTTTCTTGCACAACTCCGAACATGGTTTGGTGTACTTCAAGTGGTATTATAACATACGACAGGCATACTGGACGGTTCGAGGTGCTTTGGGAAAACACTAGAACTCAGGTTGACACGGTTCATGATACAGTCTATGTTAGTCCATGAAAAGTAATATGCGAACATGAACATTATCTGGAATCTACTCGATTCAAGGCTCAGCGGAGTCATTTTAATGGTTAAATGACGAAATGTTAATATTTAAACCGAACGGTGTTCTTTGTGAAAAGAGCATCGTTTTTGCTTTATTACAGGGTGTTTGCGGCTTGTTTAGCTGTTTTGATTCTGTCTAAATAACAAAGATTTCCCCCGTTTTCCTTGGATTGTATTACATTATTTCGTACCTTTGCCACCGCTTAGGATAACGGGCAACTAGAGGTAGACCCGTGAACGTAAAGCAAAAGGGTGAGACACGCGTTTCGTGTCGGTGCTCCAGCGAACGTCTTAAGACCTAGCTGGGGCACGATTCTTTTAAAGCGGTTTATGATAAATTGTTTTTCATAGTGCTGATTCTAGGACACAACGCGACCCCTTAAACACGTCACCACCTAAAACGAAAAGACATGAAACGCAAATGGTGTCTTATTAGAACTGACGGCGATTTGGTGCCGGGTTCCTTTGTTTATGTTGTGTGGGTGGGTTCGTCGCTCCGCGAATCCGAATATCTTGCCCTAGTGGAGTGTTTCTGCAAGGATTGTGGATGGTACTTCAGTCAATGGTCGGCTAATGTTGATTCCGCGTTATTGCTTCGGAGTAAGATATCTAGAGCGGATGGAACGAAAACCGCTCAGCCGTATCAGATGATATCCCTCTCGATATCCAAATGCTATCAAACAATTCTCGATGATTCGTGGGCAACTCTCGAGGCGAACCGCGTGATGTCACCACAAGAAAAATACATGCGCTTCCACCACGATCCGAGTTTCCTGATGGCGTTCAATAACCAAAAACGTAATACGTTGTGTCCACCCTCAAACGTAAATACCTACGTCCGCAGAAGTAGGCGTCAGAGTGTCAATGTGGCTCTGAATTTGATGGGCATCCTTTTGCTTTTAGTGCTTGATGCAATTATAACAAACATTTTTCACCTTTAATTACAATTAAATCAACAAATTATGTTCAAAGTAGAAATTATCGGCAACATCGCCGCCGATGCAGAAAAGAAAGATGCCAATGGCTCACAGTTCGTAACTTTCCGCGTAGCGGACAGTTCCAAGTACAAAAAATCTTCAGGCGAAGAAGTGGAAACACTCAATTGGATTGATGTCACGTTGTCAAACGCTGACTCGAAAGTAGTGCCCTATCTCAAACGAGGCGTCAAGGTGTTTGTACGTGGTAACGGTAGTCTACGCGTCTATTCCTCGAAAAAGGATAGATGCATGAAAGCTGGCCTGCAAGTCAATGCCATTGAGATTGAATTGTGTGGCGGCAATAACGATGCTGTGGCGCGTGAGGTTATCGACCCTGTCGATGGAACGATTCACCAGACGCAAAAATATTATTGGTGCGATATCCCGACAAAGGGAATGAAGCGTGATGAGACTAAAGAAATCCTCGATGCACGCGGCGGTCTATATCTCATGGACTCTAGAGGATTCATCGCGCCTCAGGTACAGCAACCCGAAACGGAAGAAACTGAGGAACAGACCGAAAGTCAGGCACAATGAACAAGAACGATTCTGAATTTACAAACCTGACTCGGGCACAGGTCGGAGCACTTCAAGAGTGCTTCGACTTTCTTCGTAATGGATATGTGCAAGTAATGGATTTTAATGTCGGTGGCTTGTGGATTATCAAGATGCGACATCAACAAAATCAGGCAAGGTTAACGATAACTATCAGGCCTTTCCAATATGCCATCAGGAAAAACGGTGCTAAGGTGAAAGAGGTGCTCTTTCGGTTTAGTCTTACGCGGTATGCGCTGTCGGTTGATTCTGATCTAAACGTTACGGTATCGAAAATGAGTCGGGGTGCAAATGAAAAGTTAGTTTCAGGTTAGTTATTAGTTCATCATGGAACGCGACCTAAAGAAAACTAGATGTGTAAACATCGACTGGCTTGAAGTCTATGTCCTTGAACCAAACGACCGTTTCCCGATGAATGCAGAGTACTACAGGCGTCAAGGCTACTACGTCAAAGAAAGAGAGTACGGAACTCGAATCTACGATGAAATGTTCACGATACAAGATGAGTTATCGAATGACCTGATAGAGATACGAAGAAATCCCGCGTCAGGTTCTTCTAACTTCAATGGATTGTGCGAGCAGAGTTCACACATACGTCTACCTAACTGGATGCTCTATCAGGGCAACCCAGTGCAATTCTTGCGTGACTTCCTGTTGAAGCATGACTACATCTTCAAACGTATCTACCGCATTGATATCTGCTACGACTTCGAGTACTTCGACTCGGGAGATAGACCTGATAGATTCATTCGCCGCTATCTCGAGGGTAAGTTCAGGAAGATTAACCAATGTCACATGACGGCGCACGGCTTTGATGCTTGGGAACGATGCGATTATAATTCACTCTCATGGGGTTCACCCTCATCCATGGTTGGTACAAAGCTTTACAACAAGACGATGGAGTTACGTCAAGCAAAGAATGACAAACCATGGATC
>JAEEGL013857297.1_pt1 | contig 12266 bp, 11 predicted proteins | sample 9134231 | NCBI WGS metagenome assembly JAEEGL01 (sample SAMN16246548, study PRJNA631951) | gut metagenome | biome: gut microbiome; feature: rumen; material: fiber-attached | host: Bos | place: Iran: Karaj | collected 2018-10
GATATTCAAAAGGAAATTCTGCAAAATTTATTAACAACTTTTTTTGAAAATAGGAGATAATTCCTTTTTTTTTTGGTATAATTATCCACAGGAGGTTTTATTATGAGTTATAAGGTTTTGTATCGTAAATATAGACCTTCTGATTTTGATAATGTAGTAGGTCAGAAATATACTATTGATATGCTTAGAAATGCTATAACTTCTGGTAAACATTCGCATGCTTATATCTTTACCGGTCCTCGTGGTACTGGTAAAACTAGTTGTGCTAAAATTTTTGCTAAGGCTTTAAATTGTGAGCATCCTGTTAATGGTAATCCTTGTGGTGAATGTATTAGTTGTTCTAGCTTTTTAGATAGTCCTGATATTATTGAATTAGATGCTGCTTCTAACAATGGTGTAGATCAAGTAAGAGATCTTATTGATAGTGTTCGTTTAGTTCCTTCTACTTTGAATTATAAAGTATATATTATTGACGAAGTTCATATGTTATCCACAAGTGCTTTTAATGCTTTATTATTAACTTTAGAGGAACCACCTGAGCATGTTATTTTTATTTTAGCTACTACGGATATTCAAAAAGTTCCAATTACTATTCTTTCTAGATGTCAAAGGTTTGATTTTAAACCTATTTCTAGTTCTGATATTATAGATCGTTTGAAGCATATTTGTTCTTTAGAATCTATTTCTGCTTCAGATGAAGCGTTGGCTGAAATAGCTAATTTATCTGCTGGTGGTATGCGTGATGCTTTAGGTATGTTAGATCAACTTTCTAATGATAATTCTGAAATTTCTTTAGATTCAGTTAATTCTTATTTTGGTAGTATCTCTTCTAAGAAGATTGATGCTATCATTAGTGCTATTTTTAATAATGATGTTGATTCTTTGATTTCAATTTTTGATGATATTAAATCTTCTGGTGTTAATTATTCTGTTTTAGTTGAAAAATTAGTTAGTGCTTTAAGAGATTATGCTATTGGTATTAAGGTGGGTAAGTATAATGCTGATTTTGATGTTGCTATTAATTTGATTTTTGATTTAAATGAAAGTTTAAGTAATGTATCTAATGTTAAAATTGATCCTTTTGTTTTAATTGAGGTTATTCTTTTAAAATATATTAATAAAAATATTACTTTGGGAAATAATTTAGTTTTAAATAATGTAGTTACTAATGTTAGTTCTAATGATGATAATTCTATTATTGTTACAAATATCAAAAGTACTTCTAAGCCAGTTAATACCCAGGCAGAAGGTATTTCTAACACTTCTTTAGAAGAGCCAGTTATCAACACTTTCAAGATAAATTTCGATATTAATTTGCGTATTTCTAATTGCTTTAGTGAAGCAGATAAAGCTAAGAAAGAAGAGTTAATTTCTGTTTGGGAAGATTTTGTTAGTGGTTTAAAATTATCAGATAAGAAAATGTATGGTTTGTTGTCAGATACTGTTATTCAAGCTGCTAGTGGTAGATATGCAATTATTAGTAGTAAAATTGATTCTACTAACGATTTGATTAATGAGAATATTTTGAATATTGAAAATTTATTTACTACTTTTTCTTCTTTATATTATAGATTTGTTGCTTTAAGTAATGATTTATGGAAAGAAGAAGTAAAAAAGTATAGAGAAAATGTTAAAAATAAAATAAAATATATTTATGTGGAAGAAAATGTAGAACCTAAAAAGAAATCTAGTTCTAAATCTTCAAAGAAAAGTGATATTGAAGATATTGGTGATGATGTTTTTGGTTCTATGTTGGAAATAGAATAGAGGAGAATGTTATATGAATATGCAAGCTTTAATGCAACAAGCACAAAAAATGCAACGTGATATTACAAAGAAAAAAGATGAATTAAATAAGAAAGAATTTACAGGTACATCTGAAATGGTTGATGTTGTTTTTACAGGTGATAAGAAACTTTCTTCTGTAAAAATTAAAGTAGATATTGAGCCAGATGATAAGGATGTTTTAGAAGATATGATTACTATAGCTGTAAATGACGCTATGGATAAGATTGACAAAGAGACAGATAAAGTTCTTGGTGCTTATGGTAGTCAATTAGGTGGTTTATTTTAATGATCTATCCTAGTGTTTTGGCTGATTTAGTTAATTCTTTTAAGAAATTACCTGGTATTGGAGATAAAAGTGCTGAGAGAATGGCTTTATCTATATTAGAACTTAATCAACAGGATGTTGAGAATTTCAGTTCATCTATGATTGATTGTCATAATAATTTACATCCTTGTGAGGTTTGTGGACATATTACTGATAAGAATATTTGTGATGTTTGTTCTGATGAATCTCGTAATAAGAATGTTATATGTATTCTTGAGGATTATAAGAGTGTTTTTGCTTTTGAAAAAGCAGGTAACTTTAATGGAGTATATCATGTGTTAAATGGTTTGATTTCTCCAATAGATGATATTAATCCTGAAGATATTAATATTTCTAGTTTAGTTGATAGAGTTTCTAAATTAGAACATCCTGAGCTTATTATTGCTCTTAAATCAACTATTGAAGGTGAAACAACAACTATGTATTTACAAAAGATATTTGAAGGTAAGGATGTTGAAATATCTAGATTATCTTATGGTATTCCTATGGGAGCTGAAATAGATTATTTAGATGATATGACTTTAGATAGAGCTTTAAATGATCGTAAGAAGATTTCATAATAATTAGTGGGGTGAGGATATGTTTCAATCAGCTCATTTCGATTCTTTGGTTAAAAGATTTCATGAGAATAAACTTCCTCATGCTTTTTTGCTTGAAACTAATGATTATGATAAGTGTTATAGTGATTTAATTAAATTTATTAAATTAATTAATTGTCCTAATGAATATAAAGATAATTGTTCTTTAGATAGTTGTAATTTATGTAATTTAATTGATTCTAATAATTTGCCTAGTTTATTTATTATTGATACTGATACTTTAAGTATTAAAATAGATAGAATTAATGAGTTAAAAGAAAAGTTTAGTACTAAACCTGTCTTTTCTAAATATAATGTTTATATTATTAAAGAAGCTGATAAATTAAATGCTTCTTCTGGTAATGCTTTATTAAAGTTTTTAGAAGAACCTGATGATGATATTATTGGTTTCTTTGTTACAAATAACTCTGAAAGGATTATTTCTACTATTAAAAGTAGATGTCAGGTTATAAATTGTACTTATGATATAGCAGGTTTTAATATAGATGATGAAATGTTAGATAATATCAAGATATTTTTGAATTCTATTTATAATAATAAAGATGATATTTTATGTACTAAGAATGTTATTGATTTATATTCTGAAAGAGCAGATTTAGAATTATTCTTTAAAAAGATGTTATATTATTTTAACGAATGTTATTTTAATAAAAGAAAAGATTTAATTCCTATGGTTAGGAATATTAAGAAAGAAAATATTATAAATATAATTGTTTTGATTGAGGAAATTTTGAAGTATATTTTAAGTAATGTTAATATAGATTTAATTTTAGATAAGTTTGTTATAGAAATGAGGAAATATTATGAGTAATATTTATGGAATTACATTAAAAAGTGAAGGTAAGATATACTATTTTAATGGTAAAAATTTAGAGATAGAAAAGAATACTAGAGTAGTTGTTGATACTGAAAAAGGTCTTCAATTAGGTGTTGTTATGAATTCTGTTGATGATGGTAAGATTAATATTTCTGTTGATGATATGAAAGATGTTGTAAGAATTGCTACTGATGAAGATTATGATACTTATCTAGAAAATTTAAAAGATGCTGAGAAGTGTTTAAAATCTGCTAAAGATCTTATTGTTGAATTAGGTTTAGATATGAAGATTTTAGATGCAAGTTATACTTTAGATAGAAAACAATTATTATTTAATTTTATTGCAGATGAACGTGTTGATTTTAGAGAATTAGCTAAAAGACTTGCTGCTTTATATAAAACTAGAATTGAGTTGCGTCAAATAGGTGCTCGTGATAAAGCTAGAAATATTAGTGGTTTAGGTTTATGTGGCAGAGAATTATGTTGTAGTAAATTTTTGAATCATATAGATTCTGTTACTATGAATATGGCTAAAAATCAAGGTTTAGCTTTAAATCCATCTAAAATTAATGGTTTATGTGGTAGATTATTATGTTGTTTAACATATGAAGACGAAGAATATTGTAGATGTCAAGCTGGTTTACCTGCTGTTGGTCAAACTGTAAAAGTAGACAATGAATCTGGTAAAGTAATTAGTGTTGATATTTTGAAAAGAAAATATAAAGTTGATATTGATGGAATAATAAAGGAGATAGAGTTGGATAGTGGCAAGCGTTCTAAATGATTTATTTGATTATGGCTTATATATTTATCAATATGATGATAAATTTAAGTTTTCTTTAGATTCTATTTTATTAGCAGAATTTGTTGAATTAAAGCAATCTGTTAGAACTATTGTAGATTTTTGTACTGGTAATGCTCCAGTACCTTTAATTTTATCTACAAAAACTAAAGCGAGAATATATGGTTTTGAATTACAAGAAAAAATATATAGACTTGCTAAGATGAGTGTTATGGAAAATAAATTAGAATCTAGAATAGATATAGTTAATGCGAATATTACAGAAGCTTTAGAATATATACTTCCTGAAAGTGTAGATGCTGTTACATGTAATCCTCCTTATTTTAAATATGATAAGGATTCTTCTTTGATTAATGAAGATAAGGAAAAAGCAATTGCTAGACATGAAATAGCTATGAATTTGGAAGATATGTGTACTTCTGCTAAATATATATTAAAGAATAAAGCACCATTATATATTGTTCATAGATGTGATAGATTAGAAGAAATTCTTAATTGTTTAAATAAATATAATTTTAAAGTTAAGAAGTTACAATTTGTATATGCAGGTTATAATAAAGAAGCTATAATGGTTTTAATAAAAGCTACTAAGAATGGGAATAGTGGTAGTTTAAAGATAATGCCTCCTATAGATGTATTAAGTCATAAATCTTATAAGGGCATATTTGAAAATGGTGATTAATATGAAGTTAATTATTGGTTTAGGAAATCCTGGTAGTGAGTATAAAAATACTCGACATAATGTTGGTTTTCTTACTCTAGATAGTTATTTGGGTAATGTTAAATGGAAGAGTAAGTTTAATGGTTTATATTATGATAATAAAGATGTTATTTTTATTAAACCTACTACTTATATGAATTTATCTGGTAACTGTGTAAGAGATTTTGTAAACTTTTATAAAGTAGATGTTAATGATATATTGGTTATTCAAGATGATCTTGATTTGCCTTTATTTAGTTATAAATTAAAATATAAAAGTTCTTCTGGAGGACATAATGGTATTAAGTCTATTATTAGTAATTTAGGTACTGATTGTATTCCTAGATTAAAGATTGGTATTTCTAATAATAAAGATATTGATACTAAAGATTATGTTTTAGGTAAATTTAGTAAGAAGGATATAGAAGAATTTAATAAATTGTGTGATACTACTAAAGATATAATAGATACTTTTATTAAGTATGATATAAATGAGTGTATGAGTAGATATAATTAGGTGGTTGAATGGATTTTTTATCTGATTTTTTTAAAATTGAAAATGGTTTAACGATATCTGGTTTAACAAAAGAGTTAAACATTTTTTACGTGTTAAATTTATTTAATAATCAAGATAGAAGTGTTTTAGTATTAGCTAATAGTTTATATGAAGCTAATAGTTATTATGATCATTTAAAGTCTTATGTAGATGATGTTTATTTATTTCCTATGGATGATTTTTTAACTAGTGTTGCTGTTGCTATAAGTCCTGATTTAAAGATAAAAAGGTTAGAAACGTTAGATAATATTAGAAGTAATAAAAAATGTATTGTAATAACTAATTTAATGGGTTTTTTAAGATATTTACCTAATAAGAAGAATAAATATAATTTAGAATTTAATATTGATAAAAATTCTAGTATTAAGAGAAAAGATATTCTAGATTTATTAGATAAATATGGTTATATTAAAGAAAGTATTGTTACTAATACTGGTGAATATGCTGTAAGAGGTTTTGTTATTGATTTATTTATATTAGATGAAGATCATCCTGTTAGAATAGAGTTCTTTGGTGATGATGTTGATTCTATCAGATATTTTGATGAATCTACTCAGTTATCTATTAAAGAATTAGATAGTATTAAGGTTAAACCTTATACTGAAATAGTTAGTGATGATAATGATTCTTTATTAAATTATATGAATAATCCATATTTAGTAATGATTAATAGAGATCAGATTGATATTAGTTATAGTAAATTATTAGAAGATATAGAAGAATATAATTCTAATGAAGGTATTAATAAGAAACATATGTTTAATATGGAAGAGTTATCTTTTGATAGAGTTATATATTTAAATGATTTAAATGATAATGATTATGGTAAAGGTTTAAGATTTAAAGCTCAAGAAATAGAGAATTTTAATAGTAATTTTGAATTATTAGGTAAATATTGTGATAAACAGTTAGCTGCTGGTAAAGTAGTTGTTATTTGTTTAAGTAGAGAAAATCAATTAAAGAGTTTAGAGCCTTTCTTAAGTAGTTATCATGTAGTTAAGAATAATAAGTTTTTAGATAATGAAATAAATATTTATTATAAAAAGATTAATAATGGTTTTGTTTTTGATAAATATGTATTTATTGCTGAAAATGATATTGAAAGAGTAAAGAACGGTACTATTAATTATAAGAATAGTTATCATATTGGTAAGAAAATAAAAGACTTTGGTCAGTTACATATAGGTGATTATGTTGTACATAGTCAACATGGTGTTGGTATTTATAATGGAGTTATTACTTTAACTAAGAATGGTTTAAAGAAAGATTATATTCAAATTAATTATTATGGTAATGATAAAGTATATATACCTGTAGAAAAGATTAGTACTATATTTAAATATGCTGGTAAAGAAGGTAGTGTACCTAAGATAGATAGATTAAATAGTACTAGTTGGGTTAAGAAGAAACAATCTTTAAGAAAGAAGATTAAAGATATTAGTGAAGAGTTAATTAAGTTATATGCTCAAAGAAGTAATATAGAAGGTCCTGCATATAATAGTTATGCAGAAGAAGATGTATTTAAGAGTGAGTTTATTTATGATGAGACTGATGATCAATTAAAAGCTATTGATGATATAGATAAAGATTTACAAAGTAAAATACCTATGGATAGACTTTTATGTGGAGATGTAGGTTTTGGTAAGACAGAAGTAGCTTTTAGAGCTATGTTTAAGACTATTTTAAATAATAAGCAAGTATTTTACTTATGTCCTACTACAATTCTTTCTAAACAGCAATATGAGAATGCTATAGAGAGATTTAAGAATTATCCAATAGAAATTGCTTTATTAAATAGATTTACTAGTAGTAAGGAAACTAAGAGGATTTTAGAAGGTTTAGAAAAAGGTACTATTGATTTAGTATTTGGTACTCATAGATTATTAAGTGATGATGTTAAATTTGCTAAATTAGGTTTATTAATAGTAGATGAAGAGCAAAGATTTGGTGTTACTCATAAAGAGAAGATTAAAGAGTATAAAAATGATGTTAATGTATTAACTTTAAGTGCTACACCTATTCCTAGAACATTAAAGATGGCTTTAAGTGGTTTAAGAGATCTAAGTTTAATAGATACTCCTCCAGTAAATAGATATCCTGTTCAAACTTATGTTATTCAAGAAAATGATTTAATAGTTAAAGATGCTATTTATAAAGAATTAGCTAGAAATGGTCAAATATTTATTCTTTATAATAAAGTAGAATCTATTGAAAGTATGAGAAATAAGATTCATGAATTAGTTCCTGAAGCTAGAATAACTGTAGCTCATGGTCAAATGAATAAGAATGAACTTGAAGATGTTATGGAATCTTTTGTTAATTATGAATATGATATTTTATTATGTACTACTATTATTGAGACTGGTATTGATATTCCAAATACTAATACTTTAATTATTTATGATGCTGATAGATTTGGTTTATCACAACTATATCAAATTAGAGGTAGAGTTGGTCGTAGTAATAGAATTGCTTATGCTTATTTAATGTATGATAAATCTAAATTATTAAATGATATGGCTGTTAAAAGATTACAAGCTATTAAAGAATTTACTGAATTAGGTAGTGGTTATAGAATTGCTATGAGAGATTTATCTATTAGAGGTGCTGGTGATTTATTAGGATCAGAACAAGCTGGATTTGTAGATACAGTTGGTATAGAAATGTATATGCAAATGATAGATGAAGAGATGAGACGTCTTAAGGGAGAAGAAATACCTGAAGATGAAGAAGATACTTCTAATAAGTCTTTAGTAGAAGTAGAAACTCATATAAGTGATGATTATGTTTCTGATGAAGATATTAAGATTGAGATACATAAGAAGATTAATGAGATTGATGGTTATGATAAATTAGTTGAAATAAGAAATGAATTAGAAGATAGATTTGGTAAGATTAGTAAAGAAATTGAAATATATATGTATGAAGAGTGGTTTGAAAAACAAGCTAGAACTTTAAATATAGTTAATGTAAGACAAAGTGATAGGGAAATAGAGATAGAATTACCTAAAGAGATATCTGATAAGATAGAAGGAGATAAGTTCTTTATTAAAGCTTATAATATAAATCCTAGATTTAGATTAAAGTATTTTCATAATCAAGTTATTATTGCATTAACATTATTAAATCAGAAGGAACATTTCTTATATTATATAGTTCCATTAATGGAAGAAGTAATAAGTGAAATAAAAGGAAAAGAGTTGTAAAAACTCTTTTTTTATGTTAAATTATGTTTAGTTTTAATTAGTGATGAAGGAAAGAGCCTTATGTATAATACTATTTTAGAGAGATCTGTTAGGTGAAAATGATCATGGTTGAAGTAGGGAATATGAATCTGGAGCTAATTCGTTACTCGCGTTAAGAGAATAAGTGTATGATAATTCATAAACTAAGGTGGTACCACGGATATTTATTCGTCCTTAGATTATGAATTTTTTTATTTAGGAGGGATTATTATGAGAAAGTTTGAAAAGATATCATTTGAACAATTTAAAAAGGATTTTGGTGATGATCGGATGCTATATGATAGTATTGAATTACCAAAGAGAAGTACTAAGAAAAGTGCTGGTTATGATATTAAAAGTTTAGAAGATGGTATTATTAAGCCTGGAGAAGCTATGACTTTTAAAACTGGACTTAAAGTATGTATGAATGATGATGAATGTTTATATATTTTGAGTAGAAGTAGTCAGGGTTATAAATACAATGTTTGTTTAATGAATAGTGTTGGTTTAATAGATAGTGATTTTTATAATAATCCAGCTAATGAAGGTCATTTTAGTGTTAGATTAGTTAATTTTGGTAAAGATGATTTTGAGGTTAAAAAAGGTGATAAATTGGCTCAAGGAGTATTTTCTAAATTTTTAACTGTGGATGATGAAGAAGAAATAGAAGGGGAAAGAACTGGTGGATTAGGTTCTACTGGTAAATAAAAAGGAGAGTTTATTATGGATAAGAAAAAGTATTATATTAGTACTGCAATAGCTTATACATCTGGTAAACCTCATATAGGTAATACATATGAGATTGTTTTAGCAGATGCTATTGCAAGATATAAAAGATTAGAGGGTTATGATGTATATTTTCAAACTGGTACTGATGAACATGGTGAGAAAATAGAATTAAAAGCTAAAGAAGCTGGTGTTACACCACAAGAATTTGTAGATGAAAAAGCTGGTATTATTAAAGATATTTGGGATGTAATGAATACTAGTTATGATAAGTTTGTTAGAACTACAGATCCTGATCATGAAAAGAGAGTTCAACATATATTTAAGAAAATGTATGATAAAGGGGATATTTATTTAGGTAAATATGAAGGTTGGTATTGTACACCTGATGAATCATTTTGGACTGAGAGTCAAGTTGTTAAGAATGATAAAGGTGAAATAGTATGTCCTGATTGTGGTAGACCTGTAGAAAAGAAGAGTGAGGAATCATACTTCTTTAAATTAAGTAATTATCAAAAACAATTAGAGGAATATATCGAAAGTCATCCTGATTTTATTCAACCTGTTGCTCGTAAGAATGAGATGATTAATAATTTTATTAAACCTGGATTACAAGATTTATGTGTATCTAGAACTTCATTTAAATGGGGTATTCCTGTTGATTTTGATCCAAAACATGTTGTATATGTATGGTTAGATGCTTTAACTAACTATATTACTAATATAGGTTATGATACAGATGGTAATGATACAGATCAATTTAAGAAGTTATGGCCTGCTGATTTACATTTAATTGGTAAAGATATTATTAGATTCCATACTATTTATTGGCCATGTTTCTTAATGAGTTTAGATATTCCATTACCTAAAAAGGTATTTGGTCATCCTTGGTTAATTATGGCTGATGGTAAAATGAGTAAATCTGTTGGTAATGTAGTATATGCTGATGATTTAGTTAAAGAATTTGGTGTAGATGCTGTTAGATATTATTTCTTACATGAAATCCCATTTGCATCAGATGGTGTTTATTCTAGAGATTTATTAATTGAGAGAATAAATGGTGATTTAGTTAATATTTTAGGTAATTTAGTTAATAGAACTGTAAGTATGAATAAAAAGTACTTTGAAGGTGTTGTTCAAGAACATAATTTATCTGAAGAGTTAGATAAAGATTTAATAAATAGTGTTCTTGCATTAAAGAAAAATGTTACTGATAAGATGGATGAATTAAGAGTAGGAGAAGCTATTCAAGAGATATTTGATGTGCTTAGAAAATGTAATAAATATATTGATGATACTATGCCTTGGAGTTTAGCTAAAGATGAATCTAAGAAAGAAAGATTAGGTACTGTATTATATAATTTATTAGAAAGTATTAGAATTTGTGCAGTTTTATTGAATCCTTTCTTAACTGATACTTCTGATAAGATTTTTAAGCAATTAAATACTGATTTGTGTGGATTTGATACAATTGATGAATTTGGTGGCTTAGAAGTTGGTACAGTATTAGCTGAACCTGTTCATTTATTTGATCGTATTGAAGTTGAATCTAAATAGACTGATTATTATATGATAATCAGCCTTTTTATTTCCTGGGAAATAAGAAAATAGGCCATTTTATTTCCCGGGAAATGGGCGATTAGATAGAAAGTGCCTAAAATAGGGACTTTGCGTAGTTATTGCCCGGGAAATAATTATTACCCGGGAAATAATGGGATTTTGGCCTTTTAGCTATAATATGCTATAATTAGATGGGGAGTGATTAATATGTTTACTGATACTCATTGTCATTTATATAAAGAGTATTATAAAAACATGTCTGTGTTAGTTAAAAAATGTGTGGATAATAAAATTCCACGTTTTATTAATAATGGTACAGATATGAAGTCAAATAAGGAAGTTTTGAACTATGTTTTTACATATGAAGGTATGTATGGTGCATTAGGTATTCATCCTGAAAGTGTAGAAGATTATAAAGAAGAAGATATTGAATTTATTAGAGAACATATTAATGATGATAAGATAGTTGCAATAGGAGAGATAGGTTTAGATTATCATTGGGTTAATGATAATAAAGATAAACAAATTGAGTTATTTGAAAAGCAATTACAATTAGCTGAGGAATATGATAAACCTGTTATTATTCATAGTAGAGATGCAACTGAAGATACTATTAATACACTAAAAAAGCACCATGTTAGAGGTGTAATTCATAGTTTTAGTGGTAGTTATGAAACTGCTATGATTTATATTAAAATGGGCTTCTTATTGGGTATTAATGGCGTTATTACTTTTAAAAATTGTAAATTAAAGGATGTTGTATTACAATTAGGTTTGGAAAATTTTGTTTTAGAGACAGATTCTCCTTATTTAACTCCTGTTCCTTATAGAGGAGAAAGCAATGATCCTTCTCATATTATGGATATTGCTAAATATATTTGTGATTTAAAAGATATTAGTTTAGAGGAGTTATCTAAAATAACAGAGGATAATGTTAAAAGAATATATAATATTTAAGGTTGTGTTGTAATGAGTGATTTTAAACATAAACATAGTTGGGGTCAAAATTTCTTAAAAGATAAGAATGTTTTAACTAAAATAATTGATTCTGTTGATATTAAAGAAGATGATTTAATTATTGAAGTAGGACCTGGACAAGGTGCTTTAACTAAATATTTAAAATTATTTAATGCTAATTTAATTTGTTATGAAATAGATGTTAGGGTTAA
>JAEEGL017304984.1_pt1 | contig 12266 bp, 10 predicted proteins | sample 9134231 | NCBI WGS metagenome assembly JAEEGL01 (sample SAMN16246548, study PRJNA631951) | gut metagenome | biome: gut microbiome; feature: rumen; material: fiber-attached | host: Bos | place: Iran: Karaj | collected 2018-10
ATCACGTCGCGGATGGATGCGAAAGCGGCTTCGGCAAAATCGCGCGGATCCTGTTCGGCATAGCCGTTCTGCGGCTGATAGAGAGGGTATTCATATACAGAAGAAGCGACGGGTTTTCCGGAGAGAGTAAAGAGAACGCTTTTCGTTCCGGAGGTTCCGACGTCGCAGCCGAGAAGATAGAAATCGCTCATAACCCACCTCGAAACAGATTGCATTTTTTCACCGACTCGTCTATAATAGAAATACGGTCGGCTTGTCTGTTTGTATTATAGACCAATTCCCGACGGCGCGCAAGCGGGAAAACCGCACGGACCGGGAAGAACGATTGTGAGGAGATGCGCGATGATCAAAATTGCCCCTTCTCTGCTGAGCGCCGACTTCAGCGATATGCGCTCAGGCGTCGAAACCGCGCTGAAATACGGAGCGGACTGGCTTCACTGCGACGTAATGGACGGAGTCTTCGTCCCGAATCTCTCCTTCGGATCCAAAATGATCGCGGATATCCGACGCTACGTCGGAAAAGACGCCTATCTGGACGTTCATCTGATGATCGTAAAGCCGGAGCGCTATCTGGAACGCTTTGCCGAAGCGGGAGCAAGCCAGATCACCGTCCACGTTGAGGCGACCGAAGATCTTCAGGAAACGATCCGCAGGATCCACGCTCTCGGCGTCGACGCGGGCGTATCTCTGAATCCTTCCACCGACGAAACCGTTATCCTGCCCTTTCTTGAGGAGATCGAGACCGTGCTTTGCATGACCGTCGTCCCCGGATACGGCGGTCAACGGCTGATCGGTTCGGTGATCCCCAAAATCCTGCGCCTTGCGGAGAGAAAAAAGGAAAACGGGTATTCTTTTGAACTGGAGGCAGACGGAGGCGTCAGAGCGGACAACGCTTCCGTCCTGCGGGAAGCAGGCGCGACCGTGCTCGTCGCAGGAAGCGCTTTTTACGGCGCAGAAGACAAGAAAAGCCTGCTGCGTAAACTAAAGGGGGAAGAGGATTAAAACGCTGTACGTGCATTCTCGCACGTTTACGCGGGTCTTTCGGAGGAAAGTAAGAAATACAAAAGAGCTGACGGATAAAACGTCAGCTCATTTTGCAGTCAGATCGAGATTCCGGGGAAGAATCTGGCGACAAAATCCACGTTGCGGAATACAAAGCTTCTGCCGGAAAGATACGCAAGGGAAGAATCTGCCGGTACGGCCGTGAAGGAAAGCCTGTAGGAGAAAAGCGCCTGATATTTCATGCGCGGATCGGCCTTCCCGTATTTTCCGTCTCCGAGAAGCGGATATCCGGCAAAAGCCATCTGCGCACGGATCTGATGCGTACGTCCCGTGAAAAGGCGGCATTCACAGAGTGCAAGACCGTTCCTTCGTGCAAGCGTACGGAATCCCGTGACGGCCGTCCGCGCTCCGGGGACGGGCGAGGAGAAGACCTCGACGCGGTTTTCGTCACCGCGTTTTCTGATATACGATTTCAGCGTTCCGCTTTCCGGCGGATCGCCCACTGCGACGGAAAGGTAGTATTTATCGATTCTGCGGTCACGGATCAATGCGTTCATATCGCGAAGCGCTTCCGCCGTTTTGCATGCGATCACGATGCCTCCGGTGTTGCGGTCGATGCGGTTGGCAAGGGCAGGAGCGAAAGAATGCTCGCTTGCGGGATCCAAACAGCCCGTTCTGACGCAATACGCCTTGATCCTGTTGATCAGCGTATCCGGGCTCCCGCTTTCATCCTCATGAACCGAAAGACCGGCTTCCTTGATCACGAGAAGAATTTGATCGTCTTCGTAAAGGACGATCGGCGATCTGGTGATCAGCGTATATGCGTCGTCATCCTTCGCGGTCAGGAAAAATTCATCGTTGATATAAAGGGTCAGAACGTCTCCCTCCGAGAGCTTCTGCGAAAGCTCCGCCCGCTTCCCGTTCACCCGTATGGCTTTGGTACGTACATACTTGGCTCTCAGTCCCGGAGGGAGCGCCGGCAGCGTTTTGGCCAGGAATCGGTCGAGACGCTGGCCGGAATCGTTGAGATTGACCGTGATCGTTTTCATAAGAATCCCTTCTTGAAAACAGATGAATTTTGGCTTATAATGAAAGAAACAGTCTCAAGACTGCTTGCAGGATTGCGGAATCGGACAGGGTGAGGAAAGGGTATGAAAGAAAGCATCCACGATGGACACAGACAACGCATGATCTCGAGATTTCTGCTGGATGAGGGCTTCGACGGATTTGCGGAGCACGAGATACTTGAGGTCCTTTTGTATTACGTGATACCGCGCGCCGATACCAACCGGATCGCGCACGGCCTGCTCGAACGCTTCGGGAGTCTGGCAGCTGTGTGCGAAGCGCCGATGGTCAGTCTTCTGGATTCCCCCGGGATCGGAGAACGCGCGGCGGCTTATTTGAAAATGATTCCGGCGACGTCAAGGGCTTATAACGTATCGAAGGTCAAAAACGTACGGGTGATCAATTCCACCGAAGAAGCCGGCGAATTCATGCGTCCCTATTTTATCGGGTGTAACGTGGAAAAATTCTATCTTTTATCTTTGGACAGCGCGGGAAAGGTCCTGGGAGTGACTCTGATCTGCGAAGGCGATATCGACCGTGCGCTGGTCAATCTGAGAAAGATCGTGGAAACCGTGATCATGTACAATGCGACGAGGGTGATCGTAGCGCACAATCATCCGCGTTCGGTGGCGCTGCCGTCCAATGAAGATATTTCCTGTACCAGAAAGATCAAAAACGCCATGGAATGCATCAACGTCCGGCTACTCGATCATCTCATTTATTCCTACGGGCTGGAGGAAGACGAGGCGGAAGGGGAATACGTATCTCTGGCTGCAGACAATCTGATTTTTTGAGGAAGGAAGAAAAAAGCCGTCGTGCCTTGGCGCGACGGCTTTTTTATGCCGCTTATTCTTCCTCGGCGAAGGTCAGTTCACGTTTGCGGGCGACCCAGCCCACGTCGTTTTCACGGGAGTTTTCGGGATCTCGCCACTCCGGCATGCCGGCCAGGATCAGACCGCCGTCCACACGGAGCGTGATGCCGGTGATATAGGAAGCCTCGTCGGATGCAAGGAACACTACGGCGGATCCGATATCGGCCGGTTTGCCGGTGCGAAGACACGGGATCTTTTTGGCAAGCACATCTCTGGGGTTCGGCATGGTGGGATCTATCTTGATGCCAATGGCGGCGAGCCGTTTGATGTATCCGGAGAAATCGCGGACGTCGGTCGCGCCGGGGGCGACGTTGTTCACGCGGATCCCGTAGGGACCGAGATCGATCGCCATCGACTGAATGGCGCGATTGAGACCCGCCTTGACGCCGCCGTAAATGCAGTCGCCGGAATAGGCCCGTTCGCCGCGGGAGGACGTCACGTTGATGATGGAACCGGTGAGCCCGCGTTTGATCATAAAGCGGGCGGCCGTCTGTGCGTTGAGGAGATAAGTACGGAAATCCAGACTGACCAGATAATCCATCGTTTCGATCGGCATATCCAGGATGTTGCCCATACGGGTAACGCCGGCGTTGTTGACCAGAAGATTCAATCCGCCGAGGTCGTGCGCGGCTTTGTTGATGAACTTCTGACCAACGTCGGGCTTGTCCAGAGAAGCCTGATATACGAAGCATTTCCGTCCGAATTCGGTTTCGATCTTGTGGGCAAGCTCATCCGCTTCCTGAGACGCGGTAGAATAGTTGGTGGCGATATCATAACCGGCCGCCGCAAGCTTCAGGCAGATGCCGTTTCCGATCCCACGGCTGCCGCCGGTGACGATTGCTTTTTTGTTTTCCATCGTTGAGTTATTCTCCCTTCTTGATTGTTCAGGCTGCGGTCAGGCTCTGAAAAACTTGACGCAGACGCACGCGGGGATTTTTTCCTCGAACAGAGCCTTGCCGACGCCGGTATCGGGATCTCTGCTGAGGATGTTCAGCGTACCGTTCTGATTGGCGACTGCGATGAAGCGATCGTCAGGAGACAGAGCGAAGGAGCGCGGGAATCCGCCCACAGAGGGGAAGGATACGAGCTTTTCGAGCATGCCGTCTTCACCGACTTTGAAAGCGACCAGTTCGTCCTTGCCGCGGTTGGACATGTAGAGCATGGAGCCGTCTTTGGTCAAATGGATATCAGCCGCCGTATTGGGCTTGTCATAGCCTTCGGGAAGAGTGGCTATCCGCTGCTTTTCGCTCAGGCTGCCGGTTTCAGGATCGTACGTGAGGAAAATGACCTTTGCGCCCATCTCGGTGACCAGGTAGAGCCAGTTTCCGTTCGGATGAAATTCCATGTGACGCGGGCCTTCGCCTCCGCCGATTTCGGTGTAGGGAACGTCGTTCGGGATCAGGGAACCGTCCTCCAGGATCTTGTAGATCATGATCTTGTCCATGCCGAGATCACAGGCGAAGGCATATTTCCCGTCGGGTGAAACCGTGACGGAGTGGGCGTGCTGAGCCTCCTGGCGCCTGGGATCAGTGCCCTTGCCCTCGTGAGCGATGGTGGTAAGTACTTTCCCGAGAGTGCCGTCTTCGTTGACCGATACGGCGACGATATGTCCGGAGCCGTACATGGAAGTATATACGGCGTTGGAATCCCGGGAGGGAACCACGTGACACATGGCGGTGCCTGCGGTACCGACCTTATTTTCAAAGGTCAGCTTTCCGGTCTCGGGGTCGATCCGGTAGGAAGAAACCGAAGATTCGCGGCCTTCGCTGACGGCGTAAAGATGCATTTTATCTTCGGAGATCGTGAGGTAGGAGGGATTCGGCGTGTCGGAAACGGTCTGGAGCAGTTCGATCCGTCCGGAATTCCGGTCGAAATCGTAAACGTAGATCCCTTCGGCCTTTTCGCCCTGCCTGTTCGGGAAGGTGTAGCTGCCGACGTACAGATAGGTGCTGCGCAGATCGGCGTCGCGCGGAGGCATGTGGCCCCAATTCATGTCATAGGTCGTTTCGTAGCGCGGCCAGGGAGCTCTTTCGGGCTCGCCGGAGAGGATCAGGCCGCCGTCTACGCGCAGAGTGATGCCGGTGATGTAGGAGGCCTTTTCGGAAGCAAGAAAGACGATCGCGTTGCCGATATCCTCGGGCGTTCCGATACGGCCGAGGGGAATGCGTTCTCCGAGCTCGCCGAAGGGATCGTCGCCCATTTCACTGACGTCGATGCCGAGGTCCGCCCATTCCTTTATGGCGGCCTTCATCTCTTCTTTGCTTCTGACCTGTGTCGCGCCGGGAGCGACGTTGTTGACGCGGACGCCGTAGGGTGCGAGATCCAGAGCAATGGACTGGATCGCACGGTTCAGCGCGGCTTTGACGGCGCCGTATACCGTGTCTCCGGGATATGCCCGCTCGCCGCGGGAGGAGGTGATATTGATGATGGATCCCTTGATCCCGCGGCTGACCATGTAGCGCGAGGCAGCCTGCATATTGTGAATATACGCCTTGAAATCAAGATTGATCAGCTTGTCAACCTTGTCCACCGGCATATCGGCGATGCTTCCTTCAATGGTAAGCCCGGCGTTGTTGACCAGAAGATCCAGCCCGCCCAGATCGCGGATCGCTCTTCTGATAAAGGGCTGCGCATTGTCCGGATCGGTGAGATCGACCTGATATACAAAGCATCTTTGCCCGTATTCCTTTTCGATTCTCTCCTTCACGGCGTCTGCGGAAGCTGAAGCGGTGGCATAGGAGATCGCGACGTCGTAGCCGGCTTCCGCCAGTTTGAACGCGATGCCGCGTCCGATCCCACGGCTTCCGCCGGTGACGATTGCCTTTTTGCTCATGATTCAGTTACCTCTCTATCTTTGTATTTCTTGTATTTGATGTTGAAAACCGCTCCGAAAAGGAACGAGTAGGAGGACATATAGAGCCAGATCAGCAGGGCGATCACCGTGCCGAGAGCCCCGTAGAGAAGTCCGTAATCACCGACCTTATCGAGATAGCCTGCGAACAGGACCGTCACCGTAAGCCATGTGACAAAGGAGATCGCCGCGCCGGGCGAAACGTCGCGCGCCGAGAAGACGTGGTAGGTCGAAAAACGGTAGGCTACCGCAAGAAGACCGTACATGACGAACGCAACGATCGGAAACCGGATGAATCTCCAGAGCCAGATCAGAAAAGTCGGAAAGCTGAACATACCCTGCAACGATATCAGTATATTCTTTCCGAATACGATTGTCAAGAATAAGATTGGGATCGAGATCAGAACGATCAGCGTCGTAATAACGGCGCGCGGGAGCCTTTTCAAAAACGGAGCGGGGAAGTCCGGCGTATAGATCACCGAGAGCGTGTAATTCAGATAATCTACGAGCCTGTACAGGAACCAAACCGAAAAAACGGCTCCGAGGATCAGGAAACCGGTGCTGTTATTGGAAGAAGCGTATCGGAAATAGGCGATGATCCCGTCGCGGATCTGCGGCGGAAGAAACTGATTCATCCTTGTGATAAGGGCTTCCGAGGATCCGAAAAAATTACTCAGCGCGCTCAAAAAGATCAGAAGAGGGAAGATCGAGAAAAGCGCGTAAAAGCTTGCTGCGGCGCTGGACCGGATCACAGTTGCGTCGATGCTCGCTTCCAGAAAGATCTTCAGGATCGCCCGGACGCGGCGGAAAAAGCTTTTCATCGTCTTCCTCCTTTCCCGCTCTGCGGGGCAGAGCTTTCTTTCTGACGCCTGTCCTTATGATACCATGAAAACGAGAAAAAATAAAGAGCAGTCGAACCAATTCGCTTGTAATTCTTCTCCGCCTTTGCTATAATGATACAGGAAAGGATGTGAAAGGATGAAAATCACCTCGCGCTTTGCCATTCTTCCCGTAAATCGAAGATCGCCCGGCGTTATGGTCCTGAAAAATGGCGAAAAGGAGGTATACGCTTTTCACATTTCCTACGCTCCGGATGATCCGGAATACCTTGTCTACGCCGATCTCCGAAGCTTTCTCGGGCAGGATCTTTCGTTTTTCTATAACGGCAGAAAAATCGCACCGCCGTCGCTGTCCGGCGAAGCTTCTGTCGACAGCGGTGACAGACCTCGCGTCCACTTTACGGCGCCATGGGGATGGATCAACGATCCCAACGGTCTTTCCTTTTACCGCGGGAAGTATCGCCTTTTCTGTCAGCACAATCCCTTCGGAGACGTATGGGGGAATATGCACTGGGGATATGCCGAAAGCGAAAATCTTCTGACCTGGACCTGGAAGGGAGAAGCGCTTTATCCCGAAAGGATCGATTCAACGGAGTTTTCCGGTTCCGCCGTGGTCGATGAAGACAATACCGCGGGCTTCGGATGCGGCGCGCATATCCTGATTTACACCGAAGCCGACGAAACAAACGGCTTTACGCAGAATCTTGCCTGGTCTTCGGACGGCGAGCATTATGAAAAATATGCGGGGAATCCGGTGATCCCCACGATATGCCGTACGAACCGGGATCCCAAGGTGATCCGTCATCCGGATACGAAGCGATGGATCCTCGCTCTCTATCTTGAAGGAGACGAATTTGCGCTGTTTTCCTCCGACAATCTTCTGTCATGGCAGATGATCCAGCGTTTTTCTTTCCCGGAAGCCAACGAGTGCCCGGACTTTTTCCCGCTTCAAACGCCGGAGGGGGAGGAGAAATGGGTCTTCTGGGAGGCGGGAGGCAAATACCTGATCGGCGATTTTGACGGAAGACGCTTCACCTTTGAAAACCGGAGAAGGGAACTGACCAAAAGGAATGCGGAAACGGCGGCATACGCCGCGCAGACGGTATCCGGAGATCCGAAAGGCCGAAGACTCCTGATCTTCTGGGAAAAAACGGAGATGAAGGGCCTTCCTTATACCAGTCAGCATTCCATTCCGCTTTCACTTTCGCTGATCCGGGCCGACGGCGAATGTAAACTTCGCGCGTCTCTTCCTTCCGAAATCACAGAACGCCTCGCTGCGAAAAACGCGGGCGACGATCTGCCTTTCGTTTTCAGGACTGCGCTGAACGACCCCGTAAGGCTCGGTGCTCATCTCCTGACGAGGACCGAAAACGGGATTGCGCTTGACGGAAAGCCTGCCGAAGCGGGAAGCGGAGAGATCCTCTTTATCGCCGACAGGCATTCGCTGGAATTCCTGGCAGACGGAGGTACGACGTTCGGCCTGTGGGAAGCCGGGATTGATCTCAAAGAACTCCCGGAAGGAGCCGAAGCATATTCCATTCAAATCTGATCACAAAAGAAAGGAAATACAGAAAATGGTTACGGAAGCTTACATCGGTTTGAAAAACAACCGCCTGAAGGTGGAAATCGCGAAGCCGGGCACGGTATACGCGGGCTCGCGGTTTGACTGGACCGGGTTTATCACCCAGGTTTATCTCGACAAGAGGCATACTTTCTGCGCGTATGAGGATGTTGTTCCGGGGATCGGCTCGGGCGGTATCGGATTCTGCAACGATTTCGGCCTGAATACTCCCGTCGGCTACGAAGAGACCGCCGTCGGCGAAGGGTATATGAAGATCGGCATCGGCACCGTCATCAAAGAAGACGTGCCCATGGGCGCGACGCATATGCTTGCCATGAAAATCAGCGAGCATGCGGATATCTCCTATCGTTACGGGGAGGATTTCGCGGAGTTCCATTCGATCAATCCGGAAATCAACGGATACAAATGCGAGCTTCTGAAAAGGGTCTCGATCGAAGACAACAATATGACGGTGGATTATAAACTGATCAACACGGGTTCCAAGAAGATCGTCACCGAAGAGTATATCCACAATTTCGTCTGCATAGACGGGCAGTACGTCGGCCCGAACTACCGCGCGGAGGTGGCTTTCTCGCCTGATGAAAAGATGTTCCGTATGATGCAGGCGCGCCAGCAGGATATGGTGTTTGAAAACAACGTCATCACCTTCCGCAAGACCTTTGAAGGACGCGCATTTTACACCAAAGGCTTTGACGTAAAGGACTGCGGCGGCGCGCACTGGAAGATCACCGAGTCCAATTCCGGCTGCTCTGTCAGTGAAACCGACTCCTTCCAGGCTCCTTACATGGCTTGCTGGGGCACGAAATACGTGATATCGCCCGAGGCTTTCCTGGCGATCGATCTGGACGCCGGAGAAGAAATGACCTGGAGCAGAAGCTACCGCTTCGAGAGTGCCGAGTAAAAGCCGGACAGTATCCGGGAACAACGAACGCCGTGCGGATCCCGACGGGATCCGCACGGCGTTTTCTCTTTCAGCGGTCAGCAAGGATAAGACGATTCAGCACGTCTGTAAAATAGAGAGGGAGCTCCGATTCGAAGGATAGCGTTTCGCCCGTGACGGGGTGCACAAAGGAAATGAACTTTGCATGGAGGCATTGTCCGTTGAGCTCGGGAAAAAGCTTCTCCGAAGCGCGGGATCCGTAAACGGGATCTCCGAGAACGGGATGCCCGGAATGGGAAAGGTGCACACGGATCTGGTGTGTGCGTCCGGTTTCAAGATCAAGGCGAAGATGCGAAACGGGCGTTTTCTCAAAGGCTCTTATGACCCGGTAATGCGTCACCGCGTTTCGTCCGTCCGGTACGACCGCCATTTTTTTCCGGTCAGTGGGATGACGCCCGACAGGATCCGTGAAAGTCCCGCTCTCCTCACGAAACCTGCCGTATGCCAGACACTCGTATGAACGGAGAAAAGAATGGGTCTTGATCTGTTCGGCAAGCCCGACGTGCGCGCGATCGGATTTGGCGACGATCAAAAGGCCGCTGGTGTCTTTGTCTATGCGATGGACGATACCGGGACGCAGAACGCCGTTGATCCCGGAAAGAGAATCGCCGCAGCGGTATAGAAGCGCGTTGACGAGCGTGCCGCTCTCATTCCCGGCGGCGGGATGCACCACCATGCCTCGGGGCTTGTTTACCACCAGGAGATCCCTGTCTTCGTATACGATATCGAGCGGGATAGCTTCCGGTTTCGCTTCCGGCGGTTTGGGATCGGGAAGCATGACCTCATACTCTTCTTCTTTGATCCGGTCGTTCTTTTTGACCGGTCTTCCGTCAAGAAGAACGCAGCCGTCGTCAAGAAGTCCTGCGGCTGCACTGCGCGTCAACTCCAGAGCTTCCGCAAGCCATACGTCGGCCCTCCGGCCGACCGATTCTTCATTCGCCGTCAGTCTTTTCGTCTTCATGCGTTTCCGTGCTTTCTTTCACAGCCTCGCCGGTTTTGGGGGAAAACTTATGCTGGAAGACAAAATAAACGCCGATCAGGACCGCGCCGACCGTGATAAAGCTGTCCGCGACGTTGAAAATGGCGAATCTTACGAAAAGGAATTCGATCATATCCACGACGTATCCGTAGATCAGGATGTCCAGTACGTTTGAAATCCCGCCTGCGATCGCCATCGAAAGCCCGAGATAGCCGAGGGGCTTCTGCATGTTGCCGGAAAAAAGATAGACCGCAAGGAAAATAAGGCCCGCGATGCGGAGAGCAAAGAGGAGCCACGGCAAACCGGAGAACAGTCCGAAAGCCATACCGGTGTTTTCGGTATAGAAAAGGCCCAGAATTCCGGGAAGCAGGACGACCCGCCCCTCGCCGCGCAGAGAAGCAAGAGCCGCCTCTTTTGAAAGACGGTCCAGAACGATAACGGCAAGGAAAGTCAGCGCCGGCAACAGGAAACGAAGCCGACGCGTGACGTTCGGAGCTTTTTTGAAGAGTGATTTCATGGGATGATTCTCATTTCTGAACGATCAAACGGCGCAACCGGGGAGGCTGCGCCGTTTGAAATTTGTTTTTCTTATACGAAGGGTTTGATCGCCTCGCGGCAGCGTGCGCAGAGCGTAGGATATGCAGGATCGGAACCGACGTCAGGTGTAAAGCTCCAGCAGCGTTCACACTTGCTGCCGTCGGCCGGCAGGATCTCCGCTGTAAAGGTATTTCCCTTTTCAAGCTCGACGCCGGAGGTGATGAAGACGGTGGGGAGAATGCTCCTGACGCTTTCCAGAAAGTCGAATTCTTCTCCGTCTGCTCTGAGAAGGATCTTGACTTCGAGGGATTTCTGAACCTTTGCGTCCTCCATGGCCTTTTTGACACGGTCGCGCAGCTCGAGGAGTCTTGACCACTTCCGATCCAGCGCTTCGTCGGTCCAGAGCGGATTGACTCTTGCCATGTCGTTATAGACCGCGGCTTCGGCGTTGACGTCGGAGGTATGCGGCATAAAGGTCCAGATCTCGTCGGAGGTGAAGGCCAGAACCGGCGTCAGAAGACGAACCATACCGTCCAGGATCCAGTACATGGCTGTCTGCGCGCTGCGGCGAAGCCTGCCGTCCCGGGTTTCGCAATAGAGACGATCCTTGATAACGTCGAGATAGAAGTTGGAAAGCTCCACCACGCAGAAATTCCGGATCGCATGATAAACCACGTGATACTCGTAAGCGTCGTAACCCGCAAGGCATCTTTCCACAAGAACGTTCAGACGCCCCAGGATCCAGCGGTCGATTTCTTCCAGTTCTTCGAAGGGAAGGAGATCGGTATCGGGTACGAATCCCTCAAGATTTCCGAGAAGGAAACGGCACGTGTTGCGGATTTTGAGATACGCCTGGGAAAGCTGCTTGAAGATCTCGTCGGAAACACGGACGTCGACCCTGTAATCGCTGGAGGCGACCCACATGCGGAGCACGTCTGCGCCGTACTTCCTGACGATCTCTTCGGGGGCGATGGAATTCCCGAGGGATTTGTGCATAGCCTTTCCTTCGCCGTCAACGACCCATCCATGGGTCAGGACTTCGCGGTACGGCGCTCTGCCGAGCGTCGCTACCGCAGTGAGAAGAGAAGACTGGAACCACCCGCGGTACTGATCGGCGCCCTCCAGATAAAGATCTGCCGGCCAGTGGGACTCGTCGCCTTTTTTGAGTGAGGCGATATGCGTGGAGCCGGAATCGAACCAACCGTCCAGCGTATCGGTTTCCTGGCGGAAACGCCTGCCGCCGCAATGCGGGCAGGAAAAACCGGAAGGAAGGATCTCTTCTGCGGGAAGCTCATACCAGGCGTTGGAGCCCTTTTCGCCGAACAGGCGGGAAACCGCGTCGATAGAGGCGCTGTTGCATACCGGCTTGCCGCAGTCTTCGCAATAAAAGACCGGGATCGGAAGGCCCCAATGACGCTGGCGGGAAATACACCAGTCGGCTCTTTCGCGAACCATGCTCTGAATGCGGTCCTTGCCCCACGAGGGGATCCAGTTCACGTCCTCGCAGGCGCCTGCGGCTTCTTCCTTAAAGGCGTCCACCGAACAGAACCATTGCGGAGTGGCGCGGAAGATGATCGGGTTCTTGCATCGCCAGCAGTG
>JAEEGL010302791.1_pt1 | contig 12265 bp, 12 predicted proteins | sample 9134231 | NCBI WGS metagenome assembly JAEEGL01 (sample SAMN16246548, study PRJNA631951) | gut metagenome | biome: gut microbiome; feature: rumen; material: fiber-attached | host: Bos | place: Iran: Karaj | collected 2018-10
AATATATTTACTCATATTAACTTTAGTAGATGCATCTTTAATATTTCTTCTTCTCATTATTTTGTTAACTCCTTTATAGCATCTTTTATAATCTTTATGTTTAATCTTAATTTATCAATATCTACATATTCATTATCAATATGGCATACTTCTTCATCATCTTTGAATTTAGTTCCAAAAGCAACACTATTTTTAAAGCATTTAGCATATGTTCCTCCGCCTATAGCGATAGGCTTTGATTCATAATCACCTGTATTTTTTTGATATGCCTTAAGCAGTTTTTGAACTAGTCTTCCTTCAGGATTAACAAAGTGTACTTTCATATCATGAATTACATCAATTTTAAAATTGAAATCTTTGATTGTGTTTTTAATATTACTAATTATATTTCTCTTACATATATTTTTTGGAATTCTATAATCTATTACCATTTCAAAATAATTATCTTTTAAATGAATACTAGCAAGATTGCTTGTTAGTTCATTCATAAGAGAATCATTCATAGCGCAATTAATTTTTTCACCATAAAAATCATTTGTGAAATATTTATCTAAGAAATTAATAAATGGATCATCATATTTTTCTTTCAAATCATCAATGGCTTTACATATTGCATTAACTCCTAAATAAGGATTCATCGCATGTGCTGCATTACCATAATAAGTATATGTTTTATCAGTTAAAACTTCTGCCTTATCAGGTACTACATTATGAACTGTTCCAGCATGAAATTCTTTTATAACTGAATCTACTTTTCCACTTATTTTAATAACTAGTATTCCTTTTTCACCATATATTACAGGATACTCTGCATCAGGTGAAAAGCTCATATAAGGAATCTCTTCAACTTCCTTATATTTTTCCATACAAAGGCATCCTGATTCTTCGTTACAGCCCATAATTAGTCTAACACGTTTTTTTGGTTTAAAACCTTCATCCATTAGTTCTTTCATTGCATAGAAAGCGCACATTAAAGGTCCCTTATCATCTTGGATTCCTCTAGCATAAATTTTATTATCTATAATTGTTGGGATAAATGGGTCAGTATGCCATTTATCGACATTTACATCAACTACATCTAAGTGGCATAAAATACCTAGAATTTTCTCGCCACTACCAAACTCGGCATAGCAACAATAATTGTCTATATTCTTCCATCTAAAACCATATTTATTAGCCTTCACAAGCATATTATAAATACATAAAATATTACCTTTTCCAAAAGGTCTAACATCATCGCTATAAACAGAATTAATTTTTAATATGTCAAACAAATCGTCTAGGAATTTATCCATAATTACCACCTATAATTATTATACTATAATTAATTATAATATTTAAGCATAAAAAAATTCCCCATAAAAAACAAAAAGAGTTATTAATGCCATTCTAACTCTTAATGTTATGAGAAATCTCATTTTACTCTTTCTTCATTTATTATTCTACTACAAAAAAACATAAAAAACAAGACTTTTTTTAAATATAATTTAAATATGTGTTATAATATTTTTGGGTGAAGTTTATGGAACTAATTTTAGCGGTAAAAGAAATAGTAAAATTCCTATATTCTACCGGTGATTTGTCTAATGAACTTAATAGAGATAGTATAGGTAGTGAGATACATTCTTACTGGCAAAGCCTATACAGAAAGGATATTGATAAGAAAGAATTTTATGTAAAAAAGACATTTAAAATTCTTGATTATGATATCACAGTACACGGCTTTATTGATGGATTACTTGAAAATGGATTACTTATTGAAGAAATCAAAACTGCCTTCATCGATTTAAAAGATATTGAAGTAAAAAAAGAACATTTAGCTCAAGCAAAAATGTATGCTTATTTATATCTATTAGATCAAGATTTTGATAGTATCGATGTTAAGATAACTTATGTTCATTTTGAATCAAAAGATAGTATATCATTTGACTATAATTTTTCAATAGATGAATTAAAAGAGTTCTTCTATTTATCATTAAATGAATATGTTGGTTGGATTAATAAGCTAGATAACCACAGCCTAGAATTAATTAAGAGTGTCAAAGAACTAAACTTCCCATTCCCTGAATATAGAAAAAATCAATTAGAATTTATTAATGAATGTTATAAAAGTATTAATGAAAATAACACCTTATTCGCGATTGCCCCAACAGGTGTTGGAAAGACAATTTCAACGCTTTTCTCATCAGTTAAAACTATTACAGATAGTAAGGTTAAAATTTTCTATTTAACCGCTAAAACAAGCGGTAAACGAGTTTGTCTAGAGACAATAAAAATGTTTGTAGATAATAACTGTAAGATTAAAGCTGTAGAACTTACAGCCAAAGAAAAAATGTGTGCTACAGGAGATAAATTATGTAATCCTGAAAAGTGTCCATACATGGTTGGTTATTATGAGAAATTAAAGAACGCTATATATGACATGTATGATAATAAAGATATCATTGATAGAAAGACTATTATTGATAAAGCATTAGAATATAGAATATGTCCTTTTGAATATCAATTAGATCTATCAAATTACGCAGATATAGTTATAGGTGACTATAATTATGCCTTCTGTCCAAGAACGCATTTAGAGCGTTATTTTGATACACAAGATTATAAACAAATACTTCTTGTTGATGAGGCACATAACTTAATCAATAGATCTAAAGATATGTATTCGGCAACTATTAGTTTAAATGATGTTAATTTCTTGTGCGAATATGTATCTAAACATGCTAGAAGCATTAATAGGCTTGCTGATATGTTCTATGAAGTAGTTAGTCTATTTGATAGAGATTTTAATTATCTTGATGATATTCCTCTAGAGTTCTTATCAACATTAAGAAACATAGTTTCAAAGGCTGAAAGAGTACTTCTTTCAACTAAAGCTAAAAAGATAAGAGATCAGGCTTTACCATATTATTTCAATTTAAAGAATTTCCTTAAAATAAGCGATTATTTTGATAAAGACTTTAAGTTTGTAATTGATTATGATGTATATTCAATTAAGTGTTTAGACGCATCTAAATTTATTCATAAAACTATTAGTGAGCATTCTAAATCACAAATATTCTTTAGTGCGACAATGTATCCACTAGATTACTATAAAAACTTAATTGTTGGATCTAATACTTTTGATCTAACAATACCTTCTCCATTTCCTAAAGATAATCTACTTTTGATAGTTAGAAAGAATACTTATACTAAATATACTGATAGATTAAATAGTATTGATGATATTATAGAATGTATTGATGAATTAGTTAAATATAAAGTAGGAAATTACATTGTCTTCTTTCCTTCATATGAATACATGAATTTAGTATTAAGTCACTTAGAGAATCCAGATTATGAATGTATAATTCAAACTAAAAATCTAACTGATGATGAGAAGGAAGGAATCATTTTAGAATTTAAGGATCATTCTAAGACTAAAGTAGGTTTCTTTATCATGGGTAGTGTATTTAGTGAAGGTATAGATTTCTTTGGTGATATGCTTAGTGGTGTATTAATCGTATCTATATGCTTACCTCCATTTGATGAATATAATAATATGCTTAAGGATTATTTTGATAATACAAATAGAGATGGCTTATTATATGCTTATCAAATACCTGGAATGAGTAAAGTTATACAGTCTGTAGGACGCCTTATTAGAAGTGAAAATGATAAGGGTGTAGCAATACTTTATGATGATAGATTTTCATATACTAATTATAGAAAATTATTCCCATCTTCTTGGGAAAATGTTAGGTATGCATATAATAATATGGATATCAAAAAATATATTACTTTCTTTAAGAATAAAAAACAACAAAACCTCTAGATTTAGAGGTTTTTCAATTAAAATAAAAAGGGATTTTATCCCTTATATTTATTAAGTTCTTTTCTTAATGTTTCTGAATCATACATAAATAATGTTTTAATAGTATTATTAACAACAAATACGCCTGAATTAGCTTTTGTTTTAATACCTTCTAAGTCAACATTATTTAATTCAATTACATCTACTTTTAACTTATTTCCATCTACATCAATACTATTAATATTTTCTTTTCCACCAAACATATTAATAAGCTCAACGATATAGTTTTCATCAATTTTTAGTTTAGGTTTTTTATGAAGTTTTGCCTTCTTAATTACTTTAACAAGTATGATAATTATTATTAATAATACGACTACTCCAACTATTGTTAGCCATATCCAATTTCCTTTTAAAAAACTTAAAAAATCATAAATCATTTTTATCACCATACATATTATATCATAAAATAATAAAAAAAGTAGGATAATTTTATCCTACTAATTTTTCTATTACATTTAAGCATTTGTCTAAGTTTAATTTCTTTTCACTTGAAGTAATTATGATAGAATCTTCATCAAGATTTAATTTAGCAAGAATGCTTTTTTTAGTCTTAATTGTATTACTCATATTAACCTTATCAGATTTAGTACAAATAACATATATTTTCTTATTGTAGAACTTTAAGAAATCATACATTAATAAATCATCACTAGTTGGGCCAACCTTAAAATCTATAAGTAAGAATACAGCTTTAAGTGTTTCTCTATTAGTAATATAATTTTCTATCATCTTACCAAATTCTTCTATTTTTGTTTTAGATACTCTAGCATAACCATATCCCGGAACATCTACAAAATAGAACTCTTTATTTATCAAAAAGAAATTAATAACTTGTGTCTTACCAGGATTTGAAGATGTCCTTGCGATACTAGTGTTACATAGGGCATTAATAAAACTAGACTTACCTACATTACTTCTTCCAACAAATAATATTTCAGGAAGATTATCTGTAGGGAAATGTTCGGATTTTGTGCCACCTATGACATAATTTGCACTTTTAATGATCATCTAAAAGCCTTCTCAAATACCTCTTTAACATGAGATACTTTTGTGATTGTTAGTTTAGATTTTACTTCTTCTGGCAAATCTTCAATATCCTTTGCGTTTTCATTTGGAATAAGTATTTCTTTTAAGCCACTACGAAGTGCCGCAATACTCTTTTCTCTTAGTCCTCCTATTGGAAGTACATTACCTCTTAAAGTGATTTCACCAGTCATACCTAAATCACATCTAACCTTTTTATTGGTTAAGCATGATAGGATTGCAGTAGCTAGTGTTACACCTGCGGATGGGCCATCTTTAGGTACTGCGCCTTCAGGTACGTGGATATGGATATCATTTTCCTCAAACATAGCAGGATCAATATTATAATCTTTAGCATTAGCTTTGATATAGCTTAAGGCAATTGATGCACTTTCTTTCATTACATCACCAAGCTTACCAGTTAATACTAGTCCACCTTTACCCTTATAGTATGTTACTTCTATTTCAAGTGTATCTCCACCAAATTGAGTATAAGCTAAACCTGTAACTACACCAACTTGATCAAGCTTTTCACTTTCATTATGGCTATATTTTTTTACACCTAAATATTCTTCAACCTTAGCAATATCAACATCAACTGATTCGATTTTCTTAATTAGAATATCTTTTACAGTCTTTCTGATGATTGAAGCAATCATTCTAGATAATTCTCTGACACCAGCTTCCATTGTATAATGTCTAATTATATAATAGATAGCTTCATCACTGAACTTACATTTATCACTTGAAAGTCCGTGAATATCTAGTTGTTTAGGGATTAAATGCTTTAAAGCAATGTTATATTTTTCATGTTCTGTATAACTATCTAAGCTTACAATTTCCATTCTATCTCTAAGAGGTGCTGGAATATTTTCTAGATAGTTTGCAGTAGCTATGAATAATACTTGGCTTAAATCATAAGGTTCTTCTACATAGTGATCTGAGAAATGTGAATTTTGTTCAGGATCTAATACCTCAAGCATAGCACTTGATGGATCTCCCTTATAATCACTAGAAAGTTTATCGATTTCATCGATTAAGAATACAGGGTTAACTGTCTTAGCTTGATGCATTCCTTTTAGAATTCTACCAGGCATTGCAGCTACATAAGTTCTTCTGTGTCCTCTAATTTCAGCTTCATCTTTAACTCCACCAAATGATTGTTTAACAAACTTTCTACCTAGCGCATTAGCAATAGACATAGCTAGTGTAGTTTTACCTACACCTGGAGGTCCTACTAAGCATAGAATAGTTTGTGGATTCTTATTAGTCATTACTTTAACAGCTAAATATTCGATTATTCTTTCTTTAACATCTTCTAGACCATAATGATCTAAATCAAGCTTTTCTTTAACAGCGTTTAAGTCTGTATTATCAGTACTTGCTTCATGCCATGGTAATTCTACCATAAAATCAATATATCCCTTAATAACGCCTGTTTCAGCCATTCCTTGAGGTGATACAGAATATCTTTGAAGTTCATTTAGAACTTTCTCTTCGATATCTTTTGGCATACCTGCAGCAAGTATCTTTTTACGTAAGTCTTCTACATCTTTTTCCTTAATTGCTTTATCTCCAAGTTCTTCTTGAATAGCACGCATCTTTTCTCTTAAGTAATATTCTTTTTGTGATTCATCGATAGATTTTTTAACATCGTTATTAATCTTATTTTCTAAATCATTAACAAACTTACCATATTCGATATCTTCAAGAATACATCTTAATCTCTTATTAAGATTAAGCTCACTTAAGTATCTAATCTTACGCATTTCGTTTCCTTTTAGATTAAAAGAAACTAAATCACATAATGCATCCGCATCTATTTCAGTTTGAACCATTTTGATTAAATCTTGATGATTAGAGAATGTTTCTGGAGTTGATTCTAAAACTGCTTTAGATACTAATTTAACTAAAGCTTTTTCTTCAGCTTCATCTCCTCTAATAGTTTCAAGTACTTGATAGTTAACATAGAAATAGTCACTATTTTCTAAATAATTAATAATTTCTACTCTACTTAAAATTTTAAATTTTACTTTAATATTTCCATTTGGAAGTTTGATTTGACTTCTTCTTTCGGCTAAAACACCATAACGTTCAAAATCAGATGGTTTTGGATCATCAATAGATGGATCCTTTTGAATGATCAAAATTATATTTTCATCACTTGTTGTTGAATCTATAATTTCAAGAGCATTTAAAGAAATCTTTCTTCCAATTTCAATTCTTTGTTCGTTTCCTGGAATTGGTACTAAACCTCTTAAAGGAATCGCAGGAGCAGATAAAGTATTTTCCATATGATTACCTCCTTCTTATTATTAAAATAACTCGAAGTTAATCGAGTTATTATCATTAATTATTCTAAATTGGCATTTGCAATTAATAAATCGATTACTTTATTAATTGAAACATTGAATGCTACATCAGCAGGGTTAACATACTTCTTAACATCATCAATGCTCATGTTGTTAGCAGTTGCGATATCTTGTAAGCTTGCTTCAACTTCTTCTTTAGTAGCAGCAAGTTTTTCTTGCTTAACAATTTGTTCTAAGATTAGAGTTTCTTTTAACTTCTTAGATGCTCTTTCAGTGATGTTCTTCATGAATTCATCTTCTTTGATTTGAGCAATCTTCTTGAAGTCTTCTAACTTCATACCATATTGTTGAGTTACTGTTCTTTCGAAATCCTTTAATTCATCTTTAACAGATGCATCAACCATTGCTTGTGGGATATCGATGTTAGTATTATTTGATAATTGTTCGATTAATTCATCAGCTAATCTATTCTTTTCATTTTGTTCTTTAGTCTTTTCGATTTCAGCTTTGATTGAAGCCTTTAATTCATCAACTGTGTTGATTCCTTCTTTATTTAAATCTTTAACGAAATCATCATTAACTTCTGGAAGTTCTTTTTTCTTGATTTCATGAAGCTTTAATGCGAATTGAACTTCTTTACCAGCTAAATCAGTTGCTTGATATTCATTAGGGAATGTAACGTTAATAGTCTTTTCTTCTCCTTCTTTCATACCAATCATTTGATCTTCGAATCCAGGGATGAATTGGTTTGAACCAATTTCAAGTTCATAGTTTTCAGCAGTTCCACCATCAAATGCAACTCCATCCTTCATTCCCTTGAAGTCAAATACAGCGATATCATGAGCTTCGATTGCTCCGCCTTCTTTTGGAGAAACTAAAACATTTTGTTCTCTAAGTTCGTTAATCTTAGCATTGATTTCATCTTCAGTAGCTTCTTTAACGATTTTCTTTCCTTTTAATCCTTTGTAATCTTTGATTTCAAATTCAGGATATACTGGAACGATAATGGCGAAAGTAATTTCTTTTCCTCTTTCAACTTCTTTTAAATCAGCTAATTGAGGATCACCAACTACAAATAATTGGTTTTCTTGTACAGCTTCGCTATATTTTTTATCTGCAGCAGCATAGATTGCATCTTCATATAAAGATTCTACGCCAAACTTCTTTTCAAATTGTGCTCTAGTAACTTGTCCTTTTCTAAATCCTGGGATTGTTACGTTTTGTTTTTTAGCTTCAAAAGCCTTGTTTAAAGCTTCTTCAAATTCTTCTGGAGAAACAGTTACATTAATTTTTACTAAACTCTTTTCTAATTTTTCGATAGTTGCCATTTTCAACATCCTCCTTAAACGACTATTTCATTATAACAATTTTTTTAGTAAATGTAAATATATAAATTAATTATAAAATAATTATTTATTTGAATGGTCCTTATAATGTTTTTTTATTGCATCCATAGTTTCATTTGATATGACGTGTTCAATCTTACACGCATCATCTTCAGCAGTCTTTTTACTTACTCCTAAACTTTCAAGTAAATTAGTTAATGTTACATGTCTATCATATATTCTATTTGCAATTTCTAAACCTTTATCTGTAAGAAATACATTCTTTTTATCATCCATAGTGATATATTCTTTTTCAAGCATTAATTTCATTGCTCTACTTACTGATGCTCTAGCATAATTAAGCTCATTCGCTACATCAATACTTTTTACAGTTTTTTGTCTTTCAGATAAGATATGTATTGTCTCTAAATACATTTCAATTGATTCATTGTAATTCATATCATCAACTCCTTTTTTATTATAACATAATTTATATAATTATGATATAATTATTTTGAGGGGTAATTTTTATGTATAAATATGTGTTTTTAGATTTGGATGGCACATTAACTGATCCATTCTTAGGAATAACTAATTCAGTTAAATATGCTTTAACAAAATTTAATATAAATAAAACAAATGAAGAATTAAAATGTTTTATAGGGCCTCCTTTAAGATATTCCTTTGTTGAATATGCAGGACTAACACCAAGTGAGGCTGAGGAAGCTGTAAAATATTATAGAGAGGTATTCTCTGTTACAGGTTTATTTGAAAACGAAATATATCCTGATACTATTAAAGTTTTAGATGAATTAAAAAGCTTAAATTGTATTTTAGTACTTGCAACTTCTAAACCTGAAAAATTTAGTATAAAGATTTTAAAACACTTTAATATCTATCATTATTTCGATTTTTGTTCATGTGCAACAATGGATAAATCTAGGGATAATAAAACAGATATTATAAAGTATGCAATTGAATCATTAAACATCAAAAATTTAGATGAAGTTTTAATGGTTGGAGATAGACATCATGATGTTGTTGGAGCAAAAGAAAACAATATTAAATGTTGTTATGTTACATATGGATATGGCACAGTTGATGAAGCTAAAAAATATGGTGCTAACTACATAATTGATAAATTTCCAGATTTAATAGAAATAATAAAAGGCTCTTAGTTGAGCCTTTTTTATTTAGTCACTTCTAAAATAAGTTTAAGTATCTCTGCTGGTCCATGAAGCATTTCCAAACCATCAAGAGAGATCTTTCCTTTATCAATATATGAATCATAATTATACTTACCATATTTCTTCATTAATGGCGAATAATCACTTATGAAAAATATTCTATTTTTATAAGCTTTTTTGAAGTCTTCTGTTTTAATTAGCTTGTTTTTATTGTTTTTATCTATTGTTAAAAAACCTTCATATTTTGCATCAAATATTAATGTATAAACCTCTTCATTATTCTCGTTTCTTAAACAAGCAAAATAAGGAAATTTATCATAATTATAAAACAATTCATCATATCCAATATTAAGCATATCAGCGATTAAACCAAATTCTTTCATTTGTCTAGCATATGCTATGGAACGAATTTGTTTATCTAATTGTAATTTTTCTTTCATGTTTTTTAAGTCTTTTTTGAATGCTTCTGCATCTACAATAGATTTCCATACTTCATCATTGTTATTGTATAAATATAATAAATAGTTTCTTAATGATAAAATAGCTGAATCTATTGGTGTAATACTATTTATATCAAAATATTCCATAATATCCCCCTTTGTTTCTCCCTTCAAATACTCCAACTAAGTATTAAAAATCTATGCCTTCTAAGATTCCTAAAATCAAATCCACAATATCTTCGCCTTTTAGACCATTAAATTCAAATAAATTATTAACCATATATGAATTTAAATCTCTATCACGTACATAATATTTCTTTTTCAATGGACTATAATCACTTATGAAAAATAATCTGTTTTTATAGGCTTTCCTGAAATCAGAAACGCTGATAAATCTTGTATTTTTTTCATTGTCTTTTGTTAAAATGCCATCATCTGTTATGTCAAAAACTAAAACATATACTTCTTCATTTTTACTATTATTTAAGCAAGCAAAAACAGGAAGTTTATCGAAGTTATACATTATTTTATCATATTCAATATTTAACATGTCTGCGATTAAACCGAATTCTTTCATTTGTCTAGCATAAGCTATAGAACGAATGTGCTTATCTAATTCTAGTTTTTCTTTTATGTTAATTAAATCATCTCTAAATTTAGCAACATTTCTAATAGACTTTCTAACATTCTCATCATTCTCATATAAATATATTAAATAATTCTTTAAAGCAAGAATTGCAGAGTCTACTGGCTTTATATTATTTATGTCAAAATAATTCATAATATCTCTCCTTAATCCGTATAAATTATAACATATTTTTATTGTAAATAAAAGGCTCGTAAAATTGAGCCTTTATTTTGGTATATTTATTTAGATCTAGCCTCAACAGGTATATCTTTTTTAACAATATTTGCTTTCAAAAAAAGAATAGCATCATTTAAATCAATACCCATTTTTTCACTTAAGTAATTTGCTTTTTCTAATAATTCATTTTCATTTTTTAAATTATCCATAATTATCCCCCATCCTTACACTTATTATTATATATTATAATAATAGATTTGTAAAGGACTTATGAATCAAAATGTATCATTATTTTAATATATGAGCAATCAATCCTATAATATCCTCTATATCTTCATCTACTTCATTTAATGTAGCACCTAAAGATGGGATTGAACCTTCGTGCGCATTTGGGTGATTCATATATCTTATAGTTCTATCATAATATCCATAATAATTTCCATTATCATATTGTTTATTACGCCCTTTTCTTGAAGTATTGATCCATATATCATAGCGCAAAAAGAAAGCAAGGAAAACAGCAAACAATATTCCAAAAACAAATACACTAATAATAATAGCAGTATTGACGCTATCGACAAACTTTTCTTTTGATAAATAACCGATTAAAAACAATATAACTGATGCAATAAACAAGAAAAATGATATAAAAGTAGGTATTCCAAATATCAATCTTTTCTTGTACTCTTTTTTTAAAAAGTATTCTTTCAAGAATTTCTTGTTATCTGTTATTTGTATTATTTTTCCTTGATATATTTTGTTAAACAACGATGTTTTAACACGTATTGTTTTTCCATTTGAATCCTTTAATACGATGAAATCAGGTTCTATTCTATAAACAGGTAAATATAGTGATTTACCTCTTTCTATTTCACATATAGCAAAATATGGAATATTTATATCATGATTAATTTTATCTAGAGGCAATGCTGATATTGTTGCTTTAAAATTAATACTTTCTAGTTTCTTAATAAATTCTAGTGGATTATCACAATTATCTAAATTAACTATTTCATCTAATTTATTAATATCTTCTTTATAGCCGAAATCACGAAAATAATTGTACATACATACTTTTGCACTATTCTTATAATTCATAGGTCTTCCCCCTAACCAAATATATTATAACATAAAAAAAGAGAATTGATAAATCAATTCCCTTTATTTTTTATCATAATTGTTAGAAGAATACTTCATCTTTTATAAGGTGGGGATGAATTCTAAAAAATTACAATTATACATATTTTTTAAAATATGTATTTGTGCTATAATATATGTATAAGATGGTGGTAATAATGAAGAAAAACAAGGCGTTTAAAT
>JAEEGL011692806.1_pt1 | contig 12265 bp, 19 predicted proteins | sample 9134231 | NCBI WGS metagenome assembly JAEEGL01 (sample SAMN16246548, study PRJNA631951) | gut metagenome | biome: gut microbiome; feature: rumen; material: fiber-attached | host: Bos | place: Iran: Karaj | collected 2018-10
AACCAGACGTGCTTTGTCGAGGGAGAAGGATTCAAACCTCCGAAACACTGTTCATGTTTGACTGATTAGCAATCAGTTGCATTAAGTCACTCTGCCATCCCTCGGTTTGCCAATCCTCTCTGACTGGCTCTGGCATCTATTCTTTTTCTGGAGTCAATGCCTAATACTCCAATGGGGTGAGGTGCCGTGGAAGTGCGCGACCACTCTCTATCATCCTGCATCGGTAAGTTCTCTATGTACCTGTAGTTTTATGAGTCAAAAGAGAGTAATTGTAAAGCAGGAGTTTTTAACGGACATACCGAACAACACCTCTATATAAAATGAAAGGAGGATTCTTTCAAAAAACAACCGATTTTCACAAACAGGTTGTTGCAACAAATATAAACTTTTACAACTTTGTTAATAACCGTTTTTATGCCTACGACTTTCACAAGCCATGCAAATGTACTATGTTTAACTAAAAATCCTTTGTCATTCTGGATGGACTCGAACCACCGACTTCGTTCCTGTGGACGCACGGTACAATGCCCCATGCGAAGGCATGGCTGAACGTACTCTACCAACTGAGTTACAGAATGATGTTGCCGCGAACTGCGTTGCCAGTTTCTTTTATAGAGGACATACCTCACGGCTAAAATTTCGTATTTAGCCTTCAACTTTTCTTCACAAGGTATAATATACCTCTTCAGTATAGGTGGCTTTATCCCACCAACCGCTTTACCTACTCTTCACCTTAACTGGCTTTCGGTGGACGCAACGGCTGCGTCAGCGAGGCTATGCAAGTCCTTCTTACACCATCGGGCTACTCGTAACCCATTGACTGCCTCTGTTGAATATGTGAATCGTATTACCGATTTTCATTGTTTAGGAAAGCGTCGAGGTCTCGCTTTTTGAAAAGCCAACGACCACCAGGCTTCGTACAGGGGATAAGACCGTCTGCGATGTAGTTCTGCATGGTGCGGAAACAGACACCGATGTATTCAGCAGCCTCCTTTGACCTGAGATAAGTTTCCCTACCCATTGTTGAACTCCCCCAAAGTTATAAGAAGAATGTTGTCAGAGTCACCAGTCTTCGTAGCCAGATTCAGACCAATAGGACGGAGTTTGTTGATACTCAACCAACTCGTAGTGCTTTGAGCCTTCTTTCGCAACTCAGCATTGGGGAATATCAGCTTACGTGTCTTGAAGTCACGCTTGTCAACCATCTGCATGATGTCTTCTGTACTGATCTTTTCGACCTCAAATGTTAAAAACACTGGTTCTGACATATCTTATCTTATTATTTTTTGTTGTTTCGTTCATTTTTATCCAAATTTTGTGTATCTTTGCAGTCCAATATCCGATTTGTCGTGATGACAACTATACCGTTTAATGCTTACGTCCGAGACACCGCTTGGATTTCGCTTGCAAATGTACTATCAAAAATCTGAATATCCAAATAATATCTGATGTTTTTAATTGGATTTAATGGTTATTTACAGATATTTACGATTGTAATGTAGCGCAAATTACTTTCTTTTTTATTATAAACGTCTAAATATCATTAAGTTATGAACAAAGAAACATCAATGTTTGGCAGAATGTGCCTACTGAGAGAGTGGTTGAAGGAACAAAACCCGAAAATCACTGAAGCAGCCATTGAACGCAAGATGGGTGTGGCTACCAATTACTTCAAAACCCGCCTCAAAGCACCTATTACGGACGGTGAAAAGGGTATGCGGCAGCAGACTATTGAGAAAGTCAGAAACGCATGGGCGACACAACAGCCGGAAACACCCGTCCTGAATATGGATTGGCTTGTCACTGGCGATGGTGAAATGTTCTTGGATAAGGAAGAAACCGTCGTAAACGAAAAGAACGGTACACCTTACTATGACGTTGACTTCCTTGGTGGCTTCGACCTCTTGACAAACGACCAGACAATCATCCCTGCCTATTACATCGACTTCCAGCCCTACAACAAGAAAGGGAATATGTGGTGTAACATCACAGGCGATTCCATGTCACCACGTATCAATAGCGGCGACAAAATCTGCATCAGGGAAATCCGTATAGAAGATATTATATACGGTGAAATCTACGCTCTTGTCATAGGTGAAGACTACGACATGCGTACCGTCAAATGGGTAACGCGCTCTCCAGAAGAGGGCATGATACGACTCGTTCCTGAAAACAAAGAACCTCGCTACGGCGACTACCAAGACATGAGAATCGCCGACATCAGGAAAGTCTTCAAGGTGCTTGGGGCAGTCAGATCATTCTAAAGTGTGTAACAAACTCGTACCAACCTCTCGTAACTTATTGATAATTAGACACCATTATGATGCCAAGCGGGTCACACAAGTAAGTGATAAAATAGGCATCTGGCGTGATGCCTATTTTCGTAAAGGTTAATATTCAATAAGTTATAGTATCGTTGCGGTGCGAAAATCGTGATTATTCATGTGTACCACGAAAATACGCAAGAATACGCAATACTGCGCATGAATACGCAAAGTTTGTGTACCAATGTCGTACCAACCGTGTGTACCAAAATTAAAAACTTAATTTATTGAGTATGAAAATTGCAAAAACAAGGATTGTCTTCGACAGACACAAGACAGCAACGAAGAAGGTGGCAGCGTCCATCTACATCGAAGTTTCTTATGACCGTGTTCGTAACTTCTACAACACTGGCATAAAAGTTTGTTCCCACCAGTTCAAGGATGGGAAAGTCCTGAACTGCGGTCAAATGGCAGAGTACCAAGACCGCATCAACGATATGCGCAACACCATTGAGAATTATATCAATGAGAAGATGAAGGCCAAGGAAACTTTCTCTCTCGATAACTTGAAGAAGTTCATGGATCATCAGGTGTTCGGTTCAAAAGACTCGTTCCTGCGCTTCATGTACCAACGCATCTTTGACCGTCCTATTGCCGAATCAACGCGCAAGGCTCACATATCTTTATATAATACGTTGAAGAAATGGGGTAAGATTAGACAATTCTCTGACATCACAGAAGCTAACATCAAACTCTGGGATGAATTGTCTCACAAAAACGCACAGAAGGCAAAGTCTGTCTGGAACTACCACAAAATACTCAAAATCTATTGCCGCGAGGCAAAGCGGTTCGGGTACATCAGGGAGAATCCCTATGACAACATGAAGTTCAAGCGTAACGAATCACCCGGACACAGGTTCATAACGGTGGAGGAACTTGATAAAATAAAGGCTCTGAAACTGACAGACAAGGCACTCAAAGAAGCCAGACTTTGCTTCCTCTTCCAGTGCTACACCAGTCTGTCATACGCCGACATGTGCTTGTTTGATATGAGTCTCGTCAAAGAAGTTGACGGAAAAATGCGCTTACGTAGCCTCAGAGTGAAGACAAATGAAATGTATAATATCACTCTCATAAAAGCTGCTGTCAATGTTTTGGAAGAATGTAACTATACCCTGCCAATACAGGATTTACACTTCTATAACCGCAACCTTCAGACGATTCAGTTAAGGGCTGGTATAACGACACACCTGACATCACACGTAGGACGGCACACCTTTGCAACATCGGTCGCTCTCAAAAATAAGATGCCTATTGAGGTTCTGCAAAAGGTCATGGGGCATAACAGTATCAGAACAACACAGATTTATGCAAAGGTACTACAGGAGTCAGTGGATGAAGAGTTTGACAGACTCGATGCCATTATCTAAGAGAAAGAGCGGGTAGGTCATTTCCTACTCGCTCTTTTTATATGGATTCTCAATTTCGTTTTCTGCCAGAACTTTCGCGTAGAAGTCGTTTTCCTCTTCCAGTTCGCGTATTCTCTTGATTAGCATTTCCACGTACTTCTTATATGTAGGTGTCTCAAACTGGCGTATCGTGGTTGGGCTGCAAGTACACATGTCAATGTCATTTGACACAGCGACAGCCATGCAGCCCGGTATCAGCACTTTGCCTACACCTTTTATATTCTCGTAGTGGCATTTCATACACTCACTTCCGCTTTGATATGCGGCCATGGGTCGTACCCAACCAGTTCAAAGTCCTCATACTTGAAATCATAGAGACTCTTCACGTCTGGGTTCAGTTTCATCGTCGGTAACGGACGCGGTTCGCGTGTCAGTTGCAGCCTTGCTTGTTCAAGATGGTTCAGGTAGAGGTGTGTGTCACCAGTCGTATGAATGAACTCGCCTGGTTCTAAGTCAGTAACCTGTGCAATCATCATACATAGCAAGGCATAAGAAGCTATATTGAACGGTACGCCAAGGAATGTATCAGCACTCCTTTGATACAGTTGTAGTGACAATTTACCGTTTACGACATAGAACTGAAAGAGGGTATGACACGGTGGTAATGCCATTTTGTTGACTTCTGCCACGTTCCATGCCGACACTATCATGCGTCTGGAATTGGGATTGGTACGAATCTGGTTCAGGACGTACTCAATCTGGTCAATGACTCCACCATCGTAGTCAGGCCATGAACGCCATTGATGTCCGTAAACTGGCCCTAATTCGCCGTTTTCATCAGCCCATTCATTCCATATCCTGACACCGTGCTCCTGCAAGTACCTGACATTGGTATCACCTTTGAGAAACCACAACAGTTCGTAGATGATAGATTTCATGTGCAGCTTCTTTGTAGTCAGCAAAGGAAATCCTTCAGAGAGGTCAAAACGCATTTGGTGGCCAAAAACGCTCAAAGTACCTGTGCCAGTGCGATCGCCCTTTTGAACACCATCATTCAAAATGTGTTCCAGTAAATTCAAATAAGTTTTCATTGTTCTCTATTTTAGTTCGTTCATTTTCTTCTGGAATGAGGTCAGGATATTGTCATACCTCACCTGCATCTTTCGCAACTCATTCAGCAGCTCCGATTTCTTCTGAGCATTGCCAACACCCATCATCACAAACTCCATGTTGTTGAAGCAGTCCTGCAACTTCTTCAGGTCGGAAAATGCTTTCTGGATAACGGACTTTTCCTTATCAGTAGCAACTTTGCCTTTGTAGAGACGCATGATAACCTCTTTGTAGAACTCCTTGGTTCCATCGTCGATCTCGTCACATTCGTTGATGGCATCGGCAAACTCGCCAAAACGCTCTTCCATGAGGGCATAGTTCTGTTCGAGACGATGGCAATAGTCTGTTCGCTCTGCATCGTACCTTTTGAACTTTGAAATGAGAGCGTCTTTTTCCTGAATGACCTTTTTTAACCGCTCAATTTCGGCTTTTTGGGTCAGTTGAAGTTTACGATTGGGAATCCAAATCTTAACTTCTTCTTCTGTCAAATTCTGACAACCAATTTTGTGTTCCATATACCTTTACTTTAAAATTATATATACTCTGTTTCATTACAAATATTACCACATGATATTTCTGCCCTACGTTTTCTTATGGCAGATACAATATCATCAAAGTTTGATTCTATGTCTTCATTTTTTATTCTTATAGTTTTAATATTTAGTGAAGCAAGGTCAAATGACCTTTTTCTATCTTTCTCTTTTTGTTCTTCTGTAAAATGATAACCGCCATCAACCTCAATCGCAAGTCTCGCGCTTCTGACGTATATATCTATAAAGTACACCTTATTTCCGACAAAGGTTCTACGCTGTTTTTGAATATCGCCTTTTTTCTTGAACACTTTTTTTATTTTAGAATAGAGTATTTCTTCATAAACAGTATCATGCTTTGTTATATGCAATGACCATTTACGTAATTCTTTTCTTTTTTGCACCAATTCAGGTGCATTTTCTCTTTCCAATCTTTCTTTAGTCTCTTTTCTCATAATAAAAAAGTAAAATGCTACCAAAGACCTGCAACGTGGGTATAAAGTCCCTTTAAGGAAAAGTGCAAGAAAAAAATCTCGCCAATTCCCGCAGGGTACTCTCGACATGCTGACCATGAGCCTACTTTTCGAGGGAGGTGCAACTCCAGACTGCGCAACCCTTCAGCGATTTCGATTGTTTTGTTCTCGGTGCAAGTCTCGCCTACAACTTCCCACTTTCGCACTACCTATGCTTTCGCATCCCGCTTTATGCAGCCCTGATAGTGGGTTTCTTCCAGACAACCAGAATGTCTTCCTGTATAATTGCCTGTGCTTTGGGAAACGCTATAAAAGCGAAACCCCGCAAAAGGTGAAGGTCTTTTGCAGGGTCTCTATATCGTAAGCCGAAGCCTTGATACTCTATTTCGGATTGCATCGCCTTCACTCGATTGCGCTGCAAAGGTAGTAAATATCTGACAATATCTGACTATTAGTTTTGAATAATTAACTGAGCCTGAAATGCCTATTTACATTAGTAAATAGAATTTTTTCATGTCACATTATGAACACTAAACAATCATAAAGAAAGCACGAAATATCTGATTTTATTTTGGATATTCAGATATTCACCCTATATTTGCAGTCGAAATCCAAGAAAAGTCTCGTAGGTGGCTCTCCGAGATAGTACAAAAGAAATATTGAGGGCATTGGAAGAAGTAGTCGAGAGCCACAACTGACTGCCGATTCCTCTGTCCTCATTTTAATTAAAGTTATGAATACAGTAGTTATTAACGGAAAGACCATGAGAGTGAATGGAACTGTTTCCATCATCAATGGCAAGGTTCTGTGCAATGGAAAGCCAATCGAAGATTTGGAATCTATTGACGAAAAGGTGATTAACATTAGCATCAATGGTGATGTAGAAAAGATTGATGTTGATGCCTGTGACAGAATCGAAGTGACTGGCAAAGTCGATTACATTAAGACAATGAGCGGCGACATCGAAGTTCATGGTGACGTGACTGGTGATGTTAAGACTATGAGTGGCGACATTGATTGTGGCAATGTAGGCGGTAACGCTTCAACAATGAGTGGCGATGTCAGAAGAAAGTAATAACTACCTAATACATAACTAATATGAATAGCAAAGATTCTAACCTGTTCAAAAGATTCCTGAACATTCACGGAATGAACACGATGTTTGCAGGGTTCTACAACCAGTTCAAGTATGACGATAACCCTGAGACAGTTCAAGAATATCTCAACCAAGTTCCGAGAGACGTTGTTATCCCCTACGCTTTCGACGCTTCCAAGATCAAAACCGCTTACGGTGCAAAGTATTGGGATGAAATGAATGAGAAATGGCATCATTTTATTGGTAAGTCAGATGTCCGCAAAGGTATGGAAATTCCAGCCATCGAGCGCGAAGAGAAAGAGATTAAGCGTGAAGAGAAGAGGGCAAAGGAAGAGCAGTCTGTGTTTGAGAATGACTGGAGTGGTCTTGACCTTCTCAATGTCAATGCAAACTCACCTCGCAAAGTGCCTATGCCGGATGATAACGAGATCAGAGTCAACACCAAGAACAAGAATTGTGTTGTCCTCAATCCGTATCTGGTGAAAGTTTTGGATAGTGAAGGTCTTGACTCCATGGCCATCCGCGTTGACCGCAACACGAATAAGATGGTGTTGGTGTTCGGAAACAAACTCCAGTTCAATGTGTCGAAGTATTCCACTGACACGAAAGCCCTCAACGGCAAAGCCATCATTGAATACTTGGAAAAGTATCTGGAAGTAAAGTTTGACCCTGAACTCCACTACTACATAAGGATTGCACAGCGACTTTGGAACAACACCCATACCAACTATGCAATAGTTCTCGCTCAACGTTTCACGACAAAATAACGCTGACTATGAGAATCAAGCCGACTTACGAAAAGTCCTATCTCATACGTTACAGCAGAGGCAAAGACGTACAGACTACAGAAGTTGTTGATGCAAACGCTGAAGATGTAAGAGTCTTGATCTGCAACACGCTCAAAGGACATTTCGCCCATCCACAGGCAAAGGTAGCGGCTACAAAGATAGTTGTTCTTGAAGTTGACCATGTACGAAAGAAGTCAAGTATCAGCAAGTTCGTTTACACAAACAAAGGACGCGACTTTGAAAAAGAGTTTGTACTGGTCTTCAACCTCTCGCCGAGGCAGGTAAGAATTGAAATCGAAAAAGCAATAAGAAAATGTTAGATACTAACTTGACAATAGAACAGATACAGTCACGTCTCGCTCACATTGACCAGTTCAATCTGAGGCGTAACATAGTAGTTCCCAATGTTTCGTGGGGGCTGCTTGAATACGAAGCTGACTTTGTTTCTCTGTCTAAGTCTGGCTATCTGACAGAGGTTGAGATAAAGCGGTCATGGGAAGACTTTCGCAAAGACTTCCAGAAAAAGCACATGCACGATGATCCTCGTATCTCCTACTTCTATTATTGTGTGCCAAAGTCTATTGCCTACCGTGTTATGGATGCCCTGTATGTCGTAGAACCTTGTGAAAGCAAATACCGTAAGTACAAAATCACAGGTATCAAAGATGGTGTTCCGACAAATGCAGGACTTATCACATACGACAATCACGACTGGCAAGGCAGTGAATGTGAATGGATAGACATTGACTTCATGGCTATTGCCGGAAGACGCAAGGCAGCACGTAAGCTGACCGATGCTGAGCAGCTGAAACTTGCTCACCTTGGTTGTATGCGACTCTGGGATTTGAAAAAAAAGATTGCAAAACTACAAGAATATGATTTATTTAACTCTCCTAAACAATAAAAGATTATGAAAGATTTTTCAAAATTAACGAATGAAGAAGTTTACAACCTGACTCCATCAGACATTGACATGTATAAGAAGTTGGCGTTGGCACAGGAAGGCGTAAGGTTCCCCGTTGAACCAAAGAAACCTGAAAATGAGAATGTAGAGCCTGACATCATGGTCTATACCATTGATGGTATTTCAGACAAATGGGGTGGACTCTGCTTTGAAAGCATTGAAGACGCAAGAGACTTTGTTGTTCTGATCAAGAAAGCAAAAGGTATATGTTGCAAAACTAATAACGGTTCGTTCAGTTATTCGACAAACTATCTCCAGAAAGGTCTTCCGCTGGACTGGCAAGGCAAAGAGCCTTCTCTGAATATAAGTTCTGAGTTAATCTTCAGCAAAGAGAAGTTTGAGTCTGCAAAGAATAGCATCAAAGAATACAATAAGGCCATGGAAAGTTATAACCAGGCATTTGAAAAGTATAAGAAGTCTTTGGCTGAAGCAAATGATGTCACAAACTTTATTGACGAAAGGGTAGAAGCAGTCGTTGAGGATTTCAATCGCAAAATCCGCTTGACTCGCCTGTTTGTCTATGACTACCTTCCTGTTGCTGAGAACAATGAGAGTATTGCAATGAATTTCCTCGAAAAAGCATACTCTGTCTCTGACGATGATAAGAAGTACATTCTTGAACATAAAGATGATAAAACAATACGCTCTTAGATGGTATGAGTAGAGAAGAAGTATTCGAGCGCATAGCGAATCAGATAGGCAGACATAATGTTTCCTGCAACTGTGATAAATGCAAAAGAATGTGCCAACGTACACCATGCTTGGGTACACCGCATGACATTCTTGCTCTGATTGAAGCAGGTTACATAGACAAAGTTTGCTATACAGAGTGGGCTGCAGGAATGATATTAGGACACACCAGACAACCTATTCCAATGGTTCAGTTGAAGAGCACTGGCAGTAAAGTTGACGGTTGCTGCATCTGTTACCATGATGGAAAATGTGAACTGCATGAGAATGGTTTGAAGCCAACAGAGGGAAAACTATCTCACCACGACGTTTCAGAACGCGAGTTATTGCCTCAGTACAATCTTACCTTTCAAGTCGCTTCGGAATGGATGAAAGAAGAGAATTTTCCTATCATTAACCAAATAGTGTATAAACTTTCTGAATATTGGGATAAAAAAGAACGAAACAATGGATGAAAAAGACTTAAAAGAAAAATTCGACAAACTTGTTGACGGAATAGAATCAGCAAGAATGTTTGACGGTAGGAACAAAGGTGTTGACATCTATGTATGTGAGAAATGCGGAACACAGTTCTGCACCAGATACAAAGACAAAGGCGTTACACCTTTCACACTCAAATGCAGAAGAATAGAGTGTGGTGCTACTATGGTTCATAGAGGCACAATCTCTGAGCGAGAAGCCGAAATCAACAAATTAGTTGTGCATAACTGGGTTAGACCGACGTTTGAGCAACTTCTTACTCTCAATGCAGGTACGCAAGAACACGTACTTAAAGGTGGTCTTATTCTTGAAGAGGAACTTAATCAGGATCCTGATATGGAAAAGACTGAAATAAAGAAGATTCAACGCATGGCTCAGAAACTCCTTGAACAGTTGCAAGGTAAAGAAGCAAGTTTTCTGTTTATTGGCGACGAGGGAAATTGCTTCACCATTGGAGGTGATCCTACAATGATTGCAGCACAACTATTGTTTGCAATGGTACGTTATCCGATAGTACGTCAGATTATTCAGAAATGTGCTGACAACTACGAGGCTCTGAACGAGAAGTTTGGCGAAGATGTTAGAAACGTCACCCTTGAACACCTTATCGAAATCAATTCTGGTAATTAAAGCTACTCTAATTATGGTTCTCAAAGTAGAAATAGATTTAGAAGACCTCACCCAAGACCTCTTCAATGATGAAGACTATAATCTTAAACAGGGTGTGATAGACTCTATTCGTGGTCAGGTTGTGTCTCAGATAAAGACAAATTGTAGAGAGCAGATAGAAAGCACTATAAGATGTCTGGTTGAACAGAAAATGGGTGTTCTTATCAGAGAAACTTTCTTGGAATGGTATAAGAATGGAGAAATTAATGTTAGCGGTAACGAATACATGAAGGTTCAGGAATACTTGGAAAAACGTTTTACTGAACAGTCAAAATTTAGTTATGACACAACCGTAAGTTCTCATGTAAAGTCTGAAGTTGAAAAGTTCACCAAAGAACTTAAAAACAGATATGACCTCTCTTTTGCTGCATTAGTAGTTAAGAATCTTGCAGACCAAAAGTTACTCGCCGACGATAAACTGGCAGAACTTGTTAAGAAATAATATTTTTTACCCATCAAAACATTTATTATTATGAACAAAGAAGAAATTAAAGACAAAATCAAAGGGATCATCGTTGACAAGAACGGTGTAGAACCCCAACAGGTGACTGACAATGCAAATTTCGAGACTGATCTTGGAATGGACTCTCTTGACCGTGTGGAACTTATGATGGAAGTCGAAAAGGAATTTAAGATTGCAATTCCTGACGAAGAAGCCGAAAAAGCACACACTCTCAATGACTGCGTAGAAATCGTTGACAGAGCACAGCATGGCAGCCAAGGTTAGAATCATCGCCACTGGTGAAATCATGGACTTTGCACCCAACTCCTTAGTTGCGGTGCATCGTCCTGACACACCAGACACGGATGAACTTGAATACTCAATCGAAGACGTTGAGATTATTGCCGACGGTTGCGACAACAATACACGTATTGAGTTTGCGAAAGCGGCAATGCAATCTCTCTTACTCAGAGGTGGCGTAGCCAACGAAAGGCTTGCCAGACGCTCATTCGAGATAGCAGATGCAATGATGAAACACTTAACATAAGAAGTTATGCCTATCAATTATGAAACTTACAGAAAGTACCTGTGCGCTATTCAGGACTCGTACCGAAAGCGCAAAGACCTTAGTGGCATCGGCATCCTCGCAAAGAAGTTCGGTGTTACCCATTTGACCAAGGAACAGTTCTTTGAGTTTAACCTTGCTGAAGGTGAGATCACGATGGAACGTGCCACCAAAATCAGAAACGAGGTGAGCAAAAGGAACATTGCCCGTAACAAGGAGAGACAGAAGAAGCGTGAAGCAGAAAAGAACGCCAATGCAGAAGTGGAGTTCAATCTTGAAAGTCTGCGACTGCCCTATCCGATTTTCTCCAGTATCGTAAAACTCAAACCGTCAGAGAGCAACCCGTATAAGTTCGCCTTGCAGACTCCGCCGTGCGACAATCTTGTCAATCACATCACGCCTGTTGAGTCGCCGGTGATTCAGAAACTTTTGGAGGCACAACTCCAGAACGGCAAAGACGATGGCATAACTTTCTTCGGAGAGTTCACGCTGCCTACGATATGCGACGCTAATGACCCGATGCTTCACCAGATCAAAATAGGTGTGGCAAAGTTTGGTAACAACGGCACTACGTACTGGCTCTGCAAGAGCGATATCATTCTTAAACTTCTGGCTTGGGTAAGTTCTTACTATACCAATGAATTTGTTTAACATGGTAGGCAGTTGAGAGACTGCCTACTCTAAAATATTACGACTATGACATCAAAACAGCAATATATTATGGATAATGTACAAGAATCTATTCGTATAGCACGGGCAATGCTCGACGATGTAATGTACTATAC
>JAEEGL012262707.1_pt1 | contig 12265 bp, 9 predicted proteins | sample 9134231 | NCBI WGS metagenome assembly JAEEGL01 (sample SAMN16246548, study PRJNA631951) | gut metagenome | biome: gut microbiome; feature: rumen; material: fiber-attached | host: Bos | place: Iran: Karaj | collected 2018-10
ATCCTCAAGGGCAAGACCGTGCACCCGGATGTTTCGCTCTCGATCGCACCGGGCTCCAAGCAGGTGCTCAACATGCTCGCGGCAAACGGCTGCCTTGCCGACATGATCGACGCGGGCGCGAGAATCCTCGAATCCGCGTGCGGCCCGTGCATCGGCATGGGGCAGTCGCCGAATTCCGGCGGCATCTCGCTCCGCACCTTCAACCGCAATTTTGAGGGGCGCTCCGGCACGAAGGACGGTCAGATCTACCTCGTTTCGCCGGAGACCGCCGCGGCCTCCGCGCTGACGGGCTATCTCACCGACCCGCGCACGCTCGGCGATATGCCGCAGTTCAAGCTGCCCGAGGTCTTCACGGTCAATGACAACATGGTCACCGCACCGGCTTCCGAGGCGGACATGGAGAGCGTTGAAATTCTGCGCGGACCGAACATCAAGCCTTATCCCGAGACCCACCCGCTGCTCGAAACGATCGACGCGCCGGTCTCCCTGAAGGTCGGCGACAACATCACGACCGACCACATCATGCCCGCGGGCGCGAAGATTTTGCCGCTGCGCTCCAATATCCCGAAGATCTCCGAGCACTGCTTTGCCGTGTGCGACGAGGAATTCCCGAAGCGCGCAAAGGCACTGGGACAGAGCATCATCGTCGGCGGCGCAAACTACGGGCAGGGCTCCTCGCGTGAGCATGCCGCACTCGCCCCGCTGTACCTGGGCGTCAAGGCGGTGCTGGTCAAGTCGTTCGCGCGTATTCACAGAGCAAATCTCATCAACGCCGGCATTCTGCCGCTGACCTTTGTCAACGAGGCAGACTACGACAGGATCGCGCAGGGCGACGAGCTCGTGCTGGAGGGCGTGAGATCGGCTGTTGAGGCGGGTAGAACTGAGCTGACCGTGCTGGACAAAACAAACGGCGCGGAGATCCCGGTGCTCTGCGAGCTGACCGGCAGAACGAAGGATATCATGCTGGCGGGCGGTCTGCTCGACTACACCCGCGAGGCGCTCAAGGGCTGATTTCCTGACCGCGCAGGCTCTGCCTTTGTCGGAGGGAGGCGCTTTGCCGTGAAGCTGAACCGTTCCGGCGCAGGATTATTCTTCCTTCTCTTTGCGGTCATGCTTGCTGTGTTTTACGGCATTGCCTGTGCCGCCTCTGACGGCAGCCCCGAACCGGAAGCCGTATTGGCAGCGGTCGTCGGCGCAGCGGTGCTTGCGGGCGTGACCGACCTGCTCCTGATCCTATGGATCTGGAATACATACGGACCGGAGCGGCTGAAAAAGATCGAGCGTATTGCCGATATCATCTTTCTTGCCGCAGTGTTCGTTCCGCTGCTGATCTGGTCGGTCTGGATGTGGCTACACAGCATATTCTTCTGAGGCGGTATCAATGAACGGTAAAAGAGGTGAGCGAATGCCTGATTACATGCAGCAGCAGGCACCGGAGGCTGCGGCACAGGCAGATGTCTGCCCGCAGTGCGGTGCACCGATGCTTCCGGGCTCGGAGCTCTGCGAATGCTGCGGCGCGTATTCCGGAGCGGCTCCGTTCGATCCGATGACCGCGCAGTATCCGACGGTGCAGTGCAGGCTCGCGAAATTCACCTTTTTCGGCACGCTGTTCCCGCTGATCTTTGCGCTGGCGTTCGGTCTTCCCGCCGCGATTCTGGCGCTGACGGGGCTGACCTTCCGCGAGGAAATCCCGCTTGCGGTCAGGCTGATGCCGCTGCCGTTTCTGCTGATCTCGCTCGGTGCGGCGGGCTTTCTGCTCCGCAATGTGATCGCGGTGCTGCAGAACGAGAGCAAGGGCAGAGTTCTGCCGGGGCTGGTGTGCGGCTATGAGGACGACAGTGTCTCCTACAACGGCAGGAGGGGTCAGAAGGTGCGGCTGCTTGTGGAATCGCAGGAGGGTCCGCGTTATGTGCTGCTGCCGCTCGGCTCGCCGCAGCAGCCCTATCCGGTCGGCAGCACCGTGCATGTGCGGCTCTGGCAGGACACCGCCTGCATCATGGAGCCCACTGTGAACTGGTAGCTGAGAAACGCACTGCAGGATCTCATGCAGGCACTCGGCTCCTGATATTTCGTTTATATCCCGGCAAAACGGCTGCCGATCATCATTATAATAAACGGAGGCAAATCCAATGGACAAGATCAAAATGACGACCCCGCTGGTCGAAATGGACGGCGACGAGATGACGAGAGTCCTCTGGCAGTGGATCAAGGATATCCTCATCACGCCGTTTGTCGAGCTCAAAACCGAATACTACGACCTCGGGCTGAAAAAGCGCGAGGAGACGAAGGACAGAATCACGGTCGAGAGCGCCGAGGCGACGAAGAAATACGGCGTCGCGGTCAAGTGCGCAACGATCACCCCGAACGCCGCGCGCGTCGAGGAATACGGGCTCTCCGAAATGTGGAAGTCCCCGAACGGCACGATCCGTGCGATCCTCGACGGCACCGTGTTCCGCACCCCGATCCTTGTCAAGGGCATCACACCCTATATCCCGACATGGACAAAGCCCATCACGATCGCGCGTCATGCCTACGGCGATGTCTACAAGAACACCGAAATGCGCGTGCAGGGCGGCGGGAAGGCGGAGCTTGTCTGGACCGACAAAAACGGCAATGAGACCCGCCAGCTCATCCACGAATTCACCGGCGACGGCGTCATTCAGGGCATGCACAACCGCGACGATTCGATCACGGGCTTTGCACACGCCTGCTTCAAGTATGCGCTGGACAGGAAGCAGGACCTGTGGTTTGCCACGAAGGACACGATTTCCAAGAAATACGATCACCGCTTCAAGGATATCTTTGCGGAGCTCTACGAGAACGAATACAAGGCGAAATTTGAGGCGGCAGGCATCGAATATTTCTACACGCTGATCGACGATGCGGTCGCGCGCGTCATCCGCTCGAACGGCGGCTATATCTGGGCGTGCAAGAATTACGACGGCGACGTCATGTCCGACATGGTCTCGACTGCCTACGGCTCGCTCGCAATGATGACCTCCGTGCTCGTCTCCCCGACCGGCGTTTACGAATTTGAGGCGGCGCACGGAACCGTGCAGCGGCACTATTATAAGCACCTGAAGGGCGAGGAGACCTCGACCAACTCCGTCGCAACGATCTTTGCGTGGTCGGGCGCCCTGCGCAAGCGCGGCGAGCTCGACGGCATTCCGGCACTCTGCGATTACGCGGACAAGCTCGAGGCTGCAACGATCGGCACCATCGAGGACGGCATCATGACCGGCGACCTGTATCTGCTTTCCTCGCTGGAGAACAAGCAGAAGGTCAGCTCGAAGGTCTTTCTTGAGGAGATCGGCAAGCGTCTTTCCGCTGCGATGCAGTAAGGAGGCGCTGCCGCATGGCAAAACAGGAGATCTCTCCCTCCGTGATCCGGCGGCTGCCGCGCTATCACCGCTTTCTCGGTGAGCTCGCGGCAAAGGGCATCGTCCGGATCTCGTCGATGGAGCTTTCCAGACAGATGGGGCTCACCGCCTCGCAGATCCGGCAGGATCTCAACTGCTTCGGCGGCTTCGGGCAGCAGGGCTACGGCTACAATGTCCGGGCGCTGCGCGATGAGATCGGGCAGATTCTCGGTGTGTCGCTGCACCGCCGCACGATTCTGGTCGGGCTGGGAAACCTCGGGCGCGCGATCGCGAGCCATGTCAGCTTTCCCGCATGCGGCTGCGAGCTGATCGGGCTGTTCGATTCCAACCCCTTTGTCGCAGGCAGAGACCTTGACGGAATGCCGATCCACCACACCGATACGCTCTCGGGCTTCTGCCGGCAGGAGCATCCGGAGCTGGCGATCCTCTGCGTGCCGGAGCAGGCTGCGCCGCGGATCGCAAAGCAGCTCTCCGGGCTCGGTGTGCGTGCCTTCTGGAATTTCAGCCACGGTGATCTCCAGCTCGACGAGCCCGGCATTCTCGTCGAAAATGTCCACCTTGCCGACAGCCTGCTGACGCTCACCTACGGGCTGCGCCAGCAATCCGATCCCGAATCTGACGGCGAATAAGCCGCAGAAAATAACAACAGCAAACAGAAAGGAAGAACTACTATGCGAACTTCAAAGCTCCTTGCAGCGGCGCTCGCCTGCTGCACCGCACTCACATCGTTTGCGGGAACTGCATTTGCAGCGGATGAAGCAGCTCCGGTACTGACCTTTGATATTCAGTGCGCCGGCAGCAACAGGCTCACCCTCACCCCGGACGCGCTTGACGAGGGCAATGTGCAGCTCGACGTCAGCATCTATGTCCCCTCGAACCCCGGTGTCGCGGGCATTAACCTCAAGCTGCAGGTCAATGACGGACAGGTCGGCGAGGGCGGCGATTTTGGCAACTACGGCTTCTATCTGGAGTCGGGCGAGTTCGCCAGCCCCTACTGCTTCGACAGCGAGAACAACGGTGACGCATCCAAGAGCTTTCAGGCACTGGCGAACCCCGAGCAGATGAACTTCAGCTGGGTGCTCTCGCAGACGCTGGACACCAATGCGGACGCCGCAGCCGAGAAGGGCACGACCTCTTGGAACTCCGATGTGAGCTGGGCGTATGACAATGCGCTGCTGAACCTGAAGCTCGTCGTGCCGCAGGGTATCGAGCCGGGCGAGTATAAGCTCGATATCCGCCGCGAGAAGTATCTCAATGCACGCAGCATCGGCTCCGAGAAGGAGGTCTACGGTCAGACCGCGTGCATCAGCGCAGACAGCGACACGGCGCTCGACTATGTCAGCATTCCGTTCACGATCGAGGTGCAGGCGGCGACCACGACCACCGAGACCACCACGACTTCGGAGACCACCACGACGCAGCTCACGACCACGACCCTCTCCGAGACCACGACCCTGAGCGAGCCGGAGACCACCACGCTCTCTGAGACGACCACGCTGGGCGACGTTGAGACCACGACGCTCTCCGAGACCACCACGCTGGGCGATGTTGAGACCACCACGCTCTCTGAGACCACCACTGTGAGCGAGCCCGAGACCACGGATACCGTTCCCACCACTGTGAGCGAGCCCGAGACCACGGATACCGTTCCCACCGAGACCACGACCTCTGTGTCTCAGCCCGAGGGCGATCCGTGGGTCGACAGCTACGACGGCATGTCCGAGGGCTACTACCTCGTGTTCGGCGATGTCGCCGGCAAGCCGGGCGAGCAGGTCAATGTTCCGCTCTATGTCTACAACGACAGCGGCACCGCAGGCATGCAGCTCTATTTCGTGACGACCGACGGTCTGACATTCACCCGCTATAAGGCAGCTCCTGCCAACAATCAGGCGTATGTTGTCTCCGCGACGACGAACAAGAAGACCGACTACCCGCTCTCCTATGTGTTCACCACCGCAGACGGCAAGAACGCACCTACCCCGAACAACGGCGCGATCCTGACCTACATCGTCTTCACGATCCCGGAGGATGCAGAGGACGGCAAGGTCTATCATGTCGACTTCTACACCCCGGACAACGCAGGCGCACTGGACAAGGCAAATCCGTTCAGCCAGATCTCTGACGAGAACAGCAAGATCCTGACGGATATCAGCTTCTTCGGCGGCACGGTCACGGTCAACGCCAACGCTGAGACCCGCCTGAACTACACGAGCTACTCCTTCACCGGTGCAGATCAGCACCTCAACCTGACGCTGTTCAATGCAGTCGGCGACGTGACCTGGAAGAGCTCCAATGAGGAGGCTGCAACGGTCGATCAGAACGGCTATGTCACCTCGACCGGCATGGGTTCTGCGGTGATCACCGCGACCGCAGGCGGCAAGGACTACACCTGCGCGATCAATGTCGGTCTCTACGGCGATATCAACCGCAGCGGCAGAGTTGACTCCGCAGACGCGAACCTCATTCTGGTCTACTTCAACATGACGCTGCTCGATGTGGACCCGGAGGACCGCAATCTGAGCGAGGAGGAGGCAAAGATCGCTGACGTCAACCTCGACGGCTATGTCGACGCAGGCGACGGCAACTTTGTTCTGGCATACTTCAACCTCTGGTCGATCCTTGCCGAGGATATCTCCTGGTATGATCTGACCAAGGCGGAGGGCACCCCGACCGATCTTGCGCCGGAAAGCTCGAGATAATTCCGCGCTGCACACAACAAAAACCCCGGCTGCTGCGAATCACATCGCGGCAGCCGGGTTTTTTTAGGGAACCACCGGAGCAAAGTGCGAAATCGGGAGACGCCGCAGAAACGTGCCCGAAGGGGGCGTCAGCCCGGGCTCCGGGAAAATGCGGACTTCTCCGAATTTTAGCCCCGCAAAATTCCGATTTCGCTGAGCAATACAATTCCGAAAAGGGACTTCTGAAATGGGCGCAGAATATGAAAACAGGGGTGTCTGCTGCTGACACCCCTGTCTGTTTCGACGGTCACGCCTGCCTGATGTTATTTCATCAGAGAGGAGAAGAACCATTTTCCGTTTTCCGTTTCCAGAATCGAACGGTCGAGCTGAATCGAGTCCAGAGAGGTCAGCGAATTGATCTCCAGCAGCTTCACCTGCTCCCTGTCTGTGACCACAAAATCAAAGCCCATATATTTCATCTGCGGCATCAGCCGTTCAAATCCGGCAACCGTCTCCAGAAGCTGATCCCAGCACGGGATTCTGCCCTCGATCTTCAGACCGGTATCCGGATGCGTATCCACGACGACCGCGCTGGCTTTTCCGTTCTGTCTGCTGATCATATAGCCGTTCTTGAAATATCCGTCCTCATCGACATAGCACAGAACACCGCCGGAGTTGAAATTCTCGACCGCGCCCGATTTCTTTGTGCCGAACCGGACAAAGCATTTGATCATCCGCCACTCGCCGTTCACCTTGCCGACCAGATAGCGGAGCGTATTGGCAGTGCTCGGCCAGAATTTCGCGAGCTCCGGATGCGGCGCCAGATATTCGGTGACAATGCAGTCCCTGCAGGTGCGGAGAAAAGCCATGAATTCGGACTCTGTCATTTTCTTGTCGTTGACAAGGATTTCGCCGTTCTCGTATGCCGCCTTATAGAAGCCGATTCCGAGAGAGCCGGTGATCAGCTTGAAGGCGAGCTTCTGCTTGCTTTTCAGCAGCCCGAGAACATCGGCACCGGCGGCGTTTCCCTGAGAGGGCGCTTCCATCATCGGGAAGAGACTGCCGTCCTCATCAAATAAATAATAGTAGTCCGGCATATTCTTTGCAAGGTCGGTGCCGTTCAGGATATACTTGATGACCATTTTATCATCGATCATTTTGGAATAAAACCCGTTGATCGGGTGGATATCCAGATATTGCTTCGATGAAAGGAACGATTTCCAGTTGCTGTTGGTCACACCCAGAATGCCCCAGTCTGCGAGCGTGAATCCCTTCCGGTGAATCGAAAAGGTCCGGAACGGGTGCAGCGGGTTTCTTTTGTAGTCCTTGAAAAAGATCTTGTGGATCCGGTATTTTCTCAGCTTATAAAACTCGCCGCTTGAGATGATCTTAAAGATGCCCATAACTGATGATTCCTTTCAGGTTCCTATTCCGTATCGTCAAAAAGGCTGCTGTAAATCATACTTCCATGCAATGAAACGGTCTGATGTGACATGTGCTTCTGAAAACCAGTGTTTATTATATCACGCACCCGGTGATTTGTCAAGATACCGGCAGAAATTGCGGCGGTCAGCCCGAGAGAAGAAGGGGCTGACCGCCGCTTATGCGATCGGATGTCAGAAGACCTCAGAATGTCACAGTGCGGGGCGGCTCGGTGAAGGAGCTGAATACAGCGGTCGCACTGCGGAAGAACAGCACCTCGGTGTTGTCATCCTCTGCGGAATACATCGCCTGCAGCTCCGGGTAGCTGTCCAGCATGTGCTTCTTTGCCTCCACGCGGTCATCGCGGATGAGCTCGCCGGAGACACGCAGCCAAACACCGTCCTTGAAGGCGCAGATTTCTGCCTTTGGGTTTGCCTGCAGCTGCTTCGACACATCCTTCGATTTTCCCGTCTGGATGTAGAGCTTCTCCTCGAACAGGTCGACCGTGCCGAACGGACGCACGCGCGGCTGGTCGCCCTCGACCGTCGCGAGATAGTAGGTGCCGCAAGCCTTCAGAAAATCATAGACCTCCTGCATGATGGTTCCTCCCTTTGTGAATGAATTGCGCAGAGCCGCTGCGGGCTCCGTTATAGATAGTATAGCATAAAACCGCCGGATATGCAAGCGCTTTTGTGAATCCTTCAAGGGGAATCACTTCATTTTTGTGCAGACCGCCGGAAACTTTTTTGATTCGGAATCGACAATTTTGCGCTTTTTTTGTTGACATTGCGGCAAAAGTATGATAAAATGAGAATAGCGGACTGTATAGAACGGATCGCTCACATTCCATGATCTTTGGGGATATTTACAGGAGGTACTATAAAATGAGAAAGACAAGATATGCGATTGCTGCGCTGCTGTTGGCAGTGATGACCGGCGGCGCGCTGAGCGGCTGCGGCGAATCCTCTTCCAGCATGCGCTCGCTCGATTCCGCGACGGCAGCTGAGGTCGCGGAGATCGCTTCCGCCGACGAGCGCCTCACGGGCGATCTCGAGAACAAGACCATCAAGTGGATGGCAAACTGGGACATCAACCCGGATTCGACCGGCAAGAACGTGCCGATCGAGCTGGCAATCTTCCAGTCCCGCTACGGCGGCAAGATCGAGTGGACGAATGTCGCATGGGATAGCCGCTATGACACCATCGCGACCTCGATCAACGGCGCAGAGGGCATCGACTTCTTCCCGGCATCCGACCTCGACGCATTCCCGCGCGGCGCCATCAAGGAGATGTTCGCACCGATCGACGATTACATCGACTTCACCGACCCGCTCTTCGAGCCGATGAAGGCGACGATGGATAAGTTCCAGTGGAACGGCAAGCACTATGTCATCGCAAACTCCGTTTCCGGCGACAACTGCTGCATCATCTACAACAAGGACACCATCGAAGAGAACGGTCTGAAGGACCCGAAGAAGCTCTTTGAGGAGGGCAACTGGACATGGGATACCTTCACCGAGCAGCTCAAGCAGTTCTGCGATCCGGAGGAGGGCAGATTCGGTCTGGACGGCTGGTGGTTCGAGGCAGGTCTTTCCGCAACCTGCGGCGTGCCTTACATCGGCGTTGAGAACGGCAAGCTCGTCAACAACCTGAAGGATCCCGCGATCGCGCGTATGCAGGACTGGATGTTCCAGCTCGGCTCGCAGAATCTGGTTGCAATCGGCGTCGGCGACTTCGGCTGGTCCGAGATGCCGAATTACATCGGCGAGGGCAAGGAGCTCTACTTCCCGGCAGGTCTCTGGAAGATCTACGGCGCAAAGGCAGACTGGTCCAAGGTCTTCGGTGAGAACATCATGTTCGTGCCGATGCCGAAGGATCCGAACGCGAGCGAATACTATATGCCGTGCGGTCTGGACGGCTATGTGCTGCTCAAGGGCGGTCAGAACCCGCAGGGCGTTGCGAAGTTCGCAGCCTGCAAGCGCGTCACGATCACCAATCAGCGCGCAAATGAAATCGCGACCCAGCAGCTGATCGACGACTACGGCTGGACGCAGGAAATGGTCGACATGCGCAAGAAGCTGGACGAGATGGCACAGGCGAATCCGTACTTCGACTTCTTCAACGCGGTTTCGTCCGATGTGTCCACGCTGCTCGACTCCAACGAGAACGGCATCCGCGCCGCCTCGAAGGGTCAGACCCCGTGGAGCGAATCCGTCAGCGCGATCTACTCCGCGATCGACGCATTCCTCAATCAGTACAACGGCTGATCAAACGAAAACCCGGGCTTCCGACAGGGAGCCCGGGCGTTTGTTGTACAGTGAGAAATGAGAAGTGAGGAGTTGTTCCGTCAACCGAGTTTTCACTTCTTCTGCCGATTGAGAGAAACACTGGGAGAATTGCCACATAAGAAGGCGCTTTCGCGCCGTGTGCTGAACGAAGCCGGGAGGCTCCGCGAACAAGCACCCGGAGGAAAATGCCGGCGGGGGCTGCTCCGCGCAAAAACAGCGCTGTCTGCACGGGATGACAGCGCTGTTATTCGGATGGTCTGTAGTTTCATCGGTGAACCGAACTATGCGGAATCACCGGTTCGGACTGTCTGCATTGGAAACACACCCTTTTCAGTATGTTACGGCGGGACGAATTCTCTTGCATACATGGGAATCACATCCTTTTTGCAGATCATGCTGCACGCGCCCGCAGATTGCCCGGCGCGCACGGCGAAATCAGATTTTTCATTCAGTGCCCGGGAAATTCACCCGGAAATGAGCTTCTGCATGGGAAGCACACCCTTTCATAGATTGTGGCACCGAGCGCCGCATCAGAATCGTGCGGCTGAAAGACCTGTCAGCCCATTGGTCTGTACCTCCGTTCTGCCGCCTTCCGTGCGGCTTCTCCTGTGGTTTGATATTATTATATCACAAGTGTGCCGGTTTGTCAAGAGGTTTTGTGAATTTTACATATATTTCATATCTCAACCACAAAATGGTCACAATTCCGGAAAAACAGGGCGGAAAAATGCCGAAAACAGCCGTTGATTGGCAAAATTCGGCATTGCCGTGTGAAAATTATATAAACGCCGGGAGCCTCTGCAACGGGTTTTATGGAATAGTTACAATTTGGTGAAAAGGGCTTGCATTTTGGAAAAAAGAATGCTATAATGTCAGTATGTATATGTGCCGTGTGTGCATTTTAGGCGATTACCTCAGAAACATGACCTGCCGCGCTGCACACCGGACGCATCCTGTACATAATTCAACAAAAGAGGAGAGGTTTGAATGAAATCACTTTTCAAGCGCGTGCTCGCATCCGCGACAGGTACTGTCCTTGTGCTGAGCCAGCTCGCAGCTGTCAACATCAACGCTGCTGACAGTGCAGACGATCTGGTTCTTGACCGTGCATGGCTGACCGATGTTCCGGTTGATGAGCTCCCCACCTATGACCAGCTGCCGATCGTCATTGAGGGCGAAACGGAAGAGGTCGAACCGCTGACATGGGGCGAGTCCATCTGGAATGACAAGCTCGAGACTGCTGTCCTCAGCATCACCGGCGACGCATCCGTGACCAAGTCCACGGCTGTGACCAAGATCAAGGACGCGATCAAGAGACGCCTGAAGTCCACCCGTTATTTCAACGAGGATCAGGCTTCCCGTGCAGTTGATCTGATCACCGATGCAGAGGTCACCCTCACCAAGGACGGCAAGGCACAGGTCGTTGTCAACCTGAACGAGGCTTCCGCACTGTTCGGCGAGGTCGCAGAGAAAAACTGGGAAGAGGACGGCTTCAACGCAGCAGGCGATGTCGTTATCGACTGGAGCGGCTTCAGCATCTCCGGCACCGCGATCATTGATGTCGATTTCAGCGACTATGACAAGACCGCTACATACAATGTCACCATCAATGACGGTGCGAAGACCTATGACGGTCTGACCGCGTTTGCGGAGTATGCCACCAACAAGTTCCTTGAGGCTGAGCAGTATGTCATCGCACAGGCGAAGGCACAGGGCTCCGCAAGCGACAGACTTGAGGAACAGGCTGCAAAGTACGCAAAGCGTCTGCAGGATGCGCTCAACGCCGCAAAGAGACTGGGCGCTGCAGTCAATGCGATCTCCCTGACCGGCACCGATCTCGACGAGACCTATGCCAACTACCTCGCAGCTGTTGACGCAGCGATCACCGCTTCCGGCGTGTCCGACCGCGTTGCCAACAGAGCAAGAACCGAGCTCGCGAAGGCTCCTGAGACCTTCACCGGCGCAATCACCTCCGGCAGAGCAGCAAACTGGATCGACACCGCAGTCGAGGCAGCACAGAAGTTCGCAGCGGACAAGGCTACCATCAACCTGTCCTCCGCAGACGTTGCAGCGATCGTCGACGAGGGTTATGATTACAACATCACCATCCCGAACGGCTATTCGTTCGATGTCGAGTTCAGCCTCACCGATGATCAGAACGATAAGCTGGCTGACGCGATCGTCGCAGCATACGCTGATCAGTGGGCAGCAGACGGCTACGAGTTTGTCGAGGTCATTTCCCACAAGGAAGTCACCGCAAAGGCTGACACCGTCTTCGCTGTTGACGGCGAGGAGCTCTACTACAACGTCGTCCGTGTGATCGACGAGGTCGTTCTGAGAAAGGTCGAGGAGACCACGACCACTGAGGAGACCACGACCTCGACTGAGGAGACCACGACCTCGACCGAGGAGACCACGACCTCGACTGAGGAGACCACGACCTCGACTGAGGAGACCACGACCTCGACTGAGGAGACCACGACCTCGACTGAGGAGA
>JAEEGL012603866.1_pt1 | contig 12265 bp, 10 predicted proteins | sample 9134231 | NCBI WGS metagenome assembly JAEEGL01 (sample SAMN16246548, study PRJNA631951) | gut metagenome | biome: gut microbiome; feature: rumen; material: fiber-attached | host: Bos | place: Iran: Karaj | collected 2018-10
ATATAAAGAGAATATTTGGAAAAGTAATAAAGTTCGAACAGATAAAATAAAATATGCCTATAGCTCAATTGGATAGAGCATCGGTTTCCGGAACCGATTATTCCGGTTCAACTCCGGATAGGCATACATTTATTTAATAGAGCAAAAGTTAATCACGATAAAAATTTAAACTTCTAGTTACAACTTCATATTTTTAAAGCTTATGTACCGCTTCGCTTATGTACACCGCACTTTAAAAATATTTCGTTTCACTTATAAACTTTAAATTTTTATCTTGTTCGTTAAATTTATAGAATGTGTTAAATCTTATTGTAACGACAGTGGTTCACTACAAACTATAAATTTTTATCTTGTTCGTTAGATTTATAGAATGTGTTAAATTTATTATAGTGACAGAACAACAATTTACAAAAATTTGCAAGGCAAATTTTGAGTTTACAGCTTATAGCTTATAGTTTATAGTTCCACATAAAAAAGAATGGAAACAAATTTTACAAACTTGCTTCCAATCTTCCAATCATCAAATCTTCTAATCTTCTGTCTTTTTAACCGGCTTTTAACATATCTGCGATACTTAGGATTTCCGGTTGTTGAGCTTGTCCTTCAAAGTCTAAAACATTTTGACTGAACAATCTTGATTTGAGTTCTTGAGCAACATCTACCGGTTCATATTCCGGGTTTGTAGCAATTAAGTCTATATTTTCTTCGATTATTGACAATATCATTCTTTGAAGTAAAACATTTCTTCTTACATTACCATCAACGGTTTTTTCCTTATCAAAACCTAAAATATCGCTTAAAGTTATAAAATTACCTTGAAGCGGTCTGCCGTTGGTATTTATAACAATCATGTCTTGATTGCCTTGTTGTTGCTGCAATGTATATACAGGATAATCTACTCCACCATCATTAAATTCATCTCCGGAGTATATAATGTCTCTTGCCAAAGCACCGTTTCTCATTGCATATATTAAAGGAATTGTTTTGTTAATACCTTTTTTATAAACACTTATAGTGGTTTGACCTGTACTTACAACTTCAAGATCCGAATATTTTGACTGTATTATCTGCCTGTAATATTTGGCTACTTGTTCTCTTACAAGTGTTGGTCTAAAAGCAGTAACAACAAATCTCACATCACTTTCTGCCGATATATTAAGATCTTTCCCCTTTTCTATTTCTTCAATATCTTGTTTTATTCTTACAGCTTCTTTATGATCATTTTCATCGGCAGAAAAATATAATCTTGCCAATTCAAGTAATGATAATACTTTCATTACTTCTTTAAATCTTGCTGTTTCCGTTCCGTTCTTTGTTGCAGCTTGATAAAATCTATCCAATTCTTTTGCAGCTTGTTCTCTTGTTAAGCCACCCCAAATTTTTGCTGTATGTTCGAATTCCGCAGCATTAGGCAGTTGCTTTAACAACACTTCAACAAAATCTTCATAAGTTACATCTTGTTGTTTTCTTAATTGTTTTGTTTGTTCTATAAAAAACAAGAGATTATCGTACCATTTCTGTTGTAAGTCCCCAAAAAGATTTTTTAAGTAGTCCATAACTTCCGGTGCCAATACCGATTTTGCAATGTCGTTCATATATTGTTCATCATTTACATATTCACCGCTCTCGTCAACGGCACATTGCATTGTCGCATTTTCTATATACACTTCAGGAATAAGAGCTTTTATCACTTTTCCTAAAGGATCCAATCTCTTCTTTGTTTGGTCTAATGTGTTTCCGGTTATAGGTATAGGTTGGCCTATTCCGTATAAAGTTAATATTGAAAAAAGAGCTTGCATATCTCTGCTGAAAGGAGAGTTCCTTATGGCTAAGTTATCATCCATATCTGCAAAATTCATAACAGCTGCAAGTTTTTTCATCTTTTCCAAATAATTTGCGGAAGCTACAAACTTTCCGGCCATATTTATATAAAAGTCTAATTTTTTACCGTTATTGTTATAGAAAACAATGTTTCCGTCTTCTATTCTAACTTCGCATTTGTTTCTCAAAACAAACATTATACTTGCTCGTTTTGTTTTATCATCATAAGCATCAATTGATTTTAAAATTTCAACAAGTTTGTCTAAAGCCTGCGGATTTGCCTGCAGATCTGCCCAGTCTATTTGTCGTTGTAATTCTATTAAGCCGTATTTCAATTGTAACGGAGTAGGATCGGAAAAAGATATGTTAGCTATTAAGTGATTTATATTTTTCTCTGCAACTGTTCTAAAATCAGAGAAGAATCTTCTTATTTTTTGTATTCTTGAAGCAACTGCTGTTCTGGCTTCAGTCAAATTCATTAAACGATAATTTACGATTCTTTCATCACATTGTTTTAATAAAACACCATCAACAACTTTTATTCCTGCATTAATAACGTTATTTATACTTTTATGATTTTTATTAACAGAATAGGAACCGTAAACAAGTCTGTCTATTCCCAATGCAGCCATAGTTCTTGCACATTTGTTACATGGTGCCAAAGTACAATATAACGTTGCAGTTGCAAGCGGATTTCCCAGTTGCATACTAACAAATCTTAATACTGCATTTGATTCTGCAAATACAACATCAATATCTCTTTCTTCCGGATAGTCGATATGTATGCCCAGATTTTCAAAAATAGACGGTCTGTTTTGAAATATTGCGTTATTTATATTTTCTCCGTTAATTCTGGCTAACTCTAAAAGTGACATTAAGAATTTACCTTTTTCGGTAAGTTCTCCGGAAGGAGTTGATTCATATTTTTCTATATAGTTCTTTAAAAAGTCTATAAAAGTTAATGTTTCGGCATGAAGAACACTATTTGTATTGTTATAGTTTTTGCCGGTAATACCATCCGCGTTTACCAAATATGCTCCTATCGGAGGTTGAATAAACGATACCAAAAATCCTCTTGTCTGTCTTGCAATTGTTGCCTGTTTTAAAGCTTGTGCCATATTTCTTTCATCTTCGGTTTTCAGTTCTTCTTCGGAAGGTTCACTTATCATACTTATTATTTTAAAATTACTTATACTTGCCTTTATTGTGTTAAATGCATGTTTAACCCTTGCTTTTACAGTAAACCATAACGGTGATTTTGCTTGTTTTAAACCTGATGTAATTTCATATATCGACTGCAAATCTTCATAATTACTGCTTACAAAAGACACAAAAGAATCCGTATCTGTAATTTCTGATGATGAATAATAAAGCATCTTTACTGCAGATTGTATTAAATACTGATTCAAGTACAATGCATTAATAAATTTTGAATTAACAAAAATTACCGGTACCCCGTTTATGTTCCTTACACTCATCGGTATCATACTGTCTAATAAAGATTCATCGTCAGTAATTCTTACTTCTACATTATCACCGAACAAATATCTTTGTTTTGCAACTTTTATTATTTCATCTACCAACAAATTTTGTTGTTTTTTTGACAGGCTGGGTATTTTCTTAATTTTTGTTTCATCAAGCGATTGTGATACTGTTTTTCCGTTATAAGATACAGATATTTTATTACCATCGGAATCTATCGTAACGGACAAATTGTTTTGCAGCGAAGGATTGTTAGCTATCCAACCGTTGATTTCTGTTTGAAATTCTTTTGCATCGGTAAAGAAAATTTGCCACGATGATATTACGGATAAAATATTTGAAGCAATCTGTTCGTTTGAACCGTATTTTAATGTTGTTGAAAATAAATTATTAAAAGCATTTACTAAACTTATATTCGGTGTTAAAACAATGTAAGATATATTTAAATCTTTTAATTTTTTTGTTATATCCGAATGAAAACCGCCTGCTACAACAATTTTGTTCGAATTGTCTTTTGAAAGTTTATTAACAAATATTTCGTTTCTTTCCACATTTGTATCAAAGAAAGAAAACATATCTTTATCGTTTAACAAATGTAATGCAAAAACAAGTAAATCACCCGACAAATATTTTTGTAACAATTCGGAAACATATTTTTTATTTTCTTTTAATTGCGCATAGTGAGAAGGCAAAATATTAACGTTTACCAAATCTTTTAAATATTGAACGTAATTACCTAAATCCATTATTTCTTTTTCGTTTTGATCTAACGGTTCGGCATTTAATAAACTGTTAATAAACGATTCTCTTTCATACAACAAATCCACCGTATTTATTTCGGAAAGTATTTTGTTTGATTCTAAATATATTATAAGTTCTTTATTCTTTTTATTTTCTTTTAATTCAGGTAAATTTGTATTTATATAATCGTAAATTTGTGCATATCCGTAATCTGATTTTGATTTTAACAACTCATAAAACACGGTTGTATTTCTGCTGTTTGATACAAAATTTTTAAACTGCGAATTTAACTTTTTGGTATTTATGTCCGATAAATTTTTTGAAACTGTTTGATATTTTTGTAAGTTGGGAAAACTGTTCGGAATGTTTGCCTCATTAAGTTTTAACACCTGTAAAGACAATACTCTTTCTATAATACTTTGTCTTTTTAAATCATTTACTTTGTTTATTATATTGTCTGCTATGTAATTGTTAAACTCTTTATTTTTATTGATTTTTTCGAGTAATAACAAGTTATTTACATACTCTTTCTTATCTTCGATTCCGTTAACATTCTTTCCGGGATTCGACAATACAAAATATTCACATGCACTTAAAACAGAATTTTTGAATAATGTATCAATGGTTTCTTTTTTTATTTTTTCGTTAGGTATGGAACTCAAAAAAGAAACATCCAACGGATTATCTATAACGCCTTCACCGTATATTTCAAAGTCATATTTCTTTGTAAAATTTTCCAAAGCTTTATATATTTTATTTTGAGTTGCATAGTCGTTATGTAAATCTTGTATCCATATTATAAGATTATTTTTGTCCGACTTATATTGATCCGTAATTTTAAATGAGTTTAAAATATCTTTATTTATTATATTTGCAAAAGATGATTCTGCTTTTCCTGTAGACGAAAAAGCAGGCACTACACTACTGAAAACCAGCAGTGTTGATAAAATAACAGACAGAAATCTTGTTGTTAGTTTTTTCATACTAATAAGTATAGTATAATTTATTGAAAAATTAAAGAGTTTTATAGTTCCTGCAACCAACCGTTATACAAACCGGCGTTATCAAAATCTTCTAAAACTTTGTCATATTCTTCTTGAGTAACTTTTCTGTTAAGTTCTTCGATTGTATGTGATATATTTGCCGTATGATATTGTGCCATAACACTCATATATGTATCTTGAGAAATTTCATTTGCCACAAATTGAAATGTTTCCTTTGAACCTGCAATGTTGTTCGGTAAAACAAGATGCCTTATTAAAATACCAGAGGTTGCCAAATCGTTATCATCAAATTTTAAAATTCCTTTTTGCCTGTACATTTCTTTTATTGCAGTTCTGTTATTTTCTACATAATTGTTAATTTTGGAATATTTCTTTGCATTTTCATCGGATGAATATTTCATATCCGGCATATATATATCTATGAACGGTTCCATTAATTCCAAAACTTCTTTACTTTCATATCCGCCGCAATTTGAGAGTATTGGAATTTTTAAACCTTTTTGTTTCGCTATAAATATTGTTTCTGCCACCATAGGATAAACATGTGTAGGGGTCACCCAATTTATGTTGTTTGCACCTTTATTTTGTAAATCTATCATTTTATCGGCAAGTTGTTCGGTTGTAATTGAATTCCCGTTACCAAGTTGACTTATCGGATAGTTTTGACAAAATACACAAGCTAAATTGCAGTTCGTAAAAAATATTGTCCCGGAGCCTTTCTCTCCTGAAATCGGAGGTTCTTCCCCGTAATGTAAATTTATACTTGCAACTTTAAAATCCTTACCTGTTCTGCATGCACCGATTTCGCCTTTCAGCCTGTTTACTCCGCAATTTCGCGGGCATAAAGAACATTTTTCCATTAATTGATAAAGTTTTCTAATATTGTTATTCATTGCTTTTATTATTACGAGATTTTAAGAGAAGTTAATAAATCTGTTAAGAAGTAGTCGGAAATCAACATCAAAATCATAGTAACCATAACCGAACTTGTTGTTGCTTTACCAACACCTTCTGCACCGCCGGAACATTGGAATCCTTTATGACATGCAACCGTTACAAGTATGCCGGCAAAGAAAAATGATTTTATAAATCCGTGTAAAAATGCTTGAACTGTCATAACATCTAAAATGTCGCCGATGTAAACGGTTGAAGGAATATCCCAAGTTAAATACGATACAAGCAAACCGCCATAAATACCTACAATATTTGATATTGCTACAAGTAACGGCAACATTAATATACAAGCTATGAATCTCGGAACTGCCAAATATCTTACCGGATTTGTTCCTAAAGTATACAAAGCATCTATCTGTTCTGTAACTTTCATTGTTCCGATTTCTGCGGTTATCGCGGCACCTATTCTGCCTGTAATAACTACCGAAGTTAATACCGGTCCTAATTCTTTAACCAAAGAATAACCTGTAATCATACCTATATATACAGGTTCGTTAAAAAGGTTGGCTGTGGCAGAACCCACCTGCAATGCCAACACCATGCCCACAAAAAAAGATGTCAGAAGTACAATAGGAAACGACATATATCCTACTTCCACCATCTGAATTATTGTGTTTTTAATATTTATTTGTCCCTTTATTATGCAAAGAAAAGTATCTGCTACTAACTCAGTAGCAATTCCAAGCCCTTTTATATTATCTTTTACTTTTCTTGCAAACGGGACTTTTAAAATTTGTTCTTTCATCATATCTTTAAACTATTATTCTGGGAACTCTGGGAGATATTGAACAAGTTATTTCGTAACTTATTGTATTTTGCAACTTTGCCAATTCTTCAGCCTTAATTGTTTCTTTACCTTGTGTTCCCAACAATACAACTTCATCACCTATACTTACACCTTTAACATCGGTAACATCTATCATCATCATATCCATTGTTATTCTTCCGGCAACAGGACATTTTTTACCTCTAACCAAAACATCGGCTTTGTTTGATAATACCCTGCTGTAACCGTCAGCATATCCTACCGGAACTGTTGCTATAACGGAATTCTTGTTTGTAACAAATGTTCTGCCGTAACTTACACAGAAGCCTGAAGGAACTTTTTTCAAGTATATAATTTTTGTTTTCCAACTTAATACAGGTTTCAATTTAAGTTTTTGTTGACCATGCTCGAACGGAGATAAGCCATACAAACCGATTCCCGGTCTAACCATATCAAGATGAGTTTTTTTGTTGCTTATTAATGCGGCGGTATTTGCTGCATGTGCAATAAATTTTAATCCTAATTTTTTTGCATATTTTATAACTTCGTTAAATTTTGCCAATTGGCTTTCGGTATAAGCCATATTTGAATCTGCTACAGCAAAATGAGTATACATTCCGGACATTTTTATTTCCGGCATATTAACTATTTTCTGTAATATAATATTTGTATTTTCACCGGCAATAACACCTACTCTTCCCATACCGGTATCAACTTTCAAATGGAACTCTAATTTCTTTTGAAACTTTTTTGCAAGATTTGACAATTCGTGTAATCCCTGCAAACTTGAAATTGTAGGTATCAAATCCCAAAATGTAGCTACAGATAAATATTCTAACGGATATCCGCTGCCGAACACTAAAATTCTTGCTTTAATTCCCGCTTTTCTGAAAGCAATACCTTCTTCAATAGAAGAAACTCCTATACCATAAATTCCCGCTTTTACAGCTTCTTTTGCTAACTCTATTCCTCCATGCCCGTAAGCATTGGATTTTATTACTGCAAGTACTTTTGTGTCAGCTTTTAAATACTCTTTTATCTTTTTCAAATTAAACAAAAAATCACTTTTGTCTATTTCTACCCACGTTGGTCTGAAAAAAGATGATGGTGGTTGTTCCTTCATTGATTGCCCTCCATAGAAGCTAATGCTTTATTAAAAAATTTTGTATATTCCCCTTCAAAAAGAAGTTCTACTGTTCCTACAGGACCGTTTCTCTGTTTTGCAATAATAATTTCGGCCGTATTATCGTTCTGCGTTGCAGGATCCAAATCCTGAGATTTTTCTTTACTTTTATAATATCCTTCTCTGTGAACAAATGCTACAACATCGGCATCCTGTTCGATTGCTCCCGAATCTCTCAAATCGGAAAGCATAGGTCTTTTATCTTTACCTCTCTGTTCGGTTTGTCTTGAAAGCTGCGAAAGTGCAATTACGGGAACATTCAAATCTTTTGCCAATGCTTTTAAAGATCTTGAAATTTCTGCTGTTTCTATTTGTTTGGATTCATATCTTTTACCGTTACCTGTACCTCTTATCAGCTGTAAATAATCTATTATTATTAACGATAACGGTTTACCTTGTTTTTCAAGCTTTGTTGCAAGTTTTTTTGCTGTTGCTCTTATTTCTATTGAACTCATATCTGCATCACAAATGTAAAGAGGTGCTTTACCTATTTTTGCTATTGCTGTAGTAAGTTTAGGCCAATCCGAACTTTTAAATTTACCTTTTCTTAAATCTTGCCCGCTTACTTGTGCCACGGAAGCCAAGAATCTCATCATCAATGATTCTTTTGACATTTCCAAAGAAAATATAGCTACAGAATGAGGATCTTTTGAAGCAACCGAAACATATTCGGCAATATTTAAAGCAAATGCCGTTTTACCCATAGAAGGTCTTCCCGCAACAATTATAAGCTCTGAAGGTTGAAGACCTGCAGTCATTTTATCAAGATCTGAAAAACCTGTTCTAAGTCCGGGAACATCATTTCTGTCTTTAAACAAATTTTCAAGTTTGGATACTACCGAAGGAACCAATTCTTCAGGTGTAAAAAAGTCGTTGGCGCTATTTTGTTTTGATATATTAAACAATATACTTTGTGCATTATCCAATATTGTTTCTGAAGGTGAATCTTCCGAAAAAGCATCCGTAACCATATTTGAACCGACATTTATTATTTGTCTTAAAATAGATTTATCTTTTACTATATTAGCATAATATTCAACATTAGCTGCTGTTTGAGCAGCATCGATTAAGCCGAACAAATATTTTATTCCGCCGGCATCATTAAAAAGTTTATTTGTTTTTAAACGGTTTGATACCGTAACCGGTTCTGCAACTTCTTTATCACTTAATTCTCTTATTGCACCGAAAATAAGTTTATGGACTTCTTTATAAAAATCTTCTTCTTTAACCAACTCCATTGCCTTTAAAATAGCATCTTTTTCTATAAGCATTGCACCCAGTAGTGCCATTTCTGCATCTATCGATTGCGGCGGAGTTTTTCTATCTAAATCCTTTGCCATTAAAAACTTCTCCTTACTACCATATAATACTCGGGAACTGCCATTTTTGATATTTTTGTGTGGAAAAAAATTATAGTTAATAATTAACAAAAAATCAAGAAAAAACAAAAAAACGGAAAGACTTAAAAATCTTTCCGTTTTATATTAATAAAATTTGAATTTTTATTACTTTTTTTCTTCAATTACATCAATGTTAACTTTAGCAATAACTTCAGGATGTAATCTTACGTTTACTGATACTTTACCTACTTCTTTTATAGGTGCAGGTAACAATATATCATGTTTATTTATTTGAAAATCTTGTTCTGCAAACAATTTTGCTAAATGTGCGGTTGTTATAGAACCGAAAATCTTACCGTTTTCACCAAGTTTAACCTTAACTGAAAATTCGGCTTTTTCTATTTTTTCTGCAACAGCTTTAGCATTAGCAATAATTTCTTCTCTGACTTTTTCAAGTCTTGTTTTTTCTCTTTCCCAAATTTTTAAGTTTTGAGGAGTTGCTTCCATAACAAGTTTCTTAGGTAACAAATAGTTTCTTGCAAAACCTGCTGCTACCTCTTTTATTTCACCTTGTCTTCCTACATTTGTTATATCTGATCTTAAAATAACTTTCATTTATATCCTCCGATTAATTTGCTGAAAACGGTAACAAAGCTAACATTCTTGCTCTTTTTACAGCTTTGCATAATTCTCTCTGATGTTTTGCACATGTACCTGTAATATTTCCTGAAAGAATTTTTCCACTTTCTGTAACAAATGTTCTTAAAAGACTAACATTTTTATAATCTATTTCTATTTTATCAGTGCAAAAACGGCAAACTTTTCTTTTCATCATTCCGCCTTTTCTGAACTTGCCAGCAGGCTTTGTTCCGGCAGGATGTGTATTTTTTTTCTCTATTGACATTTTTATTCCTCCAATTTTTTAAAACGGAACTTCTTCATCGTCCATAACATCATTATCTGAAACATATTCTGTTTCTGAACCTTCAACATTCTTTGCTTGTTGAGCAGCTTGTGCATCAACTCTTACCAAGAATTGAACTCTTGAAGCAACAACTTCAAGTCTTGACCTTTTTGTTCCATCGGAAGATTGCCAACTGTTACTTCTTAATCTTCCTTCAACATAAACAGGCATACCTTTTTTCAATCTGTCATTACATCTGTCAGCTTGATCTCCCCATACAATTATAGGAACAAAAGTCGGATCAGAATCTCTCCATTCACCTGTTACCTGATCTTTTATTCTACTGCTCATAGCTATATCAAATCTGCAAACAGATTTTGATGTAGTTGTCCTTTTTAATTCAGGATCTCTGGTTAATCTGCCAACTAAAATAACACTATTTTGTTGCGGTATCTGATATATCTGCTGATTCTGCATTTACTGTTTCCTCTTCTTTCTTTTCTTCAACAACTTCTTCTGTTGCTGCTACAGCTTCTTGTTTTTTCTCAACAGCTTTAGCTTTTTTTGCAACCTTTTTCTTTTTTTCTTCAACTTTTACGGTTAAAAATCTGATAACATCATCATTAACCTTAAAAAAGTTTTCCAAAGAAAGAACTACTGAACCGTTAGCATCAAATTCAACATAAACATAATTTCCTTCACGGAATTTTTTGATGTTGTAAGCAAGTTTTTTCTTACCTAACTGTTGAAGATTTTTAATTTTTCCTTCGGCAGTTTCAATTATTTTTGAAACTTTGGCAACTAAGTCTTCTACTTTTGCAGAATCTAGTTCCGGAGAACAAATGAAAGTACATTCGTAACTCATTAATACTACCCCCTTTTTGGATTTCTGTTACTTTAGTAACAGCTCAGCCCCTTTCGGAGCAAAGTTTGATTTATAAGTATATATTTTTTTAATACTTTTTTCAAACTATTTTATTAAATAAATTATTGCTGCTTTATGAATATGCAATCTGTTTTCTGCTTCTTCAAAAATATTGGCTTCCTGTTTATCCATAACAGATGCTGTTATTTCTTCACCTCTAACTGCAGGAAGGCAATGTAACACTATACAATTCTTGTTTGCTTTTGCCAATAAAGAATCATTTACCTGATACTTTACAAAAGCTTTATGTCTCTCAACGGATTCTTTTTCTTCGCCCATTGAAATCCAAACATCAGTATAAATAACATCTGAACCTTTAATATCTTCTATATCACTGCTTATTTGTATTTTTGCCTTTGTTGTTTTACCAATCTTTAAAGCTTTATCTAAAAGTTCTTTTTTAGGTGCATATTTTTTAGGACCTAACAACAAAAAGTTAAGGCCTAAAACCGCTGAAACTGCAAGCCATGAATTTGCAACATTGTTTGCATCACCCACAAAAGAAATTTTTAATTTTTGTAATTCTTTTAAAGTTTTTATTTTATACTTTTCTATTATTGTCATTAAATCCGCTAATATTTGTAACGGATGTTCCGCGTCTGTTAATGCATTTATTACAGGTACTGAAGAATATTTTGCAAATTCTTCCAAATAACTGTGTTTAAACGCTCTTATAACTATTGCATCCAAATATCTGGACAAAACATGTGCTGTATCGTAAACGGATTCACCTCTTGTTGTCTGCAATTTTTTTATATCAAGATTTAACGGTGTTCCGTCTTCCTGACACATTGCCGCGGAAAAAGAAACCATTGTTCTGGTTGAAGGTTTTTCAAATATTAACCCTATTACTTTACCTTTCAATTGGAACTTTGATTTTTTTTGTTTTTTTAACTTTATGGCAGATTGAATAATATTCCAAATTTCTTTTGATGTTAAATCGTATATTGATAATATATGTTTTATTTTCTTCATAACACACACTCTTACTTTTACAACTTTTCTTTTAAAACATAAAAACAAGAAGACTGTTTTTGATGTCTTCTTGTTTTTATAATTTTAAACTTTATAAAAACTACATCTTTGAGTTTTGATCTATATATATTCCAGGTCCCATTGTTGAAGAAACTGAAATACTTTTAACA
>JAEEGL012679271.1_pt1 | contig 12265 bp, 7 predicted proteins | sample 9134231 | NCBI WGS metagenome assembly JAEEGL01 (sample SAMN16246548, study PRJNA631951) | gut metagenome | biome: gut microbiome; feature: rumen; material: fiber-attached | host: Bos | place: Iran: Karaj | collected 2018-10
CTTCTCTTGTTTGTTTTAATGCTCTTTGTAATAATTGATTCTGTTTTAAAATTGCTTCTTGTTCTTCTTTTGCAGAAAGGAAATTTAATTTATTATTTTCTATTTCTTTTTTTTTATTTTCATATTCTTTTTCTGCTTTTTTATATTTTTTTGTTTTTTTTTCTAAATCATCTCTTAAAACTTTTGTTGCATTATGTTTATTTGATAATTCTTTTGTTAGTGAAATTAATTCACCTTTTTTTATTCTTATATCATTATTTAATTCATTTAAATTATTTTCATTTTCAAATAATTTTTGTCTTAATTTTGTCATATTTTGTTCTTCTAATTTTACTTTTATTGAAGCATCTTTATTTAATTGAATACTATTTTCATATATTTTAATATTTTTTTTTAAATTTTCTTTTTCTTTTTCAATATCTAATTTATTATTATAATATATATCACAATTTTCTTTTATATTATCAGATATTAATTTCATATTTTCATTAGTATGAATTAATTGTTCTAATAATTCTTGTCTTTCTTTTTGTAATTCTTTTAATTGTCTTGTTGTTTTATGTAATGAAATATTTGCAGAAATTGAATCAGTAATTTCTAATTGTAAATCTTCTTTAAGTAAATTTACTTCATTTGTTAAAATATCAATTTTAACAATTAAATCATTAATTCTAAAATTATCATATTCATAATATTTATTTATATTTGCATTATCTTCTTCTTTATCTCTTGCTGCCATTGCCCATTGTTCTAATTCTTCTAATATATTTTTAGTATCTAATTTATATTTATCTAATTTATTATTTGCTTTTGCTATACTATTTTGTAATATTGAAAAACGATTTTTTAATTCTGTTTCTTGTTCTGATAAAACTTGTTTTTGATTTTTAATTTTTCCTCTTTGTCTCTTTATTATTTCAAGTGTGTGTTTTTGAAGATCATTATTTTTTATCATTTCAGTTAACATTTTTTCTCTATTATCAACTTGATTTTCTACACTTGTTTTATGATCTTTTAATATTTTTAACATATTTCTATCTTCATTTATTTCTTTTTGAATTTCTTTTATTTCTTTTCTATATTTATTTACTATTTTATTTAATCTTTTATTTGCTGCATTTGCAAATTCTGGTAATTTATTATTTTCATCTTCATCTTCTGATGATTCATTATCTATTTCATTAAAATTTTGATTTGAATTATTGTAATTATTTGAATTATTATTTTCTGGATCATCCATTGTTTTATTTTAATATTTTAAATTTTTTATTTTTAAGTTTTATTATTTTAAGTTTTTATATATTTATAATTTCTTTAAAAAAAATATAAATAAGATATTATTTAAATTATATTTATTTTTTACTTTTTTTACTTGTTTTATAATTAAATAAAAGAGAATTTTTATAATTTGTTCGTGTTAATTTATCTTCTAAATCATTTAATTCATTATCATAAAAACTCTTATCAAAATTTCTTTTATTTCTTTTAAACATTAATTTTTTAAGCTCTAAACTAATTTTTCTTTGATGAATCTCTTCAAATAAACAATCACTTGAATTATATGTTTCTTTAAAAAATTTATCGTATTTATTATTAATTTCTGGTTTGATTAAATAAATTGAATTTGATTTTATATTTTTTTTTCTATTCTTCATTATTTCATTTTTATTTATTTTTCTATTGAATTCAATTCTTCTTCCATCAACTGGACTAACATAATTTAAATCTCTATTTGATAAATAAAGTTTTAATTCTTTGATTTTTTTTTCATATAAATTATGAGTATTAAAATAATTTAAAGTTGTTTTTTTATCTTTTAACATTCTTATTAATTTTTTTATTTTATAATTATTAGTAAATAATTTGTTTTTATATGTTTCTTTTACATTATTCCAATTATTTTTATCAGTTTGAATTTCATTAAAAAACTCTTTTTGAAAAGTTTGTGTTGCAGTATTTTTTTTTCCATTTTCATTATTTTCATTTAATTTTAATTCATTAATTCCTTCATTTTGTATTTGAGATAATTTATTATTATTTAAAAGTTTAATAGATTTATATTTATTTGATTGTTTATCAATTAAATTTAATATATTATTGACATCAACTTGATTATTTAAATCATTTGGACTTGTTGATACTATTTTATTAACACTACAAATAGTAGGATTTTTTTCATTATTTTGATTATTATTATTATCATCAATTATATTTTTATTAATTTTATTTGATTTTTTTTTTGGTAATTCTAATTTATGAATTGACTGTTCATCACCCATTAAAAACTAAAATTAAAAATAATTTTAACAATAACTACAATAAATCTAATAATTAAAATTTAATAAATTAAAAAATAATAAAACTAAATAAAAAAACTATAAAAAATTAAAAATAAATAAAAAAAAATGAACAAAAAAAAAAATAAAATTTTTATTTTATTTTTTTTTCTTTTCATATGAAATATTAACAAGAAAAGGTAATTGTCCATTACACAAACTTTTATCTAAATAAATTTTCATATAAATAGGTTTAACAATATTAAAATATTCTCCATCAATATTTAAATAAATTCTATCTTTCTTATCATCATCATTATTAACAGAAATATCTTTAAACTTAATTAAAACTGGCCCACATCCATGATATAATTTATTAGCCATTCCTCCAAAAATTTTTTCAAATCCTGTTTCAAATCCATTATCATAAGTAAAAAATTCTAATTTTCTATCATCAATTTTTTGTTCTGCATTAATCATTTTTTTTATTTTTTTTAAATATTCTTCTTTTTTATTTTTATCACTTTCAATTATATCAATTGCTAAATTATTTTTTGAATTTTTCCAAATATTATTTACTCCTGCCATATAAAAATTAATATTTTGACATATTATTGAACATGGTTGTCCTTTTAAAATAAAACATTTTTTTCCATTTTCTATTTTACTTAATTCATTTTTTGGTTTAAATTTAAATTTTATTTTTAAATTTTCTTCTTCTTCAATTTCAGATAAAAAAGTTTGTTCATTAAATGATTGTTCAGTATCTTCATATATTGAAAAACTTTCTAAAAATCCATCAACACTTATTGTTTTTCTACAACAATTTTTTTTTAATCCTTCCCAAAAATAAATTAATTTATTACAACAACGACTTGATGTTCTTTTTTTATTAAAATTAAAACCTACTCTTGCATCATAACCAAGTGATAAATAATTAATAAATGATTTATTTAAATAATTAACTTTTAATATTTTTTTACCTTCTTTTGAATTTTCTATTATTTCACCTTTTTCATTATCTAATTTTAATTCCATTTTCCAAATATCAACTTTTCCACTCATTGCTTTATGATATTTTAATAATATTTTATATAGTGAATTAATATTATTTGAAATTTTAATATGATTATTAAATCCAAGTGCATTTGATAAATCATTTCCAGTTCCTAAAGGAATATGACCAAATATACATTTATTAATATCAATATTTTTATTTTTTAAATTTTGAATTATTGATAATACACTTCCATCTCCGCCTGCTATTAATATTTTTACTACTTCTCCATGTTGAATTGATTTTATATATTCTCTTATACATTCTATTCCTTTATTTAATTCTTCTTCTATTATTATGTTGAAATATATTGACATTATAAATTCATATTTTCTTTCTAAGATTGTTTCATTTTTTCCTATTTTTGAAAAATCTATTAATTTATATCCTTCTTTTGTTTTGTAATTTGATGCTATTTCTAATATTATTTCTCCTTCTTTATTTCCTGATTTTGGATTTATAAATATTACTAATGAAGAATTTAAATCATATTTTAATTGAAGATGTTTATTTTTGTCATCATCAAAATAAGGTATTATATCATTTGAATTTACATTTCTAATTGAACCTGTGTTTATTTCTTCTATCACCTCTAAATTTTTTTCTAACATTTTATGATATGAGATTAAATAGTAAAAATTTATTATTTTTTTAAATTATTTTTGTTTAATTATATGAGATCATTATCACAAGTAAATATAAGGAAAAAAACAAATAATAATGAAGTTAAAATTTTAGATATTTTAGCAAATACTAAATTTACTTTTAAGAAAGTATTACCTATATTAAGTAAATATAAAATAAAAGGAATTAATGATACAATTCAATTACCTAAAATTAAAAAAATGAATATAGAAAAGTCTTTAAATATTAAAAGTCCTTTTTTAAAAACTAAAATAAGAAATATTCCTGAAATTAATTTAGATTCAATTTATATTCCTGAAAAAAAATTAACTGCTAAAAAAATGAAAAAGAACTTTAGTGATTTTGCTTTATCAAATTCAACTATAAGTACTTCTCCTTTATCAAATAGACCTTTATTTTTAAAAAAAAAAATATTAGTTAATAAAAATACAAATAGTCTTCAAACAAATGATTTTTTAAAGAAATTTAAATCAAGATATGAAATTCAACAATATTTCTTTAAAAAATTTATGGAAAGAGATAATGTAAAAGTTAAATTAGTATTAAATTCAGTAAAAGATACTGAATTTTTAATTAATAAAGAATTTCAAAAATTAAAATCAAAAATAAATAATGAAGTTTTCACTGAAAAGGAAATATAATATTCAAAATATATAATTGATAGTTTTATTTTATATATTTTTAATAATTGAAAAATATGAAAAATTAAATATCATATATTCTATATTATAAATAAATAATATATAATATTCATTATTATAAAAAAATTAATGATTATAATTTATTCAAAACTTTATATTTAAAATAAATTTTTTTTTACATTACAAAAATTCATTATTTAAATTTATCAAAATCGAAAAATTGTTCATCACTAAGAATATAATGTGAATCAACTTCATGCCATAATTTATGAAAATCAGTCGAATTTTGATTTTCTTTAAAATTATAAGCAGCATAATTAACATTAGCAATAGAAACTCTATAATTTAGAAACCAATTTAAAACTTTATCAATATCTTCTGCTTTATTAGAAAAGATTTCAGGTAAAAATAAATCAATAAGCATTTTATCTCTTTCTAATTTAGTATTATTATCATTAATTAAAAGTTCAACTTTATCAAAAAAATCTTTTATACTCATATAAGGTTTCATAACTTCTTTATCAGCCATCCAATCATTAAGTGTATAAATATCTTGAAAACCTTGTAATATATATAAATCTTTATTATTTTTTTTAAAAATTATCATATGATGATTTGGTAAAAATTCAATTTGAATTAAATAATTTTTATTAAGTAATTGTTTTATATTATTTAAATCTTCAGTATTATTTTTTGTTAATTTTAATTCAGGTAAATCTTTTTTTTTTTCGATTCCTCCTACTGATAATAATATAAATTTTGCTGAAAGGGCACATGAAGAAAAATGAATTTGAGGTAATCTATTATATATTCTTTTTAATGCTAATGAACTTAATGTTTCTGATATTTCATCTTCTGAAATTGGAGTCCCTTCTGCTAAAGGAATAAATTTCGATTTTAGTTTCATTGAATTTGATGTTATTAAAAGAGTTATTAATAATATGAATGTTATTTTATATTTATTTAACATTTCTTTTGTTTTTAATTGTTTTATATTAAATTAATTTTTACGGTTTTTTAATTATTTTTTTTTTAAGTTTTTTTTTGTGTTATTATATTATTTATTAATTATATTTGTTTTTTATATATTTTTTTATTTTTGAATTATTTAATTAAAAATTTTTATTTTATATAAAAAAAATTGAATAAAACTATATAAAAAATATTTTAAGAAAAAAAAAACTTAATATAAAAAAAAATAATCACACAACTTCAACTTCTTTAAAATTTTCTTTATTTTCAATAACATTAGGATTATTATTCATATAATTTTTATTTTGTTCAATAACATGTTGAATTAAACCTTCTCCAGGAAAATCAAAAGCAAAAATTCCTTTATATCCTTTTTCTTCAAAGGGCATTTGATTAATACTATAAGCAACAAATCTTAAAGTAGTTAAAACACCTCTTCCAATAGCAGAACAATGATTAATAATTAATTTTTTATTTTCTTGACTAAACATATATTTTTTAACTAAAGTTTTCTTTTTTTCAATTTCCGCTCCTCTAGTCCCAAAAAAATTATAATAATCTTGAATTTGAAAAAAATCACTTTCTTCATCCCAAATTAAACAATTTTGATAAGTTAATTTTTGTAAAATTAAAATAATTTTTCCTCTAACTTTCCCAACATTAAAATTATCATAATTATCATCATTATAAATTAAATCATTCATTTTATCAAAAACACTATAAATAACATTTTTTTTACATTCTTCAATATCATTCCCATAATTTTTTTCTTGAAAATAAACTCTAACAATTAAAAATTCTTTTTTATGTTCATTTAAAAATTGTTTAAAAATATTAAAAGTACCATCAAAAGTATAAATTGTCTTATGAGCTCCATGATAAACAAAACCATCTCCAGCTGGTCTTAAGTCAAAATATCTTATTCCAGAAATTAATTGATCTTCAATTGACCATGATTGAACTTGACTCATAAAATTAATCCAACATTGACAACAACCTTCAAATTTTGATGTTGCTGAATCATGGGTTCCTGGAATTGATAAATCTCTTATGTCTGTTTCATCTTTTATTTCTGATAACCATTCTGTTGTTGAGAGAGATATACTTTTTTTGTTAAAGGGAAGATCACTGTACCATGGAACTTTTTTCTTGTAGTGAAGAATAAAGATTATTATGTAGATTTTGTTGTTGTATATGAAGGATAATATAAACATTATCATTAGAAAGACTGCTAAAACAGGAATGTTTGGCATTTTTTTTTTAGTTTTTTTTTATTTTTTTTATATTGGGGAGTTATTTGTTTATTTTTATATTTTTTTATGGGTGTTTTTTTATGTGTTTTTATTTTTTTGATATTTTATGTTTTTTTTGTAATTTTTTTTTGTTTTGTTTTATTATTGTATTGTTTTATTGTTTATTTAAAGATTTTAAAATATATTTTTAAGGGATTTTAAAAGAATGAATTATCTTTTTTATAAAGTTTATTAATATTTTAATTTAATTTTAAAGATAATGAAGATGTAAAAATTATTTATAATAATTATGATAATATTATTAATAATTCTTTAACATTTAACTAACTAATTTAATTTTATTAAATAAAAATAACATTAAAAAACAGACAAAATAAAAAATAAATATAAAATAAAATGTATTATTCTCTTTCAAATTACATATTTATAATTTTTTTAATATCAACAACAATAACATTAACATTTGATCCAATAACAGTAGGAACAATTTTAGATAATGATAAAATATCAGAAACTTTATCAGACTTAGCATTAAAAAGATTATATAATAGATTAAAATATTTTAATGAAACATCATGTAGAAGAACAGCAACTTTTGTAATGTTATCAATTGGAGGAGTGACTGGACCAGAGTCTTTGAAATCTTTAGCTTTAAGTAAAAATAATAATATTACTTTTGATATGAGAAATATTAGAATTTTATTAAATCGAAATAATATTGTTCAAATTGAATTATCTAAAAATCATCATTTTGTTATTTTTAAAAAAAATTCTAAAGATTTATATTTAATTCATTCTTTTCAAAATGTTATTAATATTAGAGATTGGATGAATGATGAAAATATTATGAAACCTTATTTAACTTTTGATGAGTTTTTTGATAGTTTTAAAAAATTATTTGTTTATAAAAATGAAGAAGAAAAAGAAAATGCAGTTTTAAATTTGTTTTATCCTGATGTTTATGGAAAATATAATGAAAAAGATAAAAATTTAATGTTAAATTGGTTTAAAAATCCTATTAAATTAATTAATGTTTATTATGTTCCTTTTACTTTTAATCAAAATCAAAATAATAAAGATTTTATTAATTTTTATAATGAAGTTATTAATTCATATGATATAACAGTTAGTGAACATTTACATTTAAAATTAACAAATAATAAAAAAAAATTTAATAAAAAATATGGAATACAACAAAAAAAAAGTATATAAAAATAAATTTATAAACAATAAAAAATATATATTGTATATTATTTATTTTTTTAATAAAATTCTCATTAATTTTTATTGTCATATAACTCTCTTTCAAATATAAAACTTATATTTTTTTTTATAAAAATAAAATAATTAATAATATGAATATTTAAAATAAAAATAAACACTATTAAAATGAATGAATCAAATTTTCTTTTCCACAATAACATTAACTGGAGGAAGAACTTTAGTAACTGTGAAATTATTTGAATAAGGGAAAAAGTCAGTAAATTCTTCATCAATTTCAAGAGCTGAAGTATAAGTACTATTATTTTGTTTTGCATATGATCTAACATATGCTTTTTCATCATATAAAGAATAATTTATATTTAATCCTAATTCACCATCAACAAAAGAACCTTCTAATATTTCATTAATAAAATCAATTTGTGTTTTAAATTTACTGTTTGCTGTTACATTTAATGTAGCATTAAATATAATTAATTTTTCAACTTCATTATAGTCAAAAATAAAATGACTTTTATAATTTATATCTTTTATTTCTCCAAATGATTTAGATATTATATAATTATCATTTTCATATGTTGAAGTAATATTTAAATCTTCATATTTTCCATTATATGTGATGCTTTTTTTTTCTAGTTTTTTTAATTTTGATGGAATAAGTGTGTTTAATACTTCATCAACATCTTCTTTTAGTTTTTTTTCTTCATTTGGGTAAATTTGAGTGAAATTACTTTTAATTAAAGTCTTTATTTTATCAATTAATAATGTTTCATTTCTTAAAAATTGTAAAGTTAATATTTTAATTTCTTCTGCATCATTTTCAATATTTGTGAAATAATTATCTAATTCTGTGTTATCAATAGAAGAAATATATTTTAAATAAGTATATGTTGAATTAATATAACTTGTTATATCATTAATTTCATCCATTATTCTTGAGAAGAAAATATTATATGCACTTGATAATTGAATATATTCTTTTGAAGAATTGATTTTATTTGAGAATGTATTATAAGCCTTTTTTAAATCATTTAATAGCCCATCTATATGATATATTTTATATTTAGTTACAGTTAATCTTCTAATATTATTATTATTATTTTCAATTTCTTCTTTTTTTTTTTCTCTTTCTTCTTCAGTAATATCATTTAGTTTATTTATTAAATCATTTAATAAATCTTGGGAATAATTTTCTACTTGTGTTTTAATTAATATAAGATTTTCATAAGCATTTTCAGTCTTTTCTATTTTATTTTCTGAATCTAACTTATTCATAAAATTAGTTTTAAATTCTAAATTTCTTTCTATTTCTTGATTCATTTTAATTTTTGTTTCATTCATTTTCATTTCAAAATAGTTGGAAACTTCATTTAATTTATTACCAATTTCATTCATTAATAAAACTATATTCTCTTTTATTTTTTTATCATTATTTTCATTAATTTTTAAAGAATTATAATTTGTTAAATTGTTTTTAAATTTATTATAAATGTCTAAAATATTTTTCATTGTATCATCTGCTTTAAATGTTGAAATATTTTTGATTTTCTTATATGCATTTTGTGCATCATCAAGTTTGTCATTAACAATTTGTAATTCTTCATCTAATTTTTGAGCAAAATTATTTTTAATATTTGTTAAAATAATATCATTGGTTAATTGATAATAATCTTTTTTTAATGTTTGAATAAAAGTATTTGAAAATTCCATAGGTATTAAATTATAAATTTTTCCTTTAACATTATTTTTAAATTTATCACTCTTTAATTCTGTAAGAATATTTTGACTAAAATGATTAATAATTTTATATGAAAGTTCTTCAGTTATTCCATCTAATTTATTAAAAATGAGATCATTAACTTTATTTTTTGTATTATTTTTAATAATTTCTTTTGCTTCAATATATATTGTACTTAATGTTTCATTAATCAATTCACTTACTTTAGAAAAATTACTTGCATTAAATAAAAGTGTTGTATATTCTTTTGTATCATTAATTGCTTCATTAATATAAAATAAATCAGGATAAATATTATTATAAAAATCTTGATCAACAACTGCATCATAATATTGTAAACCTTTAATTTTAGAATAATTTTTAATTCCTTCAATAAATGATTCTTCTATTAAATCATATATATTTTGTGAGAATTGTTTTCTTTCAGTATTATAAATCATTAATGCTGAATCAAAAAATTTACCTAATTGTTCTGTTACATTTTGCAAAAAGTCATCAAATGAATATTCAATTTCAAAATCACTTTGATGTTCATCAATATTTTGTATTAATCTCTTGTTTAAACTATTATTTGAAAATGATGATGAAAAATAATTATAAAAATAATCAAAAACATTCATCAATGAATCTTCATAATCTGACATATTTTTTATAATTAATGTTTTATTATGAGTTACTAATTTTTGAGAATGAGTAAATAAATATGTTTCTAATGTTTCTTTTGCATTATTAAGACTTTTTAAAATCATTTCTTCAGTTTCATTTAAAAATTTTTTTATATTTTCTTTAATAGATAAATATTTAACTGAACTAATATTTTTTATTTCATTATGATATTTTTGTTTCATTTCATTATATAAATTATCAATTTCTGAAAAGTCAATATCTGGGACTGAAAAACTATTATTTAATAACTCCATTGAAGGAGATATTTGTCCAATTTCATTTAAATAATCTTTAATTGTATTATATCCCTTATCAATTATTTTCTCTTGAAGCAATGTTATATAATTTATTATTTCATCATCTAATTTTAAATTTTGAATTTTTTTATTTAGATTATTAAATAAATTTATAATTTTATCATAAAATGAATTATAAGAAAGTGTAAATTGAGTTTCATTAAAAAAGAATCCATGATATTTTTCGTATGTTATATAATCTGCAATTTTATTATTAAATATTCTTTTAAACTCATTATCAATATTATATAAAATATTTCCTCTTTCAATAAGATATGATTGCGAAATTTTGAAAATGTCATCTGAAATTACTTCAAATGTAGCAATAATTTTATTAATATTTATATTTGAAATAAAAGCATTTTTTAATGTTTGCTTAATTGAATTTAAATAAGGTGACATTAATTTAACTTCATCTTCATTTATTTTATTTAAATATTCAGTAATTTTAGATAAAACATTATCTGACTTAAAATTGGCATCTTGAATAAATTCATTATAATATTCATCAATATTAAATGCATATAAATTAGTTTCATTAATAACTCGTTCAGAATATTTAAGTAAACTTTTAAAATTACTAATAGAAGAACGAATTTTTGCAATTTGATAATTATAAAATTGAATTGGATTTAAATTGCGTATCCAAACTAAAGCATACATTATAGTTACTTGAATCTTATGTATTATATTGAAAACTTGATTTTCACCAATAAAAACAATATTATCAAATATATATGATTTGTTTTTTGGAGAAATATCAGCAATTATACGAAAACTTCCACTTGATATGTCAAAAATTTTAAATGCCTCATTCAATCTTTTGATAAAATCATTTAACATATATTCATTTCTAGGATTTGCAGGGATTTCTTTTAATATTAAATTTTTTTGATTTTTAATAATTATATCAATTTTGGGATATAATTCATTATATGTATTATAAATTTTTTTTTCAATTAATTGCTTTATTTGATATGTTATTACATCTCCTTCTTTACTTACTTTATCAAATATTAAAGATAATTTAAAATAAAGTTCTTCTGGTTTTGAAGGATATGAATCTATATGTGGTTTAAAATGGTTTTCATAAAAAACTGTATTAAATTTTTGGCTTATTTGACTTAATCCATCATAAAATGGTTGGAGTGTTTCATTAATGAATGTAAAATTTACATATACTGCTTTAATTTCTTTAATTAAATTTTTAATAAAATTCTCAGTAATTGTATCTATTGCCCTTAAAGCTTCTTGATCATATGTTTCAGTTTCAATAGTTGGTTTTGTTTTTAAAACTTGTTCATTTATATCTTCTTCTAATTTATTAAGAATTTCATCAGTTAAATAATTAAATTTTAGATTATTAATTGCAGTTACAAAAATTTCATTAAATGTTCTTACTCTTTTTTCTTGTAATTCCCTTTCAATATCATAAAGAACTTTTAAATCATTTATATAAATACTAAAATTAGTATCAACTTCAATTATTCTTTCTAATTC
>JAEEGL012979685.1_pt1 | contig 12265 bp, 7 predicted proteins | sample 9134231 | NCBI WGS metagenome assembly JAEEGL01 (sample SAMN16246548, study PRJNA631951) | gut metagenome | biome: gut microbiome; feature: rumen; material: fiber-attached | host: Bos | place: Iran: Karaj | collected 2018-10
AACGGGTGATTCGGTCGGTGAAACCAGCATCCGGGTGTCGATGCCCTGACTGGCCACCTGCATCAGCCGGTGAGCAAAAGCGTGCTCGTCTCCGTTTTCCATTCTAAAAGTCATATATTCGCAGCCCTGGAATTCGAGATTCGAAATTCCCAGAGTCTGAGCCTGCGTCTTGATGACCTTGCGCAGCGTCCGGAAGGACCGGGTCCCGAGCCACGGGAAGAGACACCAGGTATACCCGCCCAGATGGATGAGCATCCGTTCGGTCATGCCCGAATTCCTAGCCACATGGCGCGCCTTTTCCAGTCTGATCCGAGCGTTGGGCTTGAGATAGGGATAAACCGTATCCTCTTTCAAGACCTGCCACATGCGTTCCAGGATCCGGGTGTGGATCTCTCCGTAATCGCCTGGCCAGCTGACTTCCATTTTGCCCTTCACGCTCTTGACGTAGATCAGCTTATGGCGGATATCCAGTTCCTCAACTTCCCAAACCCGCCCCGCCAGGGCAAATCTGTCCCCGACCGGCAATGGGTTCGAGATCGTTCCGATCTCATCCGATCCGCACCGAACCGTATAATCCGTCGTATCTTTGAAAACGGCGAAGAAACGGAAACTGGAAATGATCTTTTCGCCTTTCAACCCGATGATCAGCGTCTTTTCAGGCGTCCATTCCAAAAACTCGTTCTGGATCATGTCGACGATCAGTTCCCTGTAATCCTCTTTCGTCACTTTCCGGAACGGAGGAAGCGTCAAAACCCTTTCGCACAGGACTGCGGGAGTCAGTTCCCCGCACGACGCGAGGATGCTCAACGTCTGGTGGAAAAGAAGGCTGAATGGCAATTCTTTTTCAGACGGAGGCTCGATGAATCGGCTCTCCACGTAGAGCTGGACGATGGCGATGCCCCGAATCAGTTCCCACGGGATCAGATCGGGCAAGGGCGTATTCGGCACCTCGTCCTCTTCGCGGAAGACCATCATCATTTCAGGCGGTTCCCCGCGGCGGCCGGACCGTCCGAGTCTCTGCAAAAAGCTGGAGACCGAGGTCGGTGCTTCGCTTTGAAGCACTCTTTCCAGCCTGCCGATATCGATCCCGAGTTCCATCGTGACCGTTGCGCAGGTGACGGCCCGGATATCCGGGTCTTTCATTTTCTGTTCCGCCTCTTCCCGAAGCGCGGCGGAAAGATTTCCGTGATGGATCAGAAAAATATCCGGATCCCCGCGTCTGGAGGCGATCTGACGGAACGTGGCGGTCAGGTATTCGGTTTCCTCTCTGGAATTCGAAAAAACCAAAGATTTCACGTTTTTCACGCAGTCGTACATGTATTCGTATCCCGCGTCGATCGGCAAGGGCTTTTCAGCGTTCTCTTCGCTCTCCGCTTCGAGTGGGACTTCGTCGGCTTCCGTTCCCGGCTGCTGGATGAAGAAATGTTCCATGCCCAGCTTCCAATGCAGCTTTTTGGGCGGGATGCTCGGAACGTCCGTCTCGCGCGGGCTGCCTGCGCTGAGCCATAAAGCGGCCTGCTCGGGATTGCCTACTGTTGCGGACAGCCCGATCCGTCTGGGGCTTTTATGGATGATCCGGTCGATCCTGTTGATCTGGCAGATCATCTGATTGCCCCGGTCCGAACCCGAAAGGATATGGATCTCATCCAGGATGATATATCTCAGATCTCCGAAAAGCGCAGGGATCTCGTTGTGCTTGCGCATGAGAAGAGATTCCAGGGATTCGGGCGTGATCTGCAAGATCCCTTTGGGATGCTCCAGCAGTTTCTGCTTGTGAGATTTGGCCACGTCCCCGTGCCAATGGGTCACAGGGATCCCGCTTTCGTCCAAAAGTTCCTGTATCCGTTCGAACTGATCATTGATCAAAGCCTTCAAAGGGGCTATATAGAGGACGCCCACGCTGGATGATGGGTTTCTGTAAAGATCGGAAAGGATCGGGAAAAAGGCGGCTTCGGTCTTTCCGCTGGCCGTCGATGAGGTCAGGAGAAGATTGTGATCGGTTTGCAAAATCGTTTCCGCCGCCGCGATCTGAATCTCCCTCAGTTCTTCCCAGCGGTGCCTGTAAATGTAATTCTTTATAAAATCCGGAAAAAGATTAAAAACCTGATTGGAGTCTGTCATCGGCACTCACCTGTTTCAAAACTGGATATCGTCCGGATCGAATGCTTCCGAACTGCCTGGCAGCCTGGGGGCTTCTTCGGCCTCAGCCTGCTGCAACCCTACGATCTTTTCAAAACTCACGTCAGGATTCTGCATCATCAGGTTCAGCACGGTCATAAAGTCTCTGAGCACTTCCCGGGGCGTGATCATCGTCTCTGCCCCGGCCCGGCTCAGGCACTGCATGAGAAAACCGGACATATCCTCATCCTTCAGATTTGGATCCCAATTGTATTGCTGGGCATAGAGCGACGTGACCCGCTGCAGAAGAGCGAGCAGTTCGTCATCGGACAGTCTTCTCAACCGGATGACCGGCCCGATCAGATTGACGAAATCATCCGCCTGGAACCGGCTGTCGCAGAGTCTGCTGCGCAGCGCTTCGTAACTGAACAGTCCCCGACGGGTGTCTTCCAGAAACTGCGGTGTGCCAGCCATGACGATCCCCAGTCCGGATGCTCTTCCCTGCAATGTGTCGTTGAACATGGCAAGGATCTTTTCATAGTTGTTTTCACGGCTGATCCGGTTGGAGATCTTGTAGAGATTGACGCACTCATCCAGGAAAACGATCAGTCCCCGGTATCCGATCAACCGGAACAGTTCGCCCCACAGTTTGATGAAATCGTACCAGTTCTCGTCGTTGACGATGACCGAAACCGAAAAGCCCAGCTCACGCTTGGCGTCGTTGCGCGTCGAAAATTCTCCCCGCAGCCAGCGGATGCAGGAAGAACGCATCTCGTCATCACCCTCGGTATAAGCTTCATAATAACGGATGATGACACGGGCAAAATCAAACCCGCCGACCTGGGATTCGACCTGATGGAGGATGGCACGGATTCCCTGTTTCAGTTTGTATGCAAACATCGGCGAATCCGGGTCTTCACCCTCGGCAAGGACCGACTCCCGGACGCTGTCTATCCACCGTGCCAGGATCCCGGGAAGAGCTCCTCCGTCCGGGCTGACCCGGCAGGACAGATTTTTCATCAGTTCCCGGTAGGTCGCGATGCCCGAACCGTACGTTCCGTACAGTCTTCTCTCAGGCGTCAGATCAGCATCTGCCGTGATAAATCCCCGTTCCAGGGCATAGCCCCGGATCAGCTGGATCAAAAAACTTTTGCCGCTGCCGTAAGGTCCGATCAGAAATCGGAAAGCGGCGCTTCCCTCATTGACTGCTTCCAGATCGCGCAGCAGAGCCGCGACTTCCTCTTTCCGGCCAATGGCCAGATAGGGTGCACCCGAACGAGGGACGACACCGGCTGCAACACTGGCTAAAAGATTATTCAATATCCTCTTCGGCACTTTTTGTGTCTGTTCTACCATGGTCCTCAGTTCCCTTCCTTGTCCCATTCACTCACATAGTCTTCAACGAGGCAGATCCTGCCGTCGTCCGAATTTTCCAAAATCACGTCTCCCAGCAATTCCAGCGAGATCTGATTGATCTGCTCCATGACTGAATCCGGAAGCAGGTTGTTTTTCGTGCACATCGCGCGGAAAGCTGCGTAATTTCCCCGTTTCAGGGTATTCAAATAATCCAGCAAAGATGCGTCCTGCAAAGCTTTGCGCAAGTCCCGGTCTTCGCCTGTGACAGCCGGTTCCTGGGCCGATGCTTGCTCAGGTGCAGAAGGCATGACAGCGGGCGCAGCACTTTCCTCATCCTCGAATGCCTCGATCAGTTTCTCTGTTGTCTGCCAGGATTCCTGTTCAATCTGTTTGGCCCTCTCGGGAGACAGATCCGTCTTTTTGCCCGAATATTTGATCTCATATTCGATCCCGTCTCCCTGTGAGGCAGGAACATGCTTGCTGTCCCTAACCAAAGAAAGGTAGGCTTCGTTGCGGTACAGGCGGATCTTTTCTTCGCTGAAAAACGTCTCGACCGACGACCGGATCCTTTGGGACAGATCCTTGACCGTCAGTTTGGACCGGATGAAGAGCAATTCCCGGATCCCGTTGTCGATGAGCCGGCACAGCTGTGTCAGCATCCTGCGAAATAGCGGGATCTGCTGCAGCGGATAGTACTGCAATGAGATCGTATATTTGACTTCCGGAACGCAGAGCGCGCCCGGAAAAGCGTCATGTTTGATCTGAACGGAGGAGACCTGCGCTTTCATTTCATCCACCAGCACAGGTAGCACGTACGAGATGGCACGCGGAAAGATGGAATCGTAATAGGATCTCAGATCCTGACCGTCTTTCGAATCCGTATAGTAGACGCTTTTCTTGTACTGATAGGTCGAATAGAGACCGATTAGATAATCGGTCAGGACGCCCCTGTCCATTTTGGGAAACAGGAGTTCGGGGACTTCCGCGACCGAACGGCCGGGTTCACATTTCGTGAACAGCTCCGAGAGGTCCGGGATCGGCAGACGGTAGACCAGGCAGAAATCCAGGATCCAGTCACCCATGAAGGAATCCAAACGCGGGTATCTCCCCCGGTAGGCCTTCCAGACATTCAAAAGAAATGTCAGCGTATCTTCCGGCACTTTCGTGTCCGAAATGTTGATCAGCTCATACACGTAGAGCACGACATAGCTGTATGCCGTGTCCGGGAAACGGCCGTTTCGGACACATTCCCGCCACCAAAGATACCATTCCCTCTGTTCTTTGGAGAACTGTGCATATTGCGGAAGAAACGAAAAATAGTTGACAGGCTCGCATTCACTGCCCGATAACTGATCATATTTCAGGGCGCTTTTCCGAAAATCGTCATAGAAATGAAAAACCTTGTTCCCTTTTGTGATCAGGATCCACTCGATCAGTGGATTGTTGTCCGTATATTCGAAAGATACGGAACGGGCACTCTCCTCCCGGGGAGCAGGAGGGACCGGCGACGAGCGGTACGTTTTCGTCCCGGACGCTTCCGCGGGCAACGGTTCGGAAACGATATCCGTCAATTCGATCTCAGACCGGGCTGCGGGTTTCACCGGAGATTTGGATTTCGGGATGACAAACTTTTCCAGATCCCAGAAAGCGTCTGCTTCCCTGTCTTTGCTGACATGCTCTTGATCGCTCATGAAAAGGTCCTCCCTCCGTTTTCTTCGGTATCATATTATTTTAACATAGCACATCATGCATGTCAAATTATTTTTTGCCATTTTTCCAAAAAACTTGGAATGTCCGGACACAGCAGAAAAAAGCCTCTCAGGCTGAAAAACTCAGTCTGGGAGGCTTAAAATTATGTGTTCGGAATTACTCACTGGCTCTGAGAGTCAGCTCGGCACGGTAGGTGGTAGTGCCACCGGCTCGGAAATATTCATACAGATGCCGGCCTACTAGACACCAACACGGGCCGTCATAACCCATTCCTGTCCTGGGTGTGCCTGAGTCATCCACCTGTCTGATCAGCGGTCCCTCGCATGTTTCCCAGGTGATCAGATCCCGGGAACGAGCGAACATATGCGTCCAGTATGCGGAACCATAGGGCTGTTCCGTGCTGATCTCATAGACCATATAATACCAGCCGCCCACGTAGATGATGTCCCGCCGGCCTGTCGTTCCGCTCCAGAGTGTGTTCTCCTCAGTCGGGATGACCGGATCTTTGACAAGAGTCAGATTGTGAAGATCTTCGCCGTAGGCGACACCGATCTGACAGGTTTTGAAGTCGAAGCCGTGGAAGAAAACGTACCAGGTGTCGTCGACCTTGTAAATGTCCGGAGTTCCCACGTTCGCGCTCTGCCAACTTGCCTGATCCCTTTGGACGATGATGCCCTCTTTTTCCCAGATGACACCGTCATCGGAAACGGCCAGAGCCACGCTCTCGAGTCCGTTGGCTACCGTGCCCTTGCACTCGTAAACGCAGTACCATTTTCCGTCCGTATCGCGCCAAACGCCCGCAAAATAGGCACCGTCGCAATCATAATCCTCTTCGGGTTCGATGACTGCACCAAAGTCTTTAAAGGTCACACCGTCTTTGGAAGTGGCCAGACCGACGCCGCCCTTCCCAGTGGTCGTAGCATAGCAGATATAGTAAGCATAATAGGTCCCGTTATAGTAGACCATATCCGGGAAATGCATCCTGAAGTTGGAACCCATTTTGGTTGTGCTGTCAACCGTCTCGACCGTGTCGCCGGTGAAAATACCGTCCAGAATGTCTGCGAAGAGGGTGTCAGCCTGATCCTGTGAAAGACCGTACAAAACTTTGGTTTTTCCGTCGTCCGGAACCTTTTCCGGATCCACCCAGTGACCGTTGAGAACAGTCCCGACTTTCGGGTTCTGTAACTGGCCTGAGGCATCTTTCACGGAAGCGAGGAATGCGGCGACGGCTTCCTGATAGGCACCGTCCGAATCAGCTACGATAAAGATCTTGTTTTCCTCAACGACGATCCGGTAGTCATCCGTTCCAAGCCCTTCCAGGCTGGTCGAGCAGACGCGGTTGGTTTTGCCTACGCAGATCTCCTTGATCGATTCGTTGCTGTCCTTATCCGTAAAATCCGTAGTCAATGTGGGGCGGGTGCCCAGCAGCTCCGCAAGGCCGGAAGCCAGATCGACCGCAGCCATCACGTCTCCAGCCTTGTTGTCCGAATAATCGTTTCTGATGATCCTGACGACAAAGGTGTCCCCGTCCTTTTCCGCCAGATCGAAATATTTGTCCTCGACCTGTTCTGCGGTTTCGCTGTCCTTTTGCCCTTCCGTTTCGGGTTTTTCCGTTTCGGGCTCCGGGGTTTGATTCCCGCATGCTGTCAGGAACAGCATCAAGGCCGCTAACGAAAGGACCAGCAGTTTGAAAATAATGCTTTTTCTCATAATTCTCCTGTTGAACGGAGCATGCCTCGACGGCATGCTCCGCATCGTTTATCTTTCGGATGATCGGTCAAAAACGATCAGTCTTCTTTTCTTCTGACGACCAGAACGGCGCCCGCTCCTGCGCAAAGCAGTACGATAGCGGAACCGACCATGATGACGGAACCGCATCCGCCCTTTCCTTCGGAAGACTTGCCGGTCTCTTTGGCATCGGGATCTGTCTCTGTAGCGCTGGCTTCGGCTGCTTTAGCCGATTCGAGCTCGGCCTGATGGATAGATTCGGATTCCTCTCTCCATTGCTGCAGCGATTCTCTCTCGTATGCGGCTTTAGACTGTCTTTCCCATTTGGCCAGGGATTCGGAGTCGGCCTTGTCTTTGTTGGCTTTCGCATTCGTGAAGCGGATGTTGTCGATGAATCCCTCGGTCGTATGCGCGTTGGACACATTGAAGAATCTCATGTAATTGACGGCAGACAGATCGATCTCACCATCGGTGACTTCAGCTTCTGCAAAATACAGCGTCACATGGTTCCAGCCTTCCTTGGCGTCGTCCCCAAGTATCTTTGAAATATTCCAGGCGATCTCTTGGTGGTCGCACGAACCGGACGAAGTCAGTTCCAAAAAGCTGTTGTCCGTTTTCAGCCCTTCGATTTGCGCACCGTCTGCAATATAGAGATCGAATTCAAGTGAATCATATTTGGAAGCGTCCACAGGGTCAGGTGTGTACACAATCTGATGGCTGCCCAGTGTGAACGCCCAGGAGCCGGAACCCGATTTGTGGGTCTCCTCGGACACGGTCACGCCCGTCACTTTGTCCGTATTGTTACATCCTGCGAACAGAATGCCTTTGCCATCGTTCTCTTCAGCCGCATCGGCGATCATTTTTTCGGCTGCCTTCTGTGCATTCAATGCGTCTTCCAGAGTCGTATTGGGACCGAGCAAGGTGATCGGGATAGCGCTGTCGCCCGAGCGGGCATGATAATTCTTTTCAGCCCAGGTCAGGCATTTCTGCTTGCCTCCGCTTTCGGACATATTGCCGAAGTTAATACAGAGGTTGAATCCGAGCGTGGAGCCTTCTTCGATCGTTGTAGCGGAGAAGAAATCAACTACAGGAATGGCGCCTTCATAGGAAACCGATGAGCCGTCTGCAGTGACTTTGACGTCATAGACCGTCTCGCCGGTCGGGCAGGCGCATCCGCCGTTCACGAAGCAGTACTGCATCGTCTCACCGGTACTGGCGTTGACGGAGCATCCCCAGTCGGAATAAGTGTTGGCTTTGAAGTCAACAAACTCGATCTGGATGCAGTAGTCTTTCCACATTTCACCGGGAGCCTGGTTCTGCTTGAACGCACCGAGATCCTGATCGATGTAGAAATAGAGATTCACATTATCCCAAGCGAAATAGCCTTCGACATAGTTGGACTTGTCCAGTATACCTTCCAGGTCGGCATAGACGCCTTCGCTCACGAAGACCCAGTTCGTCACATCCGTGAAGGGGCCGACGTTGTCTTCGGTCGCTTCGCCTGTCGCATGGTAGGCAAATGACGGCGTGTCGCCGTAGATCTCATCTTTGAACGCGTCGATCTTGACGGTGCTTTCTCTTGCGTCCTGCGCAAAGAAATACCCGGAATTAACATATCCGACGTCTTCGTTGGTCTGGCAGTTCACCGCGGATGCGGCAACGGCCAATGACGCAAGCATGCAAACGACGAGCGCTGCTGCGAGTAACTTTTTCAACATAGAATCCTCCTTAAAAACAGTTGTAGGATTTGCTGCTTCCATTATACCATCTCGCCGGAGCAGTTGCAATATCTTTCTCCGGGGATGAAAGAAGGAGACAGCGTGTAATCAATCCTTCAAGAACAATTCGATAACAGGGACGATGACGCGGGGTTTGACCGGCGGCAACATCAGATTCAAGACTTTGGTCCCGTCTTCAAACGCCTTTGTCCCGGGCGTCGGGTCGGTTTCATAAAACCGGATCTCACTGCCGTCATGGAGGAACTGGGCATACGCCACCTTCCCCGCAAGGCCGGGAATCTGAAGCGAATGGAAAGGATAGGAGAACAGATGAACGTACAGTCTCTTGCCGTCCTCGGTCTGCGTATACCGGCATCCGTTCGGACAGGTCTTCAAAATATCCGGTTCCGCCATCGTGCATCCGTAAATCGAACGGCTATTGTAATGCATCCAATCTCCCATTGCGGACAGTGCCGAGGTGGCCCGTTCGTCGAAATAGCCTCTTGAGGTCGGCCCGACGTTGAGAAGCATATTGCCTCCGCAGGAAACAGTCTGGATCAGCATCTGGATCAGCATCTCGGGAGATTTCCATGTCATTTCATCGCGGTGGTATCCCCAGGAACCGGAAAACGTCTGGCAGGCTTCCCAGGTCACGTACTCGCCGGTCACGGGATGCCTGACCCAGTCGGTCGGCTGGACCTGTTCGGGCGTCCAGAGATCCTGATCGATCTCGGTACGGTTGTCGATGATGATATCGGGCTGGAGAGCGCGGGCGGTAGCGATCAGTTTCTCTGCCTCCCAGTCGTCTTTTCCCTTTCCGTGAAGCCAGGATTTTTCGTCCACGTCTCCCGAATAAGAATAATCGAACCAGAGGATATCGATTTTCCCGTAATTCGTCAATAGTTCGCTCACCTGGTTGCGCATATATTCCGCATATTTACGCATATCCCGCTTCTGATTGATGGCCTCGACCTTCTCCCGGGGCCAGTTGCGGACCGGCGATTTCATGTCGATCGGAAATTCCGGGTGATGCCAGTCGATCAGCGAATAGTAGAAACCGACTTTGAGTCCTTCGGCTCTGAACGCTTCCACATATTCTTTGACCAGATCTCTTCCGGCAGGCGTGTTCGTGCATTTGTAATCGGTATACTGGCTATCAAACATGCAAAAGCCTTCGTGATGCTTGGTCGTCAGCACGGCATATTTCATGCCTGCGTTCTTAGCCGCCCTCGCCCATTCATGCGGATCGTACAGATCCGGATCGAAACGGAGAAAATATTTCTCGTATTCTTCATTCGTGATCTGTTCGTGATAGCGGACCCATTCATGCCTTGCGGGCATGGAATAAAGGCCCCAATGGATAAACATTCCGAATCTGTCGTGAACGAACCAGGACGTGTCGCCCGGCGTTTTTTTGCGCAAATAAGAAGACATATTCCCTCCCATTAAGTGTTTTCGCGTTTAGACGCGGTTTCGTGGTCCCGTGACTCAGGAATCGTAAAACTTTTGTCCCTGCTCCGTCACGAGCCTCTCCGTCTTCGGGTATTCGAAAACGGCCTCGTTTTCGGCATTCGCTTCCAGATATTCAACAAACTCCCGGGCATACCATTTGGCCATGTCCAGATCGTGCATCAGGTAGTGACCGCAATTGGCCGGAGTGGTTCCCGGCACCTCCTGTGCGTCCAAAACGGAACGGAAGGCACTGTGAATCAAAGTGTACAGTTCCCGGGGAGCACGCGTTCCCTTCAGGATCAGATAAAAACCCGTGAGGCAGCCCATAGGACCCCAGTAAATGACTTCATCTTTCCATTCCGGATCATTGCGAAGATAGGTCGCAATGAGATGCTCGAGCGAATGCATCGCCGCCACATCGATGACAGGCTCCCGATTGGGGCGTTTCAGTCTGATGTCGTAAGTGGTAGCTGCCTGGTCGCCCAGATGGTCGACTCGGCTCGTGAATATCCCCGGAACGATCCTCGTATGATCTACCGAAAAACTCTGTATCAGTTCCATGCCGATTGCTTCTTTCTGTCTGATTTGCAACCCTTTCGATCCGGGCAGCAAGATGATTATACCATGATTATCGGCCTGATACAACCACTGTTTGGCCCGAAAAAGGTTTCGACCCTCCCCCGAAAAAAGAAAATTGCTTTCTCCTTAGAAAAAGACAACAATAAATAAGCCGGGGGCCGACCCGTGACACCGTGATCGACCCCCGAAAAAGCATTATGATTTTGACAATTATCCGAATCAGACATTAAGCCTCTGTCTTGTTCTTCGATTCGAGGTAGTATGCTGCTTTTTCCGCATACATCTTTTCATCTGATTCTTTGAGCAAAGTTTCCACGTCCTTTTCACTGTTGGCGTCATAACTGTAGCCTATGGAACAGCTGTATTTGGTCTCGGAAACATTTTTTTTGATCCGTTCCACCAATTGAACGACTTCGTTGTGCGAAGTCTGCCTGCAGACGATGATGAATTCGTCTCCGCCGACCCGGTAGGCGACCTGTTTCCTCTTGAGAGCGCGATGGAAGCAAAGTGCGAGAGTCACAAGAGCCTCATCACCGGCGGCATGTCCCTGCGTATCGTTGGTTTTTTTCAGACCATTCATATCGATCGATACGATCGCAGATATCTCTTTGGGTTCATAGGCCGTGTCGGCATAATAGGCCTGACGGTTCATCAGTCCTGTCAGCGAATCCTTCTTCGTCAGTTGAAGGATCGAGAAAACGTAATAGACAAACAATGCCACCGAGATGGTCGTACAGAAGATCTGAGCATATTCTTTGCCGAAAATGAACGGGAAAATCAGTCCGGAACCCAGTGCGCAGGCCAGAAAAACGATCGGTATGATCTCGGATTTCTGTTTGTTGCTCCGCCGGATCAGCGTCACAATGAGTACGACACTGTACAAACCGGCAACGATGAACGGCAGATAGCCCAGCGGACCGCGATGAAACTCATAGGACTCATCGACGCTGAAAACGATTCCGGTAAAGATCGACACGATATCCACGGCCGCGAGCGCAAGAGCAGGAATGAAAACAAACCATCTGAGCTTTTTGACCAGCGTATAGATCACGTGTGCGATGATAAAGGGAGTGGCGCTGTATCGGATCGACATCAGCACGATTCTCCACATTCTGTCCCCGCCGGTATCTTCCAGTCTGAACTCGACAAATACGATGATCGAAAGTGCAAAAATGGCTACGATGAGGATATACATCCTCCTGATCCATCTACGCTCCAGGAACACCGTTGTCTTGAGCATGATCGCAAACGCGATGAGGATCAGAATCTGAGCCCAGTTTTGAATTAAAAACTCTTTCAATTTGTGTTTTTCCTCCAATCTGTGCTCAAACTCGGAAACGCTGTGCAGAGCATCTTCCCTGTTCCTTCAGTATAGCATATTCACGTTTTTTTTGCAATCCTTTTTACATGTGCGGTGAACTGGAGCAATGTAGTGTTACAATTGATGTGAGACTGAAAACATCGAAAAAGTGATTGAGTTCTGTTAAAATGAGAATCACCACAACACTCATTGAAAGGACCCAACCACTTCATGACTAATTGTACCACTTCCAAGAGTAATTTGCCACATGAAATTTCAACAAAACTTCATGCCGTTGAATTAT
>JAEEGL013431493.1_pt1 | contig 12265 bp, 12 predicted proteins | sample 9134231 | NCBI WGS metagenome assembly JAEEGL01 (sample SAMN16246548, study PRJNA631951) | gut metagenome | biome: gut microbiome; feature: rumen; material: fiber-attached | host: Bos | place: Iran: Karaj | collected 2018-10
CATAATTATCTACTGTCTCTCCTTGATATCTTAATTCATCATGATCATCTTTTATTAGACCACCTGTTCCTATTTTAGATGTTAATAATTCTACTGCATCAGTGTATCCTGGAAGTGGTGTTATTTCACTACAATTTATATTAGCTTTTGTCCCTGTACATTTAATTTTATCAAACTTACCACCTGATGCTCCCTTTAATGTTACTGTTGCCGTTCCACTATTATCATATGTAATACTACAACTCGAATAATCATCGCTTAATTTTGCCACATCAGAGCATGGTATACTTGTTGCATTATATCTTTTATTTATCAATTTTTGTGAATAATAATCTTCTTCTGCATTTGTTGCTATTAATCTTGCACTACCTTCTATACTCTTTAATTTAGCTATTTTTATTGCATTCATTATCTGTGGTACAGCTATTATTAATATTATTGCTAATATTACTATTACTGCTAATAATTCAACTATTGTAAATGCTTTTCTATTTTTCATAATACACTCCTATCTTATATTTTTATTATACTATCAAAATCTTATTTTCTCAATTATTAATAATAAAAACACAAATAATTTATTTGTGTTTATTATTTTATATTTAATAATTCTTTTGATATTAGTTCTAAATTATCATATAAGTAATTACATAGATTAGTTCTAAAGAATGCAAAATCTAATAAAGACGTTTTAGAATAATCATTATTATATTGTTTATAACCAAATGTACTTGATACTAATTGAAATATATAGATGTATGGCATATATTTTAAATCTTTTTTTGTTAATTTAATATATTTCTTTACTTCTTTAACATAATCAATAAATGTATTTAAATTAAATACTCCATCTTTACATTCTTTATCTATATAACTATAACTTCTTATTATTTCCCAATCTATTGGCATTTTTCTTACTGTTTCAAAATCTATTATTGCGGTTTCCTCATTATCATTATATATTAATTGTTGTACAGAATAATCTCCATGACATATTTTTAATGTTACTTTTTTAATATCTTCAAAATTAAAATCTAATAGTTCTTTTGATATTTCTATTCTTCTTTTTAAATCGGATATTATTTTATCTTTATATGGATTATCATCTTTAATCTTATTAATTAAATCACTTAATTTAACAATGCCTTCTTCTAATGCCTCTTTTGATGGATAATCATTATAAGTACTATCTAATTCATAATCTTCTAATGCTTTAGTTAATTTACCCAATATAGTTGCTGATTCAATTGTTTTAGCATAATCTCCTGTATTATTTGGCATTGCATATCCTTCTAGATACACTTGAAGTATTATTATTCTACCTTCATATATTATATATGGATTACCATATTTTGTTTCAATATATGTAGGTACTTTTAATCCTTTATTATCGAGATGTTTTATTACATTATATTCTTTTTCTATAGAAGAAACTTCCCTATCACTACTAAATTCTTTCAATATATACTTATTATCTATATTGTATATATTTGCACTACCTCTATTTATTCTTTCAACACTTGCTACTTTCAAATTGTAATTATCATATAATAGTTTTTTAATTATTTCTTCTGTCAATACACTATTTTCTAACATTCCTTCTTCTCCTTTTTTTAGATAATTTATCTACTCTTTTATATATTACTATTAATATGAATAAGCATACTATTATTATAGATATTATAAATATTGTATAATAATTATCTTGTGCTTTAGTTATATTAGAATCAATTATAACTTCATCTATTATCTCTTTTTCTGGCTCTACTATTTTAGATGGTAATACATCTGCTTTATGCAAACTATTCCAAGTTTTATCTTCTAAATCAACCATATAAAATTTTGACTTGCCAGTGGTTTTGAATTTCTTAGCTTCTCCTACATAAGTGTCTATCCATGTTGGATCAATTGCATACCATTTTTTATCTAAATATATATTTACCCATTCATGCCCTAATCCTGTCTTATTAAATCCACTTACTAAGTATGATTTAATACCAACCATATTTAATAATTTGTTTTCAAGATGGGCATAGTTGTAACATATTCCTTTACCAGACAAACTTTTTTCAAGTATGTTAAATGTTAATTCATTATATTCACAGTTACTTTTTATTCCACAATCATCATCATATTTTATATTATCAATAACATATGTAGTTATTTTCTTTATTTTTTCTAAATCAGTTAGATTATCTAATTTTAAACTTTTAATTATTTCATTTAATTTAGTATCTAGCTCTCTATTTAAAAACATATATTGAGTTACATCATAGTTTGTACCAACTATATTCTTTTCTCTTATATAATCTAATACTTTTTTATTTACTAATTCTTCAGAACCTCCAAAATCTAATTTCTTTAATTTTGGAAGATTAGTGATAGGCTCCAAACTTCTTAAATTACTAATTGAATTTAAATATAGTTCTTCTAATGAAACAATGTTTTTTAATGTATAAATACTGGTAACATAACTACCTTCTAAATCCAATCTTTTAATACTTGTATTTATTAATGGTGTAAAATTATCATTTACAATGTATGAATTTATAAATGTCATTTCTTTAATATAAATATTATTTAATTTTGATAAATTTACTTTACTATAAAATACTACTATACTATCTAAATTATTTAAATCATTTAAAAAACTTATATCATCTATTACAACATTTCTAATATTTATTTTTTTTACATTTTTATAATATTTTAAATTATCAATATTATCTACAGATGTTATATCTACCTCTGTTATAAATTCACTATTATCAGATATCTTATTATCAAGTACTATGCTATCTGCATAACAATTTGTAATAAAAGATAAAACTATTATTAATATTAATCTTGTTAATTTTTTCATCTTACACCATTATTATTAATATAATAAAATATATCAAAACCTAATTTTATATTATCATGCCTAAGTAAATTATTTTTAGTAATATATACATAATTATCTTCTATTATTTTTACTTTTATATTTTCTTTATCTAAAATAACAGGATCTTTTTGTTCAGTAGTTTCATAGAATTTAGCCATTTTTCTATCAATTTTTGAATTATTTGCCACCACAATTTCTATCTTTCTTTTTCCTAAATACTTATTCAACATATTAACATGATCAGATACCTTAAAATTATCAGTTTCTCCTGGTTGTGTCATCATATTACATGCATACATTATTTTTGCTTTACTCTTATCTATTTCATTTACTATATCTTTTACAAGCAAATTCGGTATTATACTTGTAAATAAACTACCCATTGAAAATAATATCAAGTCTGCTTCTCTAATTGCTTCTAGTGCATCTTCATTAACTTTTGGTGCTTTTTTATAATATACTTTCAATATTTTTTCTTTTGATAATGTAATATGATGTTCCCCTTCTACTATACTTCCATTTTGCATTTTAGCCATTAGTGTAACATTATCCTCTGTAAGTGGTATTACTTTACCTTTTAAATTTAATACTTTACTTAACGCTTCAATGCCATCTGACATATTACCACATATTTCAGTAGCTGCTGTTAAGAGCAGATTACCAACTGTATGACCATCTAAATCACTTGTTGTTTTAAATCTATAATTAAATAAATCCATAACAAGTGGTTCTGTTTCTGATAAAGCAACCAAAACCCTTCTAATATCACCAACTGCAGGTATATTAAATTCTTCTCTTAGTATGCCAGTACTAGATCCATCATCACAAACTGTTACTATTGCAGAAATGTCTAATGGGAAATTTTTAAGTCCCATAAGTAAATTAGACATTCCTGTTCCACCACCTAAAACTACTACTTTCTTTTTCATTATGGTGTAATCCTATTTGGTCCTCTAAATAAGAACATTGTTTCTTTTAAATTTGGCATACCTAGCATTAACATTGTAATTCTATCTATTCCAAGTGCAAATCCACCATGTGGAGGGCATCCATACTTAAAGAATTCTAGATAGAATTCTACATCTTTTCCTAATCCTTTTTCATCACATTGAGCTTTTAATACATCATATCTATGTTCTCTTTGTGCTCCTGTAGTTATTTCCATACCTTTCCAAATCAAATCATATCCTTGAGGTATTCCATCTTTCCTCATATGATAGAACGCTCTTTTTTTAGCACTATAATCAGTTACAAATATAAATTCATGACCATATACTTCTTTTGCAAATCTACCTGTCAATTTTTCTGCTTCTGCATTCATATCTCCTACATCTTCTGTTGGAATATTGTAACCATATCTTTTTTCTAATTCTTTGTATAAATCTTGCAATTTTATTCTTGGGAATGGCCTTGTTGGAATTATTATTTCTTCATTAAACATTTCTTTAATCTTTTCACCATATAATTCTTTTACTTTAGTTAACCCTGCTATAAGCATTTCTTCTTCTAAATCCATTACTTCAGTAAAATCTTTTATATAACTAAACTCTAGGTCAAATGATGTGAATTCAGTCGTATGTCTATTTGTATTAGAATTTTCTGCACGAAATGCTGGCGCTACCTCAAATACTTTCTCAAAACCTGCTGCCATAGCCATTTGCTTATAAAATTGTGGGCTTTGTGCAAGATAAGCTTTATTTTCAAAATATTTTACTTCAAATACATCTGATCCAGATTCAGAAGCTGCTGCTATTAATTTAGGTGTATGTATTTCAGTAAAATCATTTTCATAAAGATAGTCTCTCATTCCTTGTACAAATGCACTTTGCACTCTAAACATAAGAATGTTTTTTTCATTTCTTAAATCTAAGAATCTATAATCTAATCTAGTATCTAACAATGTATTATTTTTATCTTTATAATTTATTGGAAGTTCATTTTCACTCTTACTATTTAATTCTATACTAGTAGGTATTACTTCCATACCATTTAATTTTACTTTTTCATTTTCTAGTAATTTACCAGTAACTGTTACTACACTTTCTAATGTTAAATTGGAAACTATTTCATTTAATTCTTTATTTTCATCATTCTTTTCAATTGTTACTTGTATTTTTCCAGTTCTATCTCTAAGTACTAAAAATTGTACATATTGTAAATCTCTTAAATTATCAATAAAACCTTTTAATACTACTTCTTCATTATAATGATTTTTTAATTCACAAAATTTTAACTTACTCATAATTCCTCCTAATAAATTCTACTAATTCATTTCTATTTATTTTGTATTCTTTTTTTGTATTATTATTCTTAATAGTAATAACGTCAGTATTTTTTTCTTCTTCTCCAATAATTATTACAAATTTAGTATTATTACTATCACATTCTTTAAATTGACCCTTTAAATTCCTATTTGTATAGCACATATCAGATCTTAAATTATTATTCCTTAATTCATTTAATAATTTAAATGCATAATCTTTTTCATTATCACTTATATAGCAAATATATGCATCAATCTCTTTTTTACCAAAATCAATTCCTTCTGCACTCAAAGCATTCATAAGTCTTTCAATACCCATTCCAAATCCAACAGATGGATATTCTGGTCCTCCCAGATTGCTCACAAGATTATTATATCTTCCACCACCACATAACACATTTTGACTTCCAAAATCTTTTATTTCAGCAGTTATTTCAAATACAGTATGAGTATAATAGTCAAGTCCTCTTACTATATTTGGATTTACATTATACTCTATACCAAGTATATCTAAATTCTTTTTAACGGATTCAAAATATTTTTTAGATTCATCATTTAAATAATCTAATATTTTTGGAGCATTTTTTATTACTTCCAATTCACTATCTACTTTACAATCTATTATTCTTAATGGATTCCTATCAAATCTTTCTTTACAATCAGAACATAAATTATCTAGATGTGGTCTAAAATGTTCTTTTAATGCTTCTCTATAATTATTTCTAGATTCTATATCTCCTAAACTATTAATGTTTACTTTAATACCTTTAAGTCCAAGACTCTTTAATATTTTTACTGCTATAGATATTATTTCAGCATCTGCATAAGGACTATTAGTTCCAAATGATTCAAATCCAAATTGGAAGTGTTCTCTAAGTCTTCCAGATTGTGGTCTTTCATATCTAAACATAGGCATAAAATACCATACTTTATTTATACCATTAACGTATAATTTATTTTCAATTATACTTCTTACAACTGCTGCAGTACCTTCAGGCCTTAAGGTCATATTTCTATTTCCTCTATCTACAAAATCATAAGTTTCTTTTTCAACTATATCAGTGGTATCTCCTACACCTCTTTTAAACACTTCAGTTCTTTCAAATGTAGGTGTCCTAAAATAATTATAATTATATTCTTTAGCAATACTCTCTACTAAATCTCTAATATAAAGAATAGTTCTACCAGTTTCATCATAAACATCATTTGTTCCTTTAGGTCTTTGTATTATTTCCATATTTCCTCCTTTAAATAAAAAGTGCACAAAAGAGTTATAAGGGTCCAATAGGACGGTACCACCTTACTTCACTAACGTGCACTTTAATTATAACGTAATTAACGATTTATTATATATGGATGTCATTCATAAACTATTACATTAGTTTCCACCAACCACTAACTCTCTATTAGTAAATCATTTACTACTAATTCCAAAATAAATTACAAGTGTATTATAACACAATATTTATATTTACAACAACTTTTTTATTAATAACCCATCCTCATTGCTGTTGCTGCACATCCTGGGCTCCAACCATTATCTAAAAATTCTTTAAAATCATCTTCATAAAGTCCCATCAACTCATCTGCTGATTCTTCTGTATAATTATTTTTATCCATTAAAAATTTTTTTACTTTTGCTTTATATTTATTCATTCTATCAATATAATCCCCATTTTGCAAATTCTTCAAATCCTCCTATCATTTTAATATATTCTCTTGCAATTTCTACTATCTCTTCATATGTTTTACCATCTACGTATTCATCACCTATAGCACAAGAAAGTTTAATTGTTTTATTTTCTTTTTGCGCTTTTAAAAACGCATATATGTTAATTGAAACGTCTGCTTTAGATAAATCTTTTCCATGCAGTCCACCTCCTGTAATACTAGATGCCATATCAGATCCTAATTTCCTATTTGTAGCACCACTATCTACATTAATGCCTCCTGTCCATTCTCCAAGTGGATTAATAATTGCGTTTTTATATGTATTTTTTAAATCACCACTTATGCAATTACTTTGACATATAATCAATTTATTTTTATCTAAAATATATTTACCATCATATGGATACTTTCTATAAATATCTCTTGCTATTCTAGATAATTTTTTTTCTTCTTTATTTAAAGGTACACCTTTAAATATTCCATTATCTCCACATCTTAGCTTACCTATTTGGTTATTAGCAAGGTATACATCTTGTTTTACAACTTGTAAATCTAATTTCATATTACCTGCTATCCTACGTACTATAGATTCTACTTCACTCTTATTAAATTTTTCACTTGTTTCAATTATTATGTGACAATTCCCATGACCAAGTAATACTTCTACAGCTATTTTAGGATTATTACTTTTTACATATGCCAAATCCACTAATGCACCAGCTATCCTGTCTGCCACTTTATCAGGATGACTTGGGTTTACTTTTTCTATCATACTACTTCCTTTCTAATCAAATAAAAAAATGCCCAAGATAACTCCTGCGCACAAAGTTATCTTATAGATCTAGCATTACCACCTAATTTAATAGGTTGGTGTGACTTCATAGGGCTAGTCCCTCAATCACTCTTTATAAGATTAATTAAATTATATCACTATTTATTTAAAATACAAATATTTAAATCCTAATTTACTATATATCTTTGTAGATTTTGGCAAATGAAATAATTTTGTAAAAATTAAATTATATATTTCATCTAATAAAAATATGCTACACAATATTATACTTATTGTTAATATAATATTTATATGTTTAGATTGTACCAATTTAATAAGTAGTGGTACTAATATATATATTAAAAATAATCCCGATAATCCAAATATAAGGACACTTCTTAAACATACATATCCACCTATATTACCAAAGTTTAATATTTCGGTATTATAATCCCAACATTTAGTTAAACCTAATACTCCATATAGTATATATCCTGATAAATACTCTAATACACCTGTAGATATCATACTTATTAAAAATACTTGTAATGGATGTTTTCTTCTTTTATATGTTAAAAACAATATTATAAATGCACCATACGCATATATATTAATCCATGGTAAAAAGTTTCCACCCCTCATATAAAAAGTTTTAAAACCACTATTTATATAATAAAATATAAATTCATATATCCATCCAAATATACCTGATATTACTATTATTAAACATATTATACTTATCAATTGTTTTTTATTAAGTTTAATATCATTATTTATATATTCTTTCATCTTACACCTCTATTTAAATATATCATAAATATTGTTTACAATAAATACATATGGTATTAAAATTATATTAGAGGTAGTATATGAAAAAATTAGTAGTATTTGTTACATTTATTATATTAATATTTATATCTTATAATACATATATGAATATTAATAGTTATCATAAAAATAGTAATATTAGAAAAGATGAAATAATTAATTTAAAGAATGATATTAGTAAGTTAGATACTGATATTAAAGATATGAAAAATAAAACAGATAAAATAGTAATTGATGATGTTAAAAAAGGAATACTGGAAGTATGGGAAAAAGAATTACAGAAAGTAAAAAATTTATAATTACAGAAACTATTTTATTAATATTGATTATTTCATTACTAAATACCTCATATTATTATAAAAATAAAATATCAAGTATTGATAAGTATATGATAGATGAATATAATTCATTAAAAACAAAACAAAAAGATAAAGAAAAAGAGTTAACTGAATTAAAAAATTATTATAATGACTATGGCAATATTGATAATAAAATTAATTTTATTAAAGAAGAATATTTTAAATATATTAAACAATTAGAAAATGATATTATTAATGGTAAATCAAACAAAAAGATTGCTTATTTAACATTTGATGATGGTCCTTATTATAATACTTATAAGGTATTAGATATTTTAGATAAGTATAATGTTAAAGCAACATTTTTTACTACTACTACAAATGGTACATATTGTTATGATAATAAATCATATGAATGCTTTAAATTATATCCAGAATATGTTAAGAGAGGACATACTATTGCAAATCATACATATACACATGCAATAAGATATGGATTATATAGTAGTGCTGAATCATTTATTAAAGCAGTTAAAGATCAAGAAGAACATGTAAAAAAATATGCATATGGTTATATTACTAACATTGTTAGATTCCCTGGTGGTAGTTCTACAGCCAGAAATTTAAAAAGTTCTATTGTAGAAAAGTTAAGAGAAAATCATTATGGATATGTAGATTGGAATGGTTCTGATGGAGATGGTGGTATGCTTTATTCTAAAGAAGAAACATGGAATAATTTTACTTCTACAATAAATGAAAAAATAGAAGTCATTTTATATCATGATTATAGTAGATATACTACTGCTCTTCTTCCTGAAATGATTACTTATTTAGAAGAAAAGGGATATATATTATTACCACTATTTTATGAAAGTAATATGATTAAGAAATAAAAAAACAGTTATTAACTGTTTTTTTAATCTTTTTTTACAAAAGGTACTTGTTGAGTAATGCAATGAATATTGCCGCCACCTAATAGAATCTCTCTTGCATATATTGGCTCAATTACTCGATCAGGATATAATTCTTGCAATTTCTTTATTGCAAGTTTATCATGTTCATCACCAAATATAGGAAGAGCTACAAAGCCATTACCTGTATAATAGTTAACATATGAAGCGGCCATTCTATCACCTTTTTGTCTAGGTAATGTACCATCAACAGCATCAACTCCTAAACTTTCTTCTTTTGTTATTAGTATTGGCTTCTTAGGAATTAACAACTTATGAATTTCTAATTTTCTTCCTTTTGCATCTTTCTCCTTTGATAAATATTCATATGCTTTTTTACTTCTTGAATATTGAGGATCATTTTCATCATCAGTCCATGCAAGTACTACTACTCCTGGTTTAACAAAATTACACATATTGTCTACGTGTCCATTTGTTTCATCATTAAATATCCCTTTTGGTATCCAAAGAACTTTTTCTACATTTAAATAATCTTTTAATACTTGTTCTATTTCTTTTTGGCTTAAATGTGGATTTCTACCTTTTGATAATAAACATTCTGAAGTTACCATAGCAGTTCCATCACCATCTACATGTATACTTCCACCTTCTAATACAAAGTCATCTAATCGATACCTATCAGCACCTTCTAATTCACACATCTTTTGTGCAACCATATCATCTTTATCCCAAGGGAAATATAATCCATCTACTAAACCTCCCCAAGCATTAAAGCTCCAGTCTACTGCACGTAAACCACCTTTGTCATTTACTAAAAATGTTGCCCCACAATCTCTAATCCAAGAATCATTATTACCCATTTCTACTACTTTAACATAATCTGGTAACATTCCTCTTGCATTTGCATATTGCCAACCACTTACAACTACAGTACATGGCTCATATTTGCCAATAACACTTGCCACTTCTACAAATGTTTTTTGAGCAGGTTTAGCACCTAACCTCCAGTTATCTGGCCTTTCTGGCCAAATAATGTATGTTCCACTATGCTTTTCATACTCAGCTGGCATTCTATAACCATCTTTTTTTGGTGTAGTTTTTTCTATTCTTTTCATAAAAAACTCCTTTTTATATAAGGGATTTCATTTTGAAATCCCTATTAATTATTTTTTAGATTTAATTCTTGCTACTAATATTTCTTCAATTATGAATGATAATACAACACCAGCAAGTAATGGTATATTATCTTGAATATATTCTAATGAGAAATCTCCAAACAATGTAAATACAACACCTAATATTAAAATTATAAATGGTACTATAGCAGCTACTTTAATCATAAATTTGCCACCTGGTACTTTATAAGGTCTTTCTACATTTGCGTCTGTTTTTCTAAGTTTTAAAAATGCCATAAACATTGGAATATAACCAACTAATAATGTAATCCAACTCAAACAGAAGAACAAACTAAATCCTGCTTCAAAATCTTCACTAATTAATGATGCAACTACTCCACCAATAACTATTAATGATGCAACTACTCCATTAATTATAGCTCCATTTACAGCAACACCTTCTTCATTGGTTTTACTAAACATTTTTGGCATAGAGCCATCATCTGCTGCATATTTAGCAACTGAATTAACACCAAATGACCATGATGCAATATTAGCTATAAATGTATAGATAAACATAAATCCTGCAATTATAACTAATACTTTAAGTGCAGATGCACCAATACCAACTGCTGCAAACAATGCAGTTAATACTTCTACAACATTTTCTGGATCCATTTCACCAACTACATCTGGACTTAAAGCAATATTAAATCCTGTTGCTGGTAAAATATAGAATATAGCCATTAATAACCCACCAAATATTAATGCTTTTGGAATATCCTTTTTAGGATTATCCATATCATCTACCCATGTTCCAACTACTTCAAATCCCATAAAGTTAAATAAAATAATTGAAATAAATGGTAAACCAGTATCTATATTTAATGAGAAATCTGGTATTAAATCTTTAAAACTTGTTATAGGATTAGCACTTTCTCCAGTTTTAATAACTGTATATATACCTAAAATACCAATACCTAATAATAAGAATACTTTGAATGCTGTTCCTAAGTTAACAACACCCTTACTTTCACCTATTCTTTTTGTACTTAAGAATGTTACTAACCAAATATATGCAAGTTGTATTAATAATATCAACCATATATTAAGTTCTACATTAAACATTCCGCATATTATGTCTGTAACTGCTACAGCAAGTGATGCAATCCATAGTGGGAAGTTAATCCAATAGTTCCATGCAACACGTCCAGCCCATTTAGGACCAAATGCTCTTTTTACCCAATCATACATACCACCTTCACTTGGATAAGTTGTACCAAGCTCAGCAGTAATCATACCATATGGTAAACAAAATCCTATTAGAAGTAATATCCACCATGCATATTGAGTATTACCTATTGCGGCAGTTGGCATAACAGATTCACATACTAATGTTAAACATACTGTTCCCAAAATGGCATCCAATAATCTAAATTTTTTGTTTTTTTCCATTTTTTTACTCCTAACCTTCTATAATTTTTAGAGTTTGTTCTTCATTACCCATAAAATATACAAGTAA
>JAEEGL013477543.1_pt1 | contig 12265 bp, 9 predicted proteins | sample 9134231 | NCBI WGS metagenome assembly JAEEGL01 (sample SAMN16246548, study PRJNA631951) | gut metagenome | biome: gut microbiome; feature: rumen; material: fiber-attached | host: Bos | place: Iran: Karaj | collected 2018-10
CATCTCATCAACAAACTCTGAAAGAGCTCTTGCTGCTTCAGGAATTCTGTAAGCGCCAAGATTCTCATCACAGGTCTTAACCGCAGTATTAAGCTTTGACAAAAGCCATTTGTCCATTACGGATAATTTATCATAATCAAGGCTGTACTTAGTCGGATCAAATTCATCTATATTAGCATAAAGTACATAGAAGGCATAGGTATTCCAAAGTGTACCCATGAACTTTCTCTGTCCCTCGACAACTGCGTCCTCATGGAAACGGTTAGGAAGCCATGGTGCAGAGTTAGTATAGAAATACCAGCGGATCGCATCTGCTCCGTACTGATTAAGAGCCTCCATAGGATCAACCGCGTTACCCTTTGACTTACTCATCTTCTGTCCGTCCTTATCCTGAACGTGACCAAGAACTATAACGTTCTTATAAGGTGCCTCGTTAAAGATAAGTGTAGAGATTGCCATAAGTGAGTAGAACCATCCTCTTGTCTGATCAACAGCCTCAGATATAAAGTCCGCAGGGAAGTTCTCTTTGAAGATGTCCTCATTCTCAAACGGATAATGCCACTGTGCAAAAGGCATAGCACCTGAATCAAACCAGCAGTCGATAACCTCAGGCACACGATGCATCTCCTTACCACAGTCAGGACATTTGATAGTAACCGCATCAATATATGGTCTGTGAAGCTCTATCTCATCAGGACAGTTATCACTCATCTCCTTAAGCTCTGCAATAGAACCGATAGCATGGCGCTTTCCACACTCACACTCCCAGATATTAAGCGGAGTACCCCAGTAACGGTTTCTTGAAAGTCCCCAGTCCTGAACGTTCTCTAACCAGTCACCGAAACGTCCCTTACCGATAGATTCCGGAATCCAGTTAACCTTGTTATTATTCTTAACCAGGTCATCACGAACCTCTGTCATCTTGATGAACCAGGTATCTCTTGCATAATAGATAAGCGGAGTATCACATCTCCAGCAGAATGGATAATCATGTTCAAACTTAGGAGCATCGAACAAAAGTCCGCGGCTGTCAAGATCAACTAACACCTTCGGATCTGCATCCTTAACAAAAAGTCCTGCAAACGGAGTCTCCTCTGTCATGTTACCCTTACCGTCAACAAACTGTACAAACGGAAGGTCATATTTCCTTCCTACATTAGCGTCATCCTCACCAAATGCAGGAGCTATATGAACGATACCTGTACCGTCTGTCATAGTTACATATGAATCACATGTAATATAGTGTCCCTTCTTATTCTGCTTTGCCGCAACATCTGCAGCACATGAAAATAGCGGCTCATACTCCTTTCGCTCAAGGTCTGTTCCTGCGTATGTCTCTAAAATCTCATAAGCCTTACCGTTCTCAAAGGGCTTCAAAGTATTGTCTTCCTCGCCCTCCTTACCTTTTTTCTTCCCGCCATTATTATCAGCGATCAGTTTGCCAAGCACCGTATCAAGAAGTGCCTCAGCCATATAATAGGTGTATCCGTCAACTGCCTTAACCTTGCAGTATCTCTCATCCGGGTTAACACAAAGAGCCACGTTTGACGGAAGTGTCCATGGCGTGGTTGTCCATGCAAGGAAATATGCATCCTCACCAACAACCTTAAAACGAACTATCGCAGAACGCTCTTTAACCGACTTATACCCCTGAGCAACCTCATGGGAAGAAAGAGGCGTACCACATCTTGGACAATACGGAACGATCTTAAAGCCCTTATAAAGTAAGTCTCTGTCCCAGATCTTTTTAAGAGCCCACCACTCAGACTCGATAAAGTCATTGTGATATGTTACGTAAGGATCATCCATATCAGCCCAGAAACCAACCTTGCCAGAGAACTCCTCCCACATTCCTTTATATTTCCAAACTGATTCCTTACATTTCGTGATAAAAGGATCAAGACCGTATTCCTCGATCTGCTCCTTACCGTCTATTCCAAGTAATTTCTCAACCTCTAACTCAACAGGAAGTCCGTGTGTATCCCATCCTGCTTTACGAATGATCTTATGCCCCTTCAGTGTCTGATATCTCTGAATCATATCCTTGATAACCCGGGTAAGCACATGACCGATATGCGGCTTTCCGTTAGCAGTCGGAGGTCCATCATAGAATGTATAGACCGGCTTTCCTTCCTTTTCTTTAATAGACTCCTCAAATATCTGATTCTTCTTCCAGAAATCAAGCGTCTTCTCTTCTCTCTCAACAAAGTTAAGATTGGTTGATACTTTCTCGTACATGTTATCGTTCCTTTCTGATACTTTATTATTCTGTTAATTATCCTTCTAATATATCAGGTGATTACCTGTTATGTCTTTGTAAATCAGCACTTCGCTCATTCTATCACACATTTATATATATTTCAATTAAACATTATATAAGAAATACAGATTATTTATATATCGTTACTATTCATAATAGATACTTGTCACGGCAGTTATAACAATAAAGAAAATGCAATTGACGATATCTCAAAGAAGATGTATGATTATATCGTTCATGTAAAACATAAGCCAAATTATAAAAACTATATGCTTTATATCGGAGCGACGATCCGAGCAGAAATGAAGCATATGATCAACCTGTTAGGAGGAATATTATAATGATTCAGGATAATCGCCGGTTTTGGAAGTTATTATTATTCACCATACCGACATTAGGCATATACAGCATCTATTTCTGGTATCGGTTTACCAAGGATCTTAATGAGATGAACAAAGAGGAAAAGAAGATGAAGAACTACATACTTGTCCTCTTCCTTTCTCTTATAACCTTGGGAATATACCGTTGGGTATGGTTTTTCTATATTGCCGACCGTGTTCAGATGACGGGCGCCGAATTAGGAATCCGCATTAAACCCGGTCCAAGTATAACTCTTATATTGAAGCTCTTTGGAACCTTCATACTGATAGGTCCTTTTGTTGCTAATTACTTAGTGATCCGCAACATGAACAGAGTTGCCCGTGAATACAATAAGTATTATGGTCGTAAGGCTGTAAGCCGAAACAACACAGCAAACAACAACACATCCAATAACAATGCAGAAAGAAAGATGAAATAACAAGATATAAATTAAAAGCTGTAATTAAAAAAGCTGCACACTAATATGGATTAGTGCGACAGCTTTTTTCTCATGCTTCCTTTATATGAAGATACTTTTCCTTAGTAGCCTGCCCACCTCTTATATGCCGTTCTGCTTTATTGACATCGAGTACCTTACGCACTTCTGCCGCCAGCGCCGGATTGACATATACAAGCCTTTCTGAAACATCCTTATGCACAGTACTCTTACTAACACCGAATTGCTTAGCTGTCTGCCTCACCGTAGCATTAGAACTGATTATATATGTTCCTATCTCCATTGCACGTTCTTCGATATATTCCTTCACTGCAATCCTCAATACACTTGTTGTTACAGTGTATGCGGGATCACATCAATCTATTACACCAATATATCTCCATCAAATATCACGCAAAAGCTATCAGATCAATGCAAGTATTTCTTCCTTCGGAATAACGCCGACACTTCTCTTAACCTCGGCTCCATTCTTGAATACGATCAACGTAGGTATAGACATTACCTTATACTTAAGAGCTATATCCTGCTGATCATCTACATTAAGCTTGCAAACCTTAAATTCCGAATGCTCTTCCGCAATCTCATCCACCACCGGCGAAAGCATCTTACAGGGTCCGCACCAGCTTGCCCAAAAATCCACCAGTACAGGTACGTCACTACTTAAAACCTCTGTTTCAAAATTATCTGTCGTTGCAACTACTACTGCCATAATTAAATCCTCCTTATCAATATCTATAATAATCCCTTAAGCTCTTCAATAGATATTATAATCGTCTTAAGGTTATTATATTCTGCTCTTAAAAGCATATTGTCAAAAATCCTTCTTCCCTCTTCCGAGCTTGTAAGACTATCTGTCCCCTCAGGAAGGATTGCCGCAATTATATCCACTTCCGGATAATCCTTATCACTGTCATAAGGCTTATTCACAACCTTAACTCCCGGTATGTAGGCAAAAGAAGGCGCCCTGTCTTCATACATCTCCTCACAAATGCGTTTCTCCTGAAGGCAGAAGTACAATGTAGAATGTCTGCAAATCTCTGCCTCAAAGGTCTCCATACCATGGACAACTCCTCCACCCTTCGATACCTCTGATAATCCTATCAACACGCCAGCATTCCCGGTCTTTGAAATTTCCTCTACAGCCTCCTTAGGTGAAGCAAAAATTACCCTTCCGGAAAACTTCTCACTTATTACATAATCTTCTGTTTCCTTTACCTTCAATAAATGTGTGTTTCTCCTGCTCTTATCAACAGACCTTTCAAGCTCAACTGTCCTCTCACAGTAATTCCTTAAATCCTCAAAATCCTTAACTCGTGCTTCCTTTTCCTGCTCGTAAGCTTCTGCATCAGTAAAATCTTTTCCCATAATGAATACCTCCATCATCTTAAAGACTCTCTCTTTAAAGTCTTTTATTTTATATGAACAGTATATCACATCCGCGGTACACTTTTTGGTACCACCAAAAACAATCAGATATTACCGATAGTTTTTCCTAAAAAAAGATTATACGTGTTTTCTACTATAGATAGTAACAAGAGCACCCATAATATCATACCATCTGGATCAGCATATCGTACTCCACATTCTTCCCGGGATTAAAATTCCATGTCAGATGCTCCTCAGTCATATGCAGTCCTAATCTGGTCTTAAGATCTATGATACACTGATATGCCCCTTCTACCGGATGATGCTCGTCATACTCATTACCGAAAACAGCCTTCTCATTAGAGCATTTGAGTATTGCCGAATTGATTATCGGAACAATCTTTGAATTCATTCCTTTGATATAAGTAAAAACCGCTCTGTTGTCGGGCGCCTTACCCTGAAACAATTGTCCCGTAAGATTAGCCGTTATAACATTTATAATATAAGAAAGCATAGACATAAGCTGACTGCAAACACCGATACATACTACAACATCATAGCCGCCTACCGGAAGCAGTCCGGCTTCAACAAGCTGATCCTCATGTGTGTACATTTTCTTCTCAAGCCTCTTAAGCTCATGGATCAGAAATACAGAAAACTTCTCCGGAGTCATGGAATTACCATACTCACTTACCCTGAAAAGAATATCATCGCAGAAGGTCTTCTGGTCCTCATTGGTGATTCCCGTAAGACTCCCCTTAACCAGATTGATCCTTTCCTTTAATATCTCCGGCATCCACTCTATCGCCTTTTGCATGCTCTCCATATCCACATCGATCAACGTGATCCTGTCAAAATGCTGCGACAATTCCAAAAGATCGAAATCATTACACGCACCGGCACCAAGAATAGCGATGGACATATCCTCGCGATAAACCGGCTTCATCGTGGTAGTAACTACTCCCGTCTTAACCGATTCGTACCCGACGATATCCTTATTGACGTCCTTAATAATGAGCTTCGTTACCTGCTCCCTGTATTTGCTCCAGTCATTATAAGCATTAGGCATAACGAATTTCTGTTTTATATGTTCATATACCCCCATCTGTAATCCTCCAAACTCCCCTCATCCTTTATTCTAAAACGGGTCAGCACATTTTTTTAACATTTTCTATGATCATACGAGGTCCCACCATAATAAGTCTTATTGCAATACCCGCAAGAATTATAAGCATAACTATATGATATACCATGATCGGAAGTCCAAGCAGCTCATAAAGAATAAGCCCTATCACCAGCACGCCGGCAGAGATCACCATCATTATCGCCATATTGAAAAATGCGTTGAGATTTCCTCTAAGAGCACTATATTCGTCATCCCATGTAACATAAGGCGATGAGCTGTCAAGATACATTCCTATCACAAGTGATATCACATGCGCAAGCAGCATCAACACAGCATAAAGTAACATTTTCCATGCAGCTGCTCTAAGATACACACCTGTTATTATATCAGTTAACAGCAAAGCTGGAAAGGTAAACATGAAGCTTACACACGCTTTCGCATAAATCTGTGTCCTAAAAGGTACCGGAATGAATTTGACAAGCGCTAAATGCTGTCCCTCTCTGGTAAAGGCAGTAGAGGCCAGACTGTTAAGCGCCGTGGCAATAAACGCCACAGAAATCATTATCATCAAAACTATCATCTCCGCACGGTCATAACCATTAATATACTGATTGATGAATTCAAGCATATTCTCTTTGTCCTTTGTCATATGAAAGAGCAAAAATGTTCCCACCGGCCACAGCACATTGATGTAGGCCGTATTACCCGAAAATGCTCTCGTACGCAGTATCACTCTAAGCTCCTTCTTAAGACAGGACATAAACTGCGATTCCATCCTGATATCCTTATTCTTAATCTCCGCCTTCTTAGATGATCCGAGCGAAGCCGCTGTATAAAGTCCTTCCTGATAAAGCAGCTTACCGAGAAGAAAAAGTACTGCCAAAAGTACTGCGTTAGCAACAAGATAAAGAAGCAGATAAATGATATCCCCACTGCTTGCCGCTTTACAAAGCCAGACCACCGGAAAGAAAATGACATTGAGCGTTTTAAGAAACAGATTGTTCCCGCTGCCCAATGACTCGACGTAATTAGCTACATTTATCTCACCAAGTCCACGCAGGGAATACAGAAAGATCGCGGCAAATATCACCATGAACACGGTTGACATACGATAAAAAATCTTCTCGTTCTTAACACCCTTAAGAACTGCCATAAGCACAAGCGAAAACATCGCGCAATAAATCATCGGAACCAATGGTATCATAAATGTTCCAAGCAGCGCTGATATGATCGATACCGGATGAAATGCAGCACCTGCTCCGATATTATTAAATACTGCCAGGCCATATCCTGCAAACACCGAAAGCAGCACCATGAATTCCATGATACTCTCGGCAACATAGGCATATAAAAATTTGGCTATCATAAGATGATGCGCAGGTATTGGCAGGGTTACAAGGTGCTCCCTGTCCGAAGAAAAAAACAGCACCGCAAATATCACCATAATTCCGAACACCATCGAAAATGCCGACAGCAGCTGCATCTCAAAAAGCATGCCTCCACCCGGATTATCAACCTCTATCAGAGCCTCAGTCATTACATAGCTGATCACCCCCACTATCACCACACACGGAATCATTATTCCAAGCACCGCTATGGCAGCAAGCACACGGTACCCTGTCTTTTGCGGCAGCTGCATCTCTGTATTTTTCTGAAATATCTGAATCAAAGATCTTATACCTGAGATATTCATAATTCTCCTCCACCTGTTCCGACTTCTATTCTGATCCACCAAAAAGCACGAGCTGCATTGTTTTATACACTTGTGTTCTTTCGGTTTTCATTATTTACAACTCTCTCGAACTTTGCCAATTCATATGTTTTGAAAATGCGCTAATACCCAGAAAGCAATTCCGCTATAATGCACGATTATATCTCCTGCCCTCTCGCTGTCTCCCTTGAAGTTCCTCCTGTCATCTCTATGAATATCGCCTCAAGATCCTTGCCCGGATGTTTCTCCTCAAGTCCTTCAACCGTACCCTGATACAGATTTTGACCGTGGTTAATAATCATTATTCTGTCGCATAGCTTCTCAGCAACCTCAAGTACATGCGTCGAGAACAGTACCGCATTACCCTTAGCCGCGTGCTCCTTCATCATCTGCTTAAGCTCAAATGCAGCCGTAGGATCAAGTCCCGTCATTGGCTCGTCCAATATCCATGCAGGTGGATTATGGATAAGCGCCGCTATGACCATTGTCTTCTGGCGCATTCCGTGTGAGTACTCACGCATCGGAAGTCCTAAGGAATCTTTGATTCCGAAACGCTCCGCAAACTCATGAATCCTGCCCTCTCTCTGATCGATCGGTACCTTATACAGATTGGCAATATAATTGATATATTCTATACCGGTAAGCTGTAATAAAATATCCGGATTATCGGCAACGTATGCAAAGCTCTCCTTTGCCTTAATAGGCTCCTTAACGATATCGAAACCGTTAATGGTAGCTTTACCCTCCGTTGGCTTAAGTATTCCCGTAAGCATCTTGATAACTGTTGTTTTGCCAGCACCGTTCGGTCCTGCAAATCCAACTATCTCACCGGCCTTTATCTCAAAGGACAGATTATTAACCGCCTTAAAATCCTTCCCGTAGACCATTGATAAATTGTCTGCTTTGATCATTATTCAATCTCCTTTTTAAATTATTAAAACAGCGAAATCCCTCTCTTAAGTCTTTCAAGTCCATCCTTAACATACAACTGCGGACAAGCTATATTAATTCTACGAAAACCTTCTGCGCCGTACTCTTTCCCGTCCGAAAGATATAATCCCGTTTTTTCTCTGATAAAAGCAGCAAGTGATCGCGGCTTTCCGGTAATTCCTTCTATACCCGTAAACTCTCTATCTGCAAACTCACCATCCACCGACGCACCATTCGCCTGCTTTTCCACTGCCTTATCTGCCTTTGATTTCTCAACTATTCTCCTTGCATCCAACCACAGAAGATAAGTTGCGTCTCCCTTGATCATTTTAAGATCGGGAATGTTTCTTTCTATATAATCCTTGACCAATCGCCTGTTATCGGAAATATACCTTCTCAGTTCGTCAAGCCACGCACCACCCTGTTCAAACGCCGCCACAGTCGAGGTTATCGCAAACGAATTCGGCTCCGCAACCTCATCGGTGTTAAGCGCCCGCCAGACCTTGTGCCTAAGGTTATTATCAGGAATCATCACTGCCGCGCTTTGCAGTCCCGCCAGATTAAACGCCTTAGAAGCCGATATGCAGGTCACACTGTTATCCCTGCACACATCTGATACGGATGCAAAAGGAACATACTCCGTTCCGGGCTCTGTGATATCACAATGTATCTCATCCGAAAGCACTGTAACATTGTATTTTGCACAAAGCTCTCCAACCTTTGCAAGCTCATCTTTAGTCCATATACGACCCGAAGGATTCTGCGGATTACAAAGAAGCATCAGGGTTGTCTGAGGATCCGCCAGTTTCTTTTCAAGGTCATCGAAATCCATCTCGTATTCAAGTATTTCATCGTCTCCATCCGTTTTTACCTTTCGAAGCACTAGCGGAGAAGTAAGTATATTCCTTCCGTTATTAAGGATCGAATTAAAGAAGATGTTATATACCGGAGTCTGTACAAGGACATTCTCATTCGGTGCCGTCAGTCTTCTCACACAAGTCGATATTGCAGGCACAACTCCTGTACAGAATATAAGCCATCTCTTCTCAATTTCAAAATGATGCCTCTTTCTCCACCATTTCATATAAGCCTTATGCCATTTTTCCGGAATCGTACCATAGCCAAACACGCCCTGATCAAGTCGGCAGCTCATTGCCTCTATTATTTCAGGCGCAGCCACAAAATCCATATCCGCCACCCACATCGGAAGCTCACCTTCTTTGACCTTCCATTTATATGAATCAGTATTACGCCTGTCTATCAGCGTATCAAAATCATACTTCATAACCAATCCTTTCAAGATCATTATATTAAATATGTATATTGATATTATACAAAAGCCACCTTCTAATTTAGAAAGCGACTTCTCACTAATATTCGATTATGTTCCTCCACACTGATAAAGCGCTTCTAATTCTTCACAACCTTATTCTTTCCGGAATTCTTACCTTCATAGAGGCATATATCAGCTTTCTGAACCATTGAACGGATATTGTCCCCAGGCTTATAGCTTGATACTCCAAGAGTCATGGTCACACCAATGTTATGACCATTTACCGTCACTCTTGTCTTCTCAACATCTTCACGGATCCTCTCTGCAACATGGCAGGCAACATCCTTCTCTGCCTTGATAAGCAGCAGCATTTCCTCTCCGCCCCAGCGGCACACATAATCAGTTTCTCTGACATTATTGATAAGAATCCTCGATATGTTTACCAAAATCTCATCACCGGCCTCATGCCCGTATGTATCATTTACCGCCTTGAAATCATCTATATCCGTCATAATAAGGCTGAACACCTCGCCGGTACTCATAGCGTTCTCAAGTGCCTCCTTAAGATGGTTATTGAGACTTCTTCTGTTCATCAGCTTTGTCAGCGGGTCGAAGTTTGCAAGTTTCTCAAGATCGGTGTTCTCCGACTCTAACGTACGCTGCATGTAAGTAACCTCTAATGTAAATAGTGTTGAGATCGTCCATATATATGCAAATGTAAGAAATGTATTGAAATAATACAGATAAAGCGCGTCCTTTGCGGTAAATGTCACATCAAGGATCGGAGGCTCATTGTTTGTCCGTATCATCGCGTAGAAATATGAAGCAAACACTACCACCGTTACGATCGTAGGAATCTTCGGTCCCCTTTTAATATACGATATCGTATAGCAAACATAAAAAGCAAGTGGGATCATAGAAATCGTATAAAGCATAAATCCACAGTTCCATCCGACCATTACAGTCGCAAGCACCGAATGAAACATTATCTCAACAAACGTCAGAATATATATGATCGGCTGTTTCTTTTCGAGCGCTATCAGCACGGAAATAATCATGTAGAACACAGCCGCCCCTATGTTATACATGAACATAGGTTTCACTCTGAGCATGTAAAATACAATCATATAAACCAGATGAACCGAGCATATCAATATGGATATAGCAAGATACTTTACTTTTTCTTCAATGACACGCTTTCCCAAAAACAATTGTCTTACTACATTAACTATCTCATTCATTTCATAACCTCTAATGTAAATGCTGCATTCTCAAAAACAGCAGCATCCTCTTTCGTATAATAACATACAACAATTCAGTTTATTATTCTCGCATTAACAATATTCATCATTTTAACAAAAAATGAGTGAATTATCAACCTCCTTTGAGATCGTGTATGTGTCAACAGTTAGTCGACACATACTTGTGTTTTGTTACTATTCACAAACCATATCTATTATGTTATACTTTTCAACGAATTGAGGATTGAACCCCACCTTAAAACATACTTGCCCCACTTGCTTTTTTCTAAGATGTGGCGGGAGTTCTATTCAATATATAAATGTCACCAAAACACAAGGAGAAAACCATGAAACCTTCCGGTTATTATACATCCGGCGAATTTGCGAAGATGGCGCACATCACCATCCGCACCGTCAGGTACTACGACAAAGAGAATATCTTAAAGCCCTCGTTTGTCAACGAGTCGGGAGCCCGTTTCTATACCGATGAGGATTTTGCGAAATTACAGCAGATACTTCTTCTCAAATATCTCGGTTTCTCCTTGGATGATATACGCCAAATAACCATCGGTGATCTTGACCGCAGCATGCTTAAGAATTCTTTGAAGCTTCAGCTTAAGCTTGTAAAGGATCGTATAGAACAGATGGAGCTTGTTGAAAAGGCAATCGAGGATACCACCAAAGCGTTAGAGCACGAGCAGGAGATCGACTGGAACCAGATGCTTAACCTTATCCATCTTACCAACATGGAGAATACCTTAAAGACCCAGTACGAGAATTCCTCTAATATCTCTGCACGCATCAGGCTTCACAAATTATATTCAGTGAACAAACAGGGATGGTTTCCTTGGATATATGAACAGTGTGATATACGCCCGGGAATGAACATATTAGAGCTCGGCTGTGGAAGCGGCGCTTTATGGAGGGAAAACCGTGAAAAACTTCCTGTCGGATCTATCAACATAACGCTTAACGACATTTCAGAGGGTATGCTTAGAGACACAAAAAGAGAACTTGAAAAATCACTTAATGACAATGATCATATATATTTTACCGACACAAAGGACACAAGTACAATAGACACAAGCACAGAGTACTTTGACAAAGCTGGTTCAAAGGTTAATTCCGGCTCTTCTTTGTATATGAATTTTCATGCTTTTGACTGCCATGATATACCCTACGAGGAAGACTGCTTTGATCTTATAATAGCCAACCATTTATTGTTTTACTGTGACGATCTTCCAAAGGCTTTGTCTGAGATCCGAAGAGTATTAAAGCCCGGCGGCACATTCATCTGCAGCACCTACGGCGCCGCGCATATGAAAGAGATAACCACACTCGTTCAGAAATTCAACAGCTCAATAATTTTATCTGCAGACAAATTGTACGAGCGCTTCGGTCTTGATAACGGAGCAGAACTGCTTGCGCCATATTTCTCTTCCGTAACCAGAAAGATATACGAAGATGAACTGATAGTAGATACCGCCGAACCGTTAATAGAATACATACTTTCCTGTCACGGCAATCAGAACCAGTATCTGC
>JAEEGL013546928.1_pt1 | contig 12265 bp, 18 predicted proteins | sample 9134231 | NCBI WGS metagenome assembly JAEEGL01 (sample SAMN16246548, study PRJNA631951) | gut metagenome | biome: gut microbiome; feature: rumen; material: fiber-attached | host: Bos | place: Iran: Karaj | collected 2018-10
CGTCCTGTACTTCACCTTCGAGGAGAGCGAGACGGACCTCTGGGCGCAGTTCCTCAACCTCTACATGGACAGGGACCTCCACAAGCCCACGAAGAAATACAACAACATCAAGTCGATAAGGCGATATTTCCGGGAAGGGCCGCAATCCATGGACATGTGGACCCGCGACGCCTGCCAATTCTTCCCGGGCTATCTCAAGCGCTTCAAGGAGGAGATCCTCTGCATGGAGGCCCCCGGGAACAGGGGAAAGCTCAAGATCATCAACAGGGACCTCGACATCCTGGAGCTCGTTTCATCCATCGAGTACTACAGCCGGACGATGGAACGGCACGGCCGGACCGTGAAGGCCGTTTTCATCGACTACGTGCAGCTCCTCACGGCAAAGGGAAAGAACAGATCCAGGAAGGAGGAGCTTGTGGAGGTGACGAACGAGCTCATGCAGCTGAGCGTCAAGATGGGGATCCCCTTTGTCCTGGCGGCGCAGCTCAACCGAGAAACCAAGTCCCCGCTCATGCTGTTCAACCAGAACATGGCCGACTCCTCGGACCTCGAGAAGAGCGCGAACCTCATCGTCTGCCTGTGGAACAGCAACCAGGAGGCGCAGGATCCGAGCTACTACGGCTTCGGCTGCGGCTATGAGAAGGGCATTTTGAGGCCAGGGAAGCCGAACAGGGAGACCGAGAGGCTGGAAGAGCTGGGCTTCTTCGCAGGAGGGCAAAAGAAGTACGGCCCCCGCAACGACCTCATGGCCATCCCACCGGAGAACCGCAGCACCATCTACGCCAAGATCACCAAGTACAGGGGCGAGGAAGTGGGGCTCGAGGCCATCCTGAAATGGAGGCCGAACACCGGAAGGATAGAGAACCTCATAAAGGAGAGCAGGATCCAGGAGGACAGCCTCCCGTTCCCACCTCAGAGCGAGGAGTTCATATAAAGACCGGAAACATGGGACACCAAGACATATTAAGCCGACTCCAGGACATAGAGCGGCACATGGGCGAACTTAACGAGAGGATGAACCGCGAGCGCCTCCTGTGGCAGGCCGAGCTGGAGGAGAGGCAGCGCCTCGGGATCACCGGGGAGAAGGAGAGCCTGGAGCACTACAGGCGCTTCATGGAGGCCCACGGCATCCCCGACAACGAAAACTAAAGCACCAAGACAATGGCAAAGATCATTTCAATCGTGAACAACAAGGGAGGAGTGGGGAAGACCACCACCACGGCCTCCCTGGGCGCATCCCTGGCGCTCATGGGACAGAGGACGCTCCTCATCGACATGGACGCACAGAGGAACCTCACAAGCAGCCTCACGGCAAAGCAGGTGCAGCGCACCATCTACGAGGCCCTGCTGCAGGGCGGGCCGCTCCCCTTCTTCCCGATAGCGAAGAACCTCTTCCTCTGTCCCTCGTCCCATGACATGATGGGGGCGGAGATACAGCTGGCGGGCAGACGGAACCGTGACAGGCTCCTGGAGGCCCTCATCAGGCCCGTGGAGGCATCCTTCGACATCATCCTGATAGACTGCCCGCCATCGCTGGGGATCGTCACCCTGGCGGCCCTGACAGCCTCGGACCACCTCATAGTCCCCATGACCGCCGAAGCGCTGCCGACCGAAGGGCTGGCCATGCTTTTCAACTTCCTCGAGCAGATACGGAAGACGGGCAAGGACAGCGTGGACCTCCTCGGGATCCTCTTCACCCGCTGGATGAACAGGAGGCTCAACAAGGAGGTGGAGCAGAGCGTGAGGAAGGCCTTCCCCGGGAAGGTGTTCGAGACGAGGATCCGCGAAAACATACAGGTGGCGCAGGCCCCTCTGTCGAAGCAGAGCCTCATAGACTACGCACCGAGCAGCGCGGGCGCCATGGACTACCAGGCGCTAGCAAAGGAGGTGATTATTGCATTAAGGCAGTGAAATAACGAAATAAAATAATAACTATTCGCATGACATAAGGAAACAACTATTGCAAGACAAAGAACAAAGAACTTAAAAACAGGGAACTTTATGGCTAAAAAAGACAAATTTCAGAGCGGGCTCGACGCCATCCTCAATGGCCGCAGCCAGGTAGAGGAACTGCAGGAAGCTGCAGGGGGTAACGTAACGGTATGCTTCAGGTGTTCGCCTGACAGGATCGCCAAGATCCGGACCATCGCAAGAGTGAAGGGCGTAAGCCTCAAGGACGTAATGGAGGCGGCCATGGACCTGGCCATCGGGCGATACGAGAGCAACAACGGGACGATAGAGATCCAACCGCTGAAGGGTAATGTCGAAGACATTTTCAACTAACATCAAAAAAATCCAAAACATGAGCAAGACAGTTTTAGGTGTAGAGCTCCTCAGCATCAAGGAGGTGGTGGAGCTGCTGGGCATTTCGCGTGTGGCCCTGAACAAGTACATCAACGAGGAGGGCCTGGAGGCCAGGACCATCGGCGGCCGCAAGTACGTGGCGAAGGACAACCTCCGCAGGTTCCTGCTTTCGAGGGACCAGAACAAGAAGGGCAACGAGAGGGAGATCTGACGGGAGGCCCTTCAAATGTCCGTAAAGTCCGCATTACAGACATTTGAAGCGCTATTTCAGAAATAGCACATAAAACAGCGCAGAAATGACAAAAACACCGAAGCACAAGGCAAAGCAGCCGGGGGAGAGGACGCTCGAGGCGTGGGCCTCCATGGGCTATGCAGCGAAGCCAGGAAGGGACGGGGAAACCCGCTGGACCAATCGGCTGTGCCAGCGCACGGCAACCTTCTACAGGGAGGAGGACGTGGAGCCGGACGCTGAGAGGGCCGCGGGGATCCTGGAGCAGCTGAGAGAGGCAAGGCTCCGGAAACGCAGGGAAGCCAGGGAACAGGCAAGGCAGGAGCGCGAGCGCAACATGGAGACATGGAGGGCCGTGCTATCCGACACCTGCAGGATCGTGGTATTCGACACCGAGACCTCAGGGCTGCAGCCCGGCCGCAACGTGATACTGTCCCTTTCGTGGCAGGTCCTAGACAGCAGGCTCCGCAGGATCGAGGAGAGGACCCGCTTCTTCGAATGGCCAGCAGACCCCGCCAGGGTAGAGGACAGGGCCATCGACGTGAACGGCCTCACTCCCGAGCGCCTGGCAGAACTAGGGACCACGGACAAGGCCGAAGCCCTCAGGGAGTTCGCCGAAGCAGTGGAGGGCGCCGATATCCTGGTAGCCCACAACGGCAAGTTCGACGAGGCCTTTATCCTGGCAGACGCCGCAGAGCTCAGGACGGAGATCGACATGAGCGCACCGCTCTGGGACACCATGCTGCACACCACGAGGCTCGTGGGCATCCGGAGGGAGGGAGGCTACAAATGGCCGCGGCTGAGCGAGCTGGCCGACAAGCTCAGGATCCGACAGGATGATATCGACTTCCATCAATCGGCCTCAGACGTGGAGGTAACGGCCAGGTGCCTCCGTGCCATCGTGGGGCGCGGGCTCCTTCCGTGGCAGCCCTGCAGCCGAGAGACAACACCAACACCAACACAGCAATGAACACAGAAACCATATTCGGGGGGATCTTCTCGCATGATCCGGGGACCCCAGAGAGGGCGAAGGCCTTCCGCGACTTCCTGAAGCAGGCCACGGACCTGGACCTGGCGTTCCTCAATGCCTACGGACTGAAGACCGGGACCGTGTACGTGTCCGGGAGCATACTGCAGGACAAGGAGGAAGAAGCCATCCGCAGGAAGGTGAAGGACAGGACCGCGTTCAAGGGATGGCTGCACATAGCGAGCGCCCTCATCGACGTGCACGCGAAGATCTTCACCCTTCATGAGAACATCTACAAGGTGAGCAACTACATGAACGCCATGGGCGCCCTCTGGGTGTCATACGAGAACACGGCCAGCGTCTTCTCGGGCTTCATGTACTGCCTGGAGAAAATCCAGGGAGAGGGGGCGGAACAGGCGAAGGCCCTGGCAAGACAGTTCGCAGGGATCGAGCTCAACGACATCGTGGACACCTTCGACGACGACAAGCTCGTGACCTATTCCCTGGAGGACAACCACGTGGCCGTTGACTACCGGCCGATAAAGGGCATCATGGAGCAGGGCGAGTCTTTGCTCAGGAGCAGCCTTTCCAGGATGAAGGGCTTCGAGGCCTTCCTGGACGACCTGAAGAGGACAGCTGCAGAGCGCGGGGAGGACCTGAGGCCCGAGTACCTGAGCGACACGGAACGGTACATCAACGACTGCAAGGGCTCCCTCAGCGTGACCCAGGAGTTTTCGGCGAAGAGATACAAGCAGCTCATCCAGGATGGAAACACGGAAGAGGCTGAGAAGATGAAGCAGCGCTTCGTCTTCCCGGACTACGAGGACGTCCCCGTGAACGAGACCGTCCGGGACTTTCACATCAAAACCGTCAACGTATGGAAAAGAATTGGGGCATACTAGACAGCAATGACGGCCGAATAAGTGCGCAGGTCCTACGCGAAAGGGACAGGAAGAGCGACCCGAAGATAACCTCCATCCTTGCCCTTCACATCGCATCGACCAACAAGCAGCTGGACATCTTTTCGTCGCTATCCGCGGAACAGATGGGGGCCATCGAGAAATTCGACCAGATAAGGACCATAGACAGGAACGGGAAGCTCTTCTACCTGACGAACTTCCGGGCGCGGCTCATCATGCACCTGTCAAGCTATATAACCAAGAACATGCCGGCGGACCTCATCGAGCTGATCCTCGACCAATACGGGAAGGGCAATTTCAGCGTAAAGGCAACATGGAAGATCGACATGAGGAAGTTTTCGGCCCAGGTGTTCCACGGAAGGGCATCGAGGAAGGAGAGGGCGACGCTGCTCCGCGAGATCTACGAGCTTGCCACGACCAAACAGGCGCAGATCTACGAAGAGCACGGGCAGAGGAAGGCCGCGGCCCAGAGAGTGGTAGGCATCAACGGCATAATGGGCGGCCTTAACGGGGAATGGGAGAGGATCCCTGAGGCTTCGGACGATGAGCTGGAGGAGGTGGACGCCATCGAGATAATCTTTGGCAGGCTCTTCTTCATCGGGCTAAACAACCGATACGCCCACATTACCGACAGGCTCCTGGAACTGTGGGGCGTGAAGGGGAACGGCACCGAGACGGAGCTCTTCGCTGTCATGGTGAACCACCTGCTTTCCGAATATTGGCAGGTGTGGAGCTCCACAAGGGCCGCCAGGGGCAGGGCCAGCCGCGACGCGAAGGCCGAGGGCCATCAGGGGGAGGACCGGAAGGACAGCATGAAGAGGGCCTCCAGGAGAGCGAGACTGAGGGAGATCGGGCTGGCAGACATAAACGAGAGGCTCCGCTCGCCCTACAAGTCGAACAAGCGTTCCAGGATGATCGAGGACCTGACGAAAGCCTTCGGAATCTTCGAGGAGATAGGGCTCATCGAAAAGGGCTGGAACATCGACCGGAAGCTCTGCACCGTGACCTTCCACTACAATGACAAGTACGGCCAGGAAGACCCTCCGCAGATCCCGCCGTAAAGGAGTGCGAATCTTGGGTAAAATTCCGCGAATCTTGGGTAAAATTCCGCGAATCTTGGGTAAAATTCCGCGAATCTTGGGTAAAATCGCCTTTGTAACTCTATGATTTACAGAGCGATACAAAAACCCTAAATTTTAAATTTTAAATTTAAAAGATTAAAAAGGCTTTTTGGGGGGCCTTTTTTAGCCCCCAAAAACCTCTTTTTTGAGAAAGAAACAAGCTTCGGCAGCGCCCCGCAGAAAGGCCAGAAAAGGCCCCAGAATCGACGTTCCGCATTTTGGCGTACATCTGACCATCGGGGGCGAGAAAGCGCAACAGACGAAAAAAATGAAGACAAAGGATTTCATCTACACCGTGGGCACGGTTTTGGCCTATGAAAACATGATCATCAAGATCAAGGAGCTGAGAGAGCAGGCAGCCGGAGGGGATAACGCCTATTTCTGCCAGGCGATAGTCCCGGGATGCAAGGAGGTGCAGGAGGTGCAGCTCTGCACCGAAGACGTGAACGACGCCGCAGATCTGAGGCTCCCCGAGGATTGGGAGAAGGCGCTGCATGGCCAGCACGTCCTCAGGATCGGCACCATCCTGGCATACGATGGCAAGGTCATGAAGGTCCAGGGATGGGGGCCTTCCGTATATCACTGTCTCGTCGTGGATCCCGACAAGCAGAACGTGACGGACGTCTGGTACAAGACCATGGACCTGAACGCCCGGGCGATCCCGAAGCAGCCGCAGGACTGGGGGAAGGCCATCCATTACCAGGAACTAATGAGGGCAGCCATAAGCGCCTACAGGAAGGCCCTGGAGGATATTGCGGGCGGCGCTGGCGAATAGCCTCAGGAACCTCCCCCGAGAGCTTGCTCCTCGCCTGCAAAAATCGCCCGAAATGCGGCGGCCTAATGCCATTCAATTTTTTGTAAAAAAAAGTTAATGGGTATTAGGCTACCCATTTTCAGAAAATGGCTCCGGAACTGCCTCATATGAGGGGAGGGTTTTTGAAAAACCATAGCCTAATATGGGTTAACGTTCCTTAACCCGAAAAAGGGGGCCGTTTTTCAAAACGGTAAGCCTAATTACCGTTAACCTCCGTTAACAGATTAGGCGGCCCCTCCAAATGGAGATCCTAACGGGGAGCAAGCTCGGGCGGAAGGCATGGAAGGGACTCCTGGAGCAAACGAAGACTATACTGATAAACTTTATATTTCGGGGCGGCAAAGTCGTGAGATTTGGCCGTCCTTTTTGTCATTTTTGCGCGTTATTACACAAAAATAGTGTAATAATGTAATAAAGTAGTAAAAACATTTGGAGGTGTCGGAGAAATTCACTATCTTTGCCAAAAAAATATGGCAGACACGGAGACCATATACGGGCAGGTCATAGGCAAGGCCAACCACTATCTGAGCGTCCCGGGATCCAACGGGGAAAGGAGGATCATCAAGGATGAGACGATACGCGCCTACGAGCAGAGCTTTGCCAGGCAGTGCCGCATCTACAGGGACAGGAACATAGACGAGCCGTTTGTCCTGGACATCACCGTCTGGGACGCCAGCAGGAGGTACGACCTGGACAACAGCCTCAAGACCGTCCTGGACTGCCTGCAGTACTGCCATGCCATCAGGGACGACAACAAGTGCATAGAGATCCGGGCGAGGAAGCGCCTCGACTCCAGGAACCCGAGGATATCATACTCCATCACTCCGCTGGTGGAAAGCATCTTTTAAGCAACATGGAACAGCAGCAGAGACAACAGAACGGGCCGAAGCATCCGGAACTATGGGAGAAGGCCAGGCAAGCATTCGCAGGTCCGGATCTTGGCATCATTCGTCTGATCACCTACATGACCCTCTGCAGGAGGATGGGGCTGGAGCCCTGACAACCTGCTTGCAGACCTCACCGCCGACCATGGGCGGGTATTAGGTTACCCGCTATTTCAGAAATAACAACCAACCATAAAAACGAGAACAGAATGAAACCAATTCCAAAGATCGAACCATCGAAGCCGGGGACCGTCATCTATTACGTCAATTGGGTGAAGGTGCAATCCTTCACCGATCAGTTCATCAAATTCAAACCGAGGGCCCGCTTCATCGCCCAGGTGTGCAACGACGTGGGCATGAACTCGGATCCCGAGACCGTGAAGGCGTACACCATGAACAGGGGCAGGCTGGAGGCCGACTATATAGCCAGGCAGGTGGCGGACTCCGGCAACCCAAAGGGCATGCTCCTGGAGATCCTGGAGCGCGAGGCCCGCGAGCAGATCCGGGCGCGGCTCCTCCCCTTCAATGACGTGACGTTTGATGAAGGCCTTTCCCCTTATATCGGCTGGAACGAGAAAACCGGCGCGTATGACCTGGACACCGACAAGCTGGAGGCGGACAATACGGTGTACATGGACGAGGACATGACGAAGATCTGGGACCGTCACAGGCTCATCGCGGCGCTCCTCAGCGACTTCATGGGCAAGGTGGAGTACAACAACGAGATCCTGAGATACTTCTGCGTCGGGAAGGATGGCAGCATCCAGCCGACAACGGGCAGGTATGCGCTGACATACTACCCGCCGACAAAAGGGAAGGAACAGCAACCATAAAACAACCATAAAATGACAAGACTATGCCACTAGATCAAGAGACAGTAAAGAAGATCCTCAAGAAACACCATGAGGAGCAGGCGAGAGACGAGAAGGGCAGGTTTGCCAGCAAGATTGAGGGACTTGGCACCGCACACGTAGTTAGCTCAAAGGAAGCTTACAGGGAGGCTTGGTCCCACGACGCCAAGATCTTGGGCTTTGACACCATTCCCAAGCCCTTCACGATAGAGGGCCTTCCCGATGACTACAAATGAACAAGCCGGACATCGGGGCAATGGCCAAGGACGTCCTGGAACGGCTTGGCTATTACGACGCCTATTACCAATTTGAATCCTATGCCCTATATCAGTCGATCGTAGAGCTGGCGGATGAATTGTTCAGGGAAGGGTACAAACAAGGGAAGGCGGACCGGGATCCTCAGGAACCCGGGACCGTCACCCAATAACATAACACGAAAATGGAACAGAACAGAAAAAGAGAAGAAGAGAACCTCCCGGCGTTCATCCTCGTAGGAAGGGACAGAACCAGGGAGGCCGCAGAACTAACAGCGCAGGCCGTGAATGACCTTGCCACAGCCACGGACCCACGAACGAAGCGGAAGGCCATCAATAAGCTGAAGAAGGCCCGAGAACGGGCTTTGGATGCCGTTGCTACGCTTTCTTTGCTTTTGGAGTGGAATCCATCGGCAAGGGGCAAGAAGTCCCGACAGAGCGCAAAAAACAAAGCAAAGCAATGCCAAGAACAAAAGGAGACGGACGCGGACGTCTAGGAGGCCGCGAGAAGGGGACACCGAACCAGACAACGGCGCAGATGAGGGAGTTCCTGGCCAAGCTCCTGACATCGAGCAGCAGCCGCAAGCAGATGAAGGAGGACCTGGAAAAGCTGGCACCGAAGGACAGGCTGGAGCTGCAGGTCAAGCTCCTGGCTTTCGTAATGCCGAAGCAGGTGGAGCAGACGGTAGAGGCGGACGTGTCCCTGCCGACCTTCGCCGACTTCCTCATGAAGACGGGCCGCACATACGAGGAACCCGAATTTGAACCGTAAACCCATGCGCGACATGTTTGATCCTGACTATGATTTTGTCGGCTGCGTGGTCCATCGGGGGACATGGGAGTGCCTGGTATGCGCCAGGCGTCTGGCCTTCATGCGGAGGCGCGGGGGAAGGCGTGAGGCTTTCGGGCTCCAGGATCCGGACCCGGACACGAACGGGTGCCTTCACTTTGTCGAAACTAAAATAGTTTGAGATAGTAACAAGCAGAAAAAGGTTACCCCCTCCGAGGAAAGGATCCTCCGAGGGGGCTGATTACTTTACATGAAAGCAGAAAAAACCTATCACGTAAAAGGGGTTGCATACAGGAGTTCAAACAACAGTAATGCTCAATACACCGATAGGGAACAGGTCTTAGTGTTTCTAAGACGATGCAAATTTACTGAATTTACCGGACGTCTGCAAATATTTTTGGCGTTTTTTGCTATGTTTAGTTTGAAAAAATGCTATTTGTAAACTAAATTTATACTATTGTAAACTATTTTTGTGTAATAATTATTGCAGTATTACGGAATAATATCTATTTTTGTGCCATCAAAATATAAAGTTTATCGTATCAGTATGGCACAGAGTTTACAGATTATCAAGATCCAGGGCGTTCCGGTTCAGAGCGCCACGGACGCGACACAGCTGGCAGCCTCGAGCGACTGGAGGCAGATCGTGGCCACATTCATCGCGAACCAGGACGTCAAGCAGAGCAGCCGCAGGACATACGCCAGGGAGCTCGGCCTCTTCTTCATGTGGGTGTTCGGCACCGGGAGGGACTTCTCGACCATGACGCGCACCGATATCCTGGCATACAAGGACGACATGCTGGCAAAGGGACACAGCAACCTCACCGTGGGCAACTACCTGGTGACGGTCCGGAAGTTCTACGAGTGGGCGGAGGGCTTCAAGCTCTACCCGAACATCGCGAAGGGCGTAAAGACCCCGGCGAAGAAGCAGGCCTTCAAGAAGCAGCACCTCACCGACGACAAGAGCGCGGAGCTCATCGCCCTGCAGTCCACGAAGACGGTGATCCACAAGGACAGGGACGGGAACCTGGAGGAGGTGGCCTCCCCCACGGCCGTGAGGGACGCGGCGATAATAAACCTCCTCCTCCGTTGTGGGCTCCGCTGCATAGAGGTAGTGAGGGCGAACATCGAGGATATCACGTTCATGAGCGGGCGGCGCGTCCTGAAGGTATGGGGAAAGGGCAAGGACAGCAAGGACGATTTCGTGGTCCTGACGGATAAGGCATGGACACCCATAAAGGCATACCTGGACACCAGGAAGGGCGCCAGGATGGGGGAACCCCTGTTCGTCTCATCCTCCAGGCGAAACGAAGGGGGCAGGCTCACGACGCGAAGCATCTCCAGGCTGTGCAAGGACAGCCTCAGGAAGATAGGGCTCGACGGGCGCGAGTTCTCGGCCCACAGCCTCAGGCACACCACAGCCGTGGCCATCCTCATGCACGGCGGGACCATCACGGACGTGCAGGACGTCCTGCGCCATGCATCGCCCGCGACTTCGGAGATATACACCGAGAGCGTAAAGCAGGACCTACGCCTCGGAAGCCCCTCAGAGGCGCGTCTGGACGTCGCTTTCTGAGTGCGGCGGCGAATTGATCAACGGATACGGCAACCCATAAAAACGGCATCATCATGAAAAGGATCAGCGAAAAGGAACAGTACGAGGCCATCAGAAGGCTGATAAAGGAGGGCGAGGTCGTAAGCAAGGCGCGGACGTTCGCCGCCGGACAGGGGCAGGAGGACGGAAAGGAGCTTTCCAAAAGCCTGAACGAGTATTTCATCCTGAAGGGGCTGACGGACACCGGGAACCCCGCCATCATGCGCGAGAGGCTGGCACACGCTGCCGACTTCTTCCTGACCGTCACCGAATCGGGCCAGCTGAGCGAGCCGCAGATGCAGCGGCTCAGCGACGCCCTCAACAACATCGCACAAGAAAACGCTATAACAGAAATAACAACAAGACTATGAACGAGACAGTAAAAGTAAACGCCCAGGCTCTGGGCTGCCTCATGGAGGCATGTGCAGCAGTGTCTAGCAATGCTAGCGAGTATTTCAACAGCAACGACGAGCAGGCGAAGGCCGACCTCGAGGCCATCATCCGCGAGCTCCTGGAGAGCGCCGCAGTGGTGGCAGCATCGGCCATGAAGGGCGAATGACGCGACCATGAGCGCCGGATGGGGCCGCAGGGTTCCCGTCCGGCCTTCTCGTGTTATTACCAGGTAACAGCGAAATAAAGCAATAGGCATTACAATGGAAGAACGTAACAACGGACAGACAACGAAGCCGGAGACCGCCAGGATCCTGCCGCATGACACCGACGTGGAGCGGGCAGTCCTGGGCGCCATCATCCTCGAGAGCACGGCCTTCCCGAAGGTGGCCTATCTCCTCACGGAGGCCAGCTTCTACGACATGAAGCACCGCAGCATGTTCCGGGCCATAGCCTCCCTCTACAGCGACGGGAGCCCCATCGACATGGTGACCGTGACGGACAGGGCCAGGAGCCTGGGCCTTCTTTCGGAGACGCCAGGCACCAGCGACGGGAGGATATCGGCGTATGACATCGCAAGCATAACGGGAACCGTCGGCGGCGGCGCCAACATCGAGTACCATGCGGCCATCCTGCAGAAGCTCGAGAGGAAGAGGACGATCCTGCAGCTGCAGGGCAAGGTTGCACAGGCAGCGCAGGACGCGGCCGGGGACTTCGAGGCGGCGCTGGCGGAACTACGCGCGTACATGGAGGCGAGCGCACCAGGGCAGAAGATGGCATCCATCGTGAAGGACCCGACGGAGGAGGACTTCATGTGCAGGATGAAGCAGATCACGACGGGCATCCCCGTGGACTACGAATTTGCATCCGTGGACAGGAGCACCACCAGGCAGCTCATCCTCCCGGGCGGCGCCCTCACCTACATCTGTGCGCCGACATCGCACGGGAAGAGCACCTTCCTGAGGAACCTGGCCCTGCAGATAGCGCAGCAGCCGGACCCGGGGCGCGTCCTGTACTTCACCTTCGAGGAGAGCGAGACGGACCTCTGGGCGCAGTTCCTCAACCTCTACATGGACAGGGACCTCCACAAGCCCACGAAGAAATACAACAACATCAAGTCGATAAGGCGATATTTCCGGGAAGGGCC
>JAEEGL015607785.1_pt1 | contig 12265 bp, 12 predicted proteins | sample 9134231 | NCBI WGS metagenome assembly JAEEGL01 (sample SAMN16246548, study PRJNA631951) | gut metagenome | biome: gut microbiome; feature: rumen; material: fiber-attached | host: Bos | place: Iran: Karaj | collected 2018-10
ATACCTTACTCAAGGCTCTCGCGGAGATTGAAGATAAGAAAGAAGAATACATCACAGCAATGGAAAAAAGCAAAGTCAGCGATTCAATAACGACTATAACATCGATAATCGATTCACTGACATAAAAAAGAACAGGCCATGCGCCTGTTCTTTTTTAGTCTTATTACTCGCTCTGATGAGCTATGATATCCAGACACTGCTGGAAAAATGTATCGCTCGAAGTTTTTGCATAATTAGTTTCGTCTACTCCTATAAGCGTAGGTGAAACACCTTTCTTCTCATCGATAGGTTTATTATCAACAAGGATTTCGCTTCCCTGCTTTGTTACATTAAACTCGCATCTAACATGTGCATTAGTTTTTGTGATTAAGCTGTCATCACTATCCTCACCTTCAAGAGAAACAGTGATGTTATATGCATCAGCATATATTGTGTAGGTACCATCACCCTTGTCATCAACATCGCTCTCTTCTATAGTCCATGCACTGCTGTCAAGCTTTTCAAAAGCTTCTCCGTAAGTGATTTCTTTATTCTTAGGAATAATTGACTTCTTAAGAGGATCAATTACTTTATCATAATTATCATTTGTCTTAGACTGAATAAACTGCTTAATTGGATAATGAACCTTTCCCGGAAGTATGAAATATCCACCAACCAAGATACCTCCTGCTATTATTATACCAAACAGAATTCGTGCAACTTTGTTTCCCATGACTTCTCTCCTTTAAAAAAGTTCTTTTTCTAATTGATATATAAATCCTTCAACCAGCTGCATCCTCTTAGCATACTCTGTTCTTGCTGTTTCTGTCTTACAGCATCTGATCAAAGGTTTACTCTGTCTGTAATACTCTTTTATTCGGTAGTACGCACGTTTATAGCTTGCTTCATCATCACAAGCCGTAACCATAGCGTCTCGCATTATCTCTATTCCGCCAACATCATCAAGAAGATCAGCGTCCATAACAATACGACACTCAAGCGATAGATCCTTATCAGTATCCTTATCAGCATTCATCATAATTATCTCACCGACTTTAACTATAAGCTCGGGAGCAACACCAATACTGTCCAGATACTCAACTGCAACCTCAGCACTTACCTCGCTGTCAGGTCTTCCATCTTCATGCCCGACATCATGCAAAAGCGCAGCTAAAACAATCACGTCCAAATCTCCTCCAAGCTTTGCCTGAAGTCTGATTGCCCATCGATAGACTCTCATGGTATGGTCGTAACTGTTTCTAAATGGATACTTATCAGATTCTTTTTTTTCAGAAGCTGTCTTTTTGACAAACTCAATTACCTCTGAATAATCCATCCCCAATAACCCCTAACATTTTTTTAAAACACATCTATATAAATATAACACTTTCTATACGATTATGCCACAATTTTTTAAAACCGCGCGACTGGCTTTGCAAAGCCCACACGAGCGTTACTTTGGCAGTTAACTCAACCCAGGCGACCTCACGGCGCACAGAGAGGTTCTGCTTAGTGCTGCTTTGTTCCCAACCTGACACGGTTCACAGATTCCTGTCGCGTAAGACCTAAGTATCAACGTCACTTACTAAAGGCAGCCCCGCATGAAGAAGTTCGAGGCCAGTCATCACCCCTGCTGTAGCGGATTGCAGGTACAGGGCACCGCTATCTCCCCGGCTGCGCGGAAATTTTATAACTATTTTAGTATACATAATATGCCATCCCTCGTCAAGTGACTATTCGATGCCTTAGTCTGTCCTTCTCCTATCCCTAAGTTCTTTAAAGAAATTCTTCAAAAGCACAGAGCATTCTTCTTCCAGCACACCTCTCGTCACCTTTACCTGATGATTGAACTCCTGCATATCCAGAAGGTTTATGATAGAACCGGCGCAGCCGGCCTTAGGATTCATACACCCTATCACAACCTCAGGGATTCTCGCCTGAACGATAGCTCCTGCGCACATCTGGCACGGTTCAAGGGTTACATACATTTTACATTCTTCCAGTCTCCAGTCTCCGATAACCTTTGAAGCCTTTCTGATTGCAATCAGCTCTGCATGCGCAAGAGACTGCTTTTCTTTATTTCGTCTGTTATATCCCCTGGCTATAACCTTGCCATCATATACAATTATACATCCGATAGGAACATCGCCACTATCCATCGCTTTTTTTGCAAGCCGAAGCGCCTGCTTCATATATTTTTCATCTTCTGTAAGCCTTGATGTCATCTTTCGCTCTCTTTCATCTTTATAGATCACTCACCGGCTTTCAGGCTTCCCAGCTCATCTGAAAGCTTTCCGAATTCTTCAAGGGTGAGTGCCTCTCCTCTGACTCTGGTATCAAATCCGAGATTACTCAGTGCCTCCTCTACCTCGCTTCTGGTAAAGCTCAGGCCCTCAAAGTTTGCGACAGCGTTTGCAAGAGTCTTCCTTCTCTGGTTGAACGCACCTCTTATTATCTTAAACAAAAGCTTCTCGTCCTTTACCTCAACCGAAGGCTTATCAAGGATCTTCAGCCTGATCACTGCCGAGCCAACCTGAGGTCGGGGCATGAAACAGTTAGGCGGTACATTTGCTGCAAGATAAGGCTCACAGTAATACTGAACCGCAAGCGACAGTGCCCCGTAATCCTTACTTCCCGGGCCTGCCTTCATCCTGTCCGCAACTTCCTTCTGTATCATTACCGTTATTGAATCTGCCGGAACTCTCGACTCGAGTAAGCTCATAATTATCGGCGTAGTTATATAATAAGGGAGATTTGCCACTATCTTAAATGGCTTCCCATCAAAAATCGCTGCGACATCCTGCTTCATGATGTCACCATGGATTACAGTTACATTATCGTATTCACTAAGTGTCTTGCCCAGTATAGGAATCAGTTTATCGTCAATCTCGACTGCCGTAACTGACCGTGCCGCCTCGGCAAGATACTGTGTAAGCGTACCTATTCCCGGACCGATCTCAAGCACATCTGTTTCTTTATCTATCTCGGCTGCCGCTACTATCTTATCGATCACATGTGAATCAATAAGAAAATTCTGTCCATAATTTTTTCTGAATGTAAACTCATTTTCCTTTATAACCCTTATAGTTTCCTGCGGGTTACTAAGCATCTTTTCTCTATCCATATAAATTCCTTATCGTAATCAACTCAGCCTGTATAATCTGCAGGCATTTTCAAAAGTTATCTCTGCAACCTCTTCCTCAGTCATACCCTTAAGTCTGGCTATCTCGCTCACAACATACGGAAGATAACCTGAATTGTTCCTCTCACCTCTGTATGGTGATGGCGTCAGATAAGGAGAATCCGTTTCCAGAACTATATTGGAAATAGGAATTGACTCCACCGCCCTCTTAAGCTTCTTGGAATTTTTAAATGTAACAACTCCGCCTATTCCAAAATAAAAGCCCATTTTAAGAAACTCGCGTGACATTTCCTCCGAATAAGAATAGCAGTGAACCACTCCGCCTATTTCCTCTGCATGAGCCTTTTTCATAAGCTCATAGGTATCCTGGGCCGCATCTCTGCTGTGGATAACTATCGGCAGCCCCAGTTCCTTTGCGAGTTCCATCTGAGCCGAAAACCATTTAAACTGTTTTTCCTTCGAAGGCTCATCATAGTGATAATCAAGTCCGATCTCGCCGATTGCAACAACCTTTTTCGATTCCTTCGCCAGTCTCCGAAGCTCTTCCAGATCAGCCTCAGTCATATCTCCTACATGATGAGGAATCACGCCGACCACCGCATACATATAATCATACCTTTCGGCAAGACGCACCGATTCACGTGATGACTCTATGTCACAGCCGATATTTGCTATATTACAAACCGTCTTCCCCGCTCCAAAGCTCTCATCCAATAGCTGCATTCTATCTTCATCAAATGCATCATCGTCATAATGTGCATGTGTATCGAATATTTTCATTCCTCCAAAATCCTTTCCATCTCACTTGAACACATATATTCTAGAGTATTTATTAATGTAGCGCAACCTTGTAATATCTCCCCGAATCATTTATAATATCTTGAGTGTCAAAAGAAATGATTTGGGAGGAAACAAATGATAAACGAATTTTACAAAGAAATGACAGGTAAGGAATCTGTCATCCGTCAGTTTTTTGATTTTGCGAGAGCACGTGCTGCCGAGAAAGGCCCGGATAGCGTATTCAATTTTTCTATCGGAAACCCATCTGTACCGGCACCTGACAGCGTACGCCAGGCTCTTATCGATATAGTTGAAAACGGAGATCCTGTAAAGCTTCACGGCTACAGTCCTACTCTTGGACAGGATTCAACAAAGCAGAGTATTGCTGATTCTTTAAACAGAAGATTCGGTATGAACTATAAAGCAAATCACATCTTCCCTACTTCAGGTGCTGCAGGAGCGCTTGCGCACGCACTAAGATGTGTGACCAAGGAAGGTGACAGTGTTCTTACATTTGCTCCGTATTTCCCTGAATATATCCCATATGTAAAGGGAGCCGGTGCCGAGCTAAAGGTTGTACCTGCTGATTATTCAAGCTTCCAGATCAACTTTGAAAAGTTCGAAGAAATGTTTGATGCAAATGTATCAGCCGTTCTTATCAATTCTCCAAACAACCCGTCTGGAGTAGTTTATACCACAGAAACAATCGAAAAGCTTGCTGAGATAATGAGCAAAAAGCAGGAAGAATTCGGTCACGAGATCTTCCTTATCACTGATGAACCATATAGAGAGATAGTATTCGAAGGAACTGACAGTCCATTCCCTTCAAAATTCTATGACAACTCTATATGCTGTTACTCATTTAGTAAGTCTATTTCTCTTCCGGGAGAACGTATCGGATATATGGCAGTTAATCCTGCTGCAAAGGATGCTGATTTAATCGTGCCTATGGCAGGACAGATATCAAGATTCACAGGTCATAACTGTCCTACTGCACTTATGCAGTTTGTAATCGAAAGAGTTATTGATGAAACAAGCGATCTCAGCATATATGAAAGAAATGCAAATCTGCTCTATGATGAGCTTACACGTATTGGCTATGAAATCGTAAAGCCAATGGGTACATTTTACATGATGCCAAAGGTTCCGGGCGGCAAAGACGGAGAACTCAGAGACGCAAATGAATGGTGCTGGAAAGCCGCAAAAGAGCTTGGACTCATAACAGTTCCGGGTGACAGCTTCTTATGTCCGGGACATTTCCGTATATCCTACTGTGTACCTACTGAAATGATTGAAAAATCTATCCCTCTCTTCGAGAAGGCTTATACATTATAATTTGGAGGAAGATTAATGGATACTGAAAAGACAGCCAGCATGGATTTAGACATAACCGCAAGCGTGGATATGGGCCCCGAAAGACTGGCAGGAATACTTATGCATCCAACCTCTTTTCCGGGACCATACGGAATCGGAGATCTGGGAAAAGGTGCTTATGACTTTATTGATTTTATGGAAAAGTCCGGAATGAAGCTATGGCAGGTTCTGCCACTCGGCCACACCGGTTTTGGCGATTCACCATATCAGCCATTTTCCTCATTTGCGGGACAACCTCTTATTATCAGCTTAGATCATTTGAGACAGTTAAATCTCCTGTATGATGAGGACTTTAATGATATGCCTCAGTGGAATCCTGAGGATATATGCTATGGTGACGTTATAGCATTTAAAACAGACCTTTACAAAAAGGCTTATGAAAGATTTTTAGATGAAAATATACATGACGGATTCTCCTCTGATGAAGAGATGATGAAGGCTTATGAGCAGTTCAAGACCGACAACAAGGAATGGCTTGATGACTACGCTCTCTTTATGGCCGGTAAGGACTTCCACAAGGGGGCACCATGGTATATGTGGGAGGACGATCTGAAGAATCCTACCGCCGCACAGCGTAAAAAATGGGAAGAAAAGCTAAAAAAAGAGATAGGATACTATGAATTCCTGCAATTCTTCTTTGACCTTGAGTGGATGAAGCTCAAAAAGTACGCAAACGATCGAGGAATCAGAATTGTCGGTGACATCCCAATCTTCGTTGCATGGGACAGTGTTGATGTATGGGTACACAAGAAGCTCTTCAATCTCGACACGAAAGGATATCCAACAGTCGTTGCCGGAGTTCCACCTGACTATTTCTCAGCAACAGGACAGCTTTGGGGAAATCCTCTGTATAAATGGCCTGAACACAAGAAAACAGGTTATGAGTGGTGGTTCTCACGCATCAGACATCAGCTGAAGCTTACAGACTATCTGAGAATAGACCACTTCCGTGGTTTTGATAAATACTGGGCAGTTCCTTACGGAGAGTCAACAGCAATAAACGGAAAATGGGTGAAGGCGCCAGGTGAAAACTTCTTCACAATGCTTGAATCAACACTTGGTTACCATATGCCTATAATCGCCGAGGATCTCGGAGAGATAGACCACTCAGTTGTAGAATTAAGAGATAAATTCGGTTTCCCGGGAATGAAGATACTTCAGTTTGCATTTGAAAATCCAAACGAGAACAACTTCCTTCCTCATAACCATGTAAGAAACTGTGTCTGCTATACAGGAACACATGATAATGACACAACTCTCGGATGGTATAAAAACTGTTTTGAGCAGTCACGAGACAAGCTGAGACGTTACTTCAGTACTGATGCAAGTGACATATGCTGGGTAATGATCAGAGCATGCTTTGGTTCAGTTGCCACAATGGCCATAGTTCCAATGCAGGATATACTGGAGCTCGATTCATGGGCCAGATTCAACACTCCCGGTGTAGGTGAAGGAAACTGGTCATGGAGATATAAACAGGAAGCCCTGACAGATCAGCTGTCAAAGCGTCTTTATGAAACAGCAAAGATGTTCGGACGTTAAAAGGAGGTTTGTATGATAAGACTTATCATCGGCTTAATCTATACACTTTTATCCGTAGTGCTACTCTTCCCTTACCATATCTATCTTTGGTTTGTATCAAAGAAGGACAGATATAAGGGATGGTACAAGAGCTGGAAATTTGTAGGACGTTTCTTTAAAGGTCTTATCAAAATAGCCGGTACCAAAGTAGAGGTGCGCGGAGCTGAAAATCTCGCAAAGGTTCCAAAGGAAAAGGGAATTCTTTTCATCGGAAATCATAGAAGCTTTTTTGATATTATAATAATGCAGACTGTAGTCGACAGACCAACAGGCTTTATCGCAAAGAGCGACTTCAAGAAAATTCCTCTGTTCAAGCATTGGGTTACAGACATCGGAGCTATTTTCCTTGACAGGAAAAATGTAAGAGCCGGCCTTGAGACTATGAACCAGGGTGCTGAATATATGAAGCAGGGTCTTGCAATAGGACTTTATCCTGAAGGAACACGAAATCACACAGACCAGCTGCTTCCATTCAAAAAAGGCGGATACAGAATGGCTAAAAACTCTGACTGTCCTATCATGCTTGTAGCAGCTACAGGCTTTGATGACATTTTCGAGAACAATAAGCCACCTGCACTCAGAAAAAGACACGTAATCATTGAATTCAGTGAGCCTATGTATCCTAACGAGATGGAAAAAACAGAGTGCAACAAGCTTTACGAGGAATTCCCTGACAGAATCCAGAAGATGCTGGATTCCCACAAGAGTTCATATAAGAAGTAAGATAAAGAGGAGAAAAAATAATGTTATTACTAGGAACAGGATGGATAATAGCAATCATAGTTACTGTAGTTCTTGTCGGTATAATGATTGCATTATACATATTCGGAAACAAGCTTCAGGCAAAGCAGATGGAGCAGAGAGAACAGATAAGTGCTGCATCACAGCCGGCTACACTTTTCATCATCGATAAAAAAATAATGCCAATGAAGGATGCCAAGCTTCCGAAAATGGTTATGGAACAGGCTCCAAAGAGATACCAGAAGGCAAAGCTTCCTATAGTTAAAGCCAAGGTTGGACCTCAGATAATGACATTTATCTGTGAGGAAGCTATATACGACGATGTACCTTCACATGGTGAAGTAAAGGCTATGGTAAGTGGTATCTATATCACCAGCGTAAGAACACTTCACAAGAAAACAAAGAAGATGCATCAGGAAGAGCTGGAAAATGCACCACGCAAGAAGTCCTTCCGCGAAAAAATGGTCTCAAAGCAGGCTAAGTATCAGAAACAGCTTGATTATGAAATAGCCGTTAAGAAGACAAAGGAAGAGGCCAAGAAACAGAAGGCCGAGCTTAAGAAGAAGAAAGAAAAAGAGAAGAAGATTACAGTATGAAGCCAAAATATCTGATGCTTATAGTGGCACCGATCGTAATGTGCCTTATGGTTACTATAATTGCATATTTTGCTTCATTCGCAATGACTGTTATAACAGGTGATGTTGATGTTCTCGACACGAGTTCTGCACTCGTAGATGAAGGAATATTCAATCTGTTCAGATATACACTGATAATAATTCTTTGCGGATTATGGTATGCAAAAAGCTTCCCTGATAAGTTTTATTTCAGGGAAGCTCCTTTTTCTGTTATTTTAAAGAAGACTTTTCTGTCAAAATCAGTCTTCCTGCTTATTATACTCGGAATATCTATTCAGGTTTCTACAGACGCGATACTTTACATCCTCAGTCATCAGTTCAGTGACTTCTTCAGTTCATATAACGTGATGATAGAATCTCTGGAAGGAAGCAAATCCGTCCTTCTGATTTTTTCAGTATGCACTATAGGTCCTTTATCAGAGGAGCTCATCTTCAGAGGATTAACCCTTAACTATGCCCTGAAAGCATTCGAAGGAAGGAAGCATGGATGCAGATACGCCGTTATCATTCAGGCTGTTCTTTTTGCCATATATCATGGAAATGTAATACAGTCCTCCTACGCCCTTATCTTCGGTCTGATGTTCGGAGCAATTGCAGTAAAGGCAGAATCAATCATACCTACTGTTTTTCTACACGCAGTTGTAAATGCAAGCCTTTATGCACTACCAACTGACATCTTTAAAAGCACAAATCAGACAGTGCTGATTCTTGTTATTTCAGCTATCATCCTCGCTCTGAGCTTTACTTTTTATTTGCTTCATTTCAGTGGCGATGATAAGCCATCTGAATAAGTCCATCCAGATAATCACCCAGCTTGTATCCTGCTTTTTCCATAAGCATTGGATACATGCTTATGGATGTATGTCCCGGAATCGCATTTATCTCATTAAATACAACTCTGTCAGTTCCTTCCTCCAGGAAGAAATCTACTCTTGACATTCCAAAACCGTCACATGCTTTAAATATAGCTATTGCTGCTTCTCTTATCTCATCAGCCTTCCCTGCAGGGAGCTCCGGATCGATTATAGTCTTGGAATCGCTATTGTTATACTTAGCGTCAAAGTCATAGAATTCAGCAGCAGCGAGTATTTCTCCAACTCCACTGGCAATAACATCGTTACCGCTTCCGTAAACGGCACATTCTATCTCTCTACCTACAATGGTCTCCTCAACAAGTATCTTGCTGTCATTTTCCGCAGCAAGCTTAAGACCTGCAATCAGTTCCTCTCTGTTATGAGCCTTGGATATACCAACAGAGGAACCCGCGCAAGAAGGCTTTATAAACATCGGATACTCTCTTTTAGCTTCTACCTTAGAAACTACCGCATCCATATCCTCTAGCTCGTATGATCTGACCCCAACATAGTCAGCCTGCGAAACCCCGATATCATCTACAATTATTTTGGTAAAGAACTTATCCATCGTCACTGCACTTGCAAAATGTCCGCATCCAACATAAGGGATATCAGCCATTTCAAACAGTCCCTGAATTGTTCCATCCTCACCATAAAGTCCATGAAGCACAGGGATTGCAACATCAAGAGGTCTTTCTTCAAAGCTCTCTCCATCAATTACAAACAGCTTGTGACTGGAATCCGGGGAGATAACAGCCCTTACGCTTCCGCTTTCCCAATCCTTTTTAGTTATATCCTCAGACGGATCCACAAGAAGCCAGTGTCCCTCCTTAGTAATCCCGATAAATGTAACTTCATACTTTTCTTTATCAAGTGCACCTGCTACCGTTTTTGCTGATACGCATGAAACATCATGCTCACTTGATCTTCCTCCGAATACGATAGCAACCTTTGTCTTTTCCATATATCTTTACTCCCGCTTATTCTGCTGATTCATCATCAGCTTATTTATGATTTATTTGCTGACTCCTATAGCCACACTGGTATAATACACCTTTTTTATTCCTTTTTCCATACATACACTTGTGCACGCTTCAATTGTTGATCCCGTTGTGTATATATCATCAACAATGAGCACCGTTTCAGGCATATCCTTTATATTGTCAAATGTACTAAATGCTTTTCGAAGATTCTTTTCTCTTTCAACATTGTTGAGACCTTTTTGAGGCGCAGTATTTGTCACCCTTTTAAGTATATCAGTCCTCACCCTGACACCCATACATTTTCCTAGAGCATCCGCTATAAGCTCTGCCTGATTATAACCTCTTGTAGTATATTTTTTAGGATGTATCGGAACAGGAAGAATCGCATCAATCATGCAGTTCTTAAGCTCTTTCCCAAATCTACGAAATATCTCCTCACCGTAAAAGTCTGCATATTCCTGTCTCCCACCGTATTTAAGTCCCATGAGTGCATCTGATAACGGAGGCAGATAATTAAAGACCGGAAAGCCTCTTATAAAGCTTCTCGTTGACGCTCTGCAATCTGCACAAAGCTCTTCATCTTCCGAATCTATCTCCTTCCCACACTTATAACAGCATGGTTCTTCAACATAGCTTAGTTTTTTCTCGCAGTCCGAACACACCCTTTTGCTACCAGGTCCGAGCACCCCATCACATACAGCACATCTTGGAGGAAACAGTATATCCTTAATCCTCTCCTTCAAATCCATCCCCCTCAAAGCTATCTAACATAAAACCACTAAGTTCAAAGCCTTCAGGCTCACTCACTCTCAGCTCATCCTCATCAAAGAATGCCATATACTCTGAGTGATCAGCCGCCTCTGTCAGCTCTCTGAGCCTATCCTCAAAACCGGTATATCTCTTCTGTTCCACTATGTTGTCGATCATATCATTCACCTTTCCGAGGTTTCCGACAATAACAACCATCTGCTTTGCTCTTGTAACAGCAGTGTAAAGAAGATTTCTATTCAGCAGCTTCCTTGGCCCCGAGAAAACAGGAATAACCACAGCCGGATACTCCGATCCCTGAGACTTGTGGATAGTAATAGCAAATGCATGCTCGAGCTCATCAAGCTGTGAATATTCATATACCGCTACTCTTCCATCATCAAATGTAACTGTCAACTCTTCATCAAAATCATTTATCTCGGTGATCACTCCCATGTCACCATTAAAAACACCGACACCCTGATCTAAGATTCCACTTCTGAAATCACTACTATATATCTTCCACTCAAGCTTATAATTATTCTTCGTCTGCATTATCTTATCACCCTCACGCAGGATGATCCCGTTTCTTTCCTTTTCCCTTTTATCAGGCGCGGCCGGATTAACAGACTGCTGAAGCTTCTTATTAAGCCCCTCTACTCCCAGCTCGTAATGCCTGGTCGGCGTAAGAACCTCGATATCCATCGGAGAAACTCCCAGATATTTCGGAAGATTCTTAGTAACAAGCTCACTGCATTCCTTCGCTATATCATAAGAATTCATCCTCGGAATATAGAAAAAGTCACTGGATTTATTATTGATTTCCAGATGAATTCCATTTTTTATCTTATGCGCATTTTCTACGATACTACTGTCATCAGACTGTCTGAATATCTTATCCAGAACAGTAACAGGGAAACACTCACTGTTAATTATATCGTGTAAAACATTTCCCGCCCCCACAGGCGGAAGCTGATCAGTATCGCCGACCAGAACAAGTCTTGTTCCCTCAGGAATCGCTTTAAGAAGTGCAAGGAATAAGAAAGAATCCACCATCGATGCTTCATCAATAATAATCGCATCACACTCCAGAGGGGTATTATCATTCCTGTTAAAATGTAATATAGACCGCTCACCTTCCGTCTCAGGCTCGCCTGAGAACTCCAGAAGTCTATGTATGGTCTGAGCCTTATATCCGGTCGACTCCGTAATTCTCTTTGCCGCTCTTCCGGTTGGCGCAGCGAGAAGAACTGTATCTGCCTGATATTCAAAATACTTGATTATCGCATTTATAATCGTTGTTTTTCCTGTTCCGGGACCACCGGTTATTATTGAAATCCCTGAGCTGACCGCAAGAATAACAGCCTCCCTCTGTTCAGGAGCAAGCTCTATATCCTCTTCCTTCTCAACTCTCTCAATCGCTTCCTCTATTTCCTCTCTTATCGTATC
>JAEEGL017401250.1_pt1 | contig 12265 bp, 11 predicted proteins | sample 9134231 | NCBI WGS metagenome assembly JAEEGL01 (sample SAMN16246548, study PRJNA631951) | gut metagenome | biome: gut microbiome; feature: rumen; material: fiber-attached | host: Bos | place: Iran: Karaj | collected 2018-10
CATCAAAGTCTTTATAAGCTTTGCCGCTTTCGCTGCATTTTCATCTGTATAAAATCTGGGTAAACGGTATTTAGGATCTGTATAAAAATAACCGCTTGTTTCAAAGTCAGTGTCGATAGGAGCACCGTATTTATCTTCAAGCTCTTCTATATCCCTATAAAAAGACGTCCGGCTTGTTTTAATATCATAAACATCTTTCAATTCTTTAATAATTTCATTCCATTTTAGCTTGCGTCCGGAAGCAATTATTTCATCAATTGCCTGATATCTTTTTGCTTTTTCAGAAAAATCAACAGCCATTTTTTCTCCTGTATCTTATATATAACACACTTTCATTCCCGTGCATTGGGAATACACCTGCTATATATTTTATTTCATCAGACGCAATTGTCAACTTTTTAAAAACATTTTTTAGCATTCGTCTAGTAAGGAGTCTATATGAAATATGAGTATTTATCCTGTCAGGTTTTTACCCTGTCTTCACCGCGCAAAAAAGACAAATCGAAAAATACACAGCCAAAGACAGAGTATAATGAAGAAAACTTTAAAAGGCTTCAAAACATGCTTAAAGAAATATTAAATGAATTTTCTGAACGAGACAGGAATGTTCTTATCATGCGCTTTGGTCTCGATAAAAACGAAAGCCACAGCATAAAAGAAGTCTGCGATTTTTTTAATATTTCCCGTACAGAAATTCGTCAGATAGAAGCAAAAGCATTACGTTTATTAAATGATGAAAAATAACGTGTATATTCCCGTGCATTGGGAATATACATTCATTACATTTGCTGATAAAGACACCATTGTCTAAAAAAACACTTAAACCGCTGTTTTTAACAGCTTAAGGAGGTAAGTATGAAAAAAATCAGTTTTGTTTTATTGATTGGCCTTGCAGGTTCAGTTTTCTTTACGGGCTGTACAAGCACACCAAAGGTAAAAGAGATTTCTGGAACAACAGAAATTATTGAACACAAGGGTACTGCTTTTGGTATTCCACAACCAGAGTGGGTTACAGAAGTTCTTGGAACTCCAAATCAGAAAACTCTAAGTAAAGCACTCGGAATAGACAGACATATCTGGGTTGTTTCAAAAAGCGGTAAAAATCTTGACTTTATAAAAACGTGGGCTGACCAGGTTGATGCCAGAGCAGAAATTGGAGCTTCAATAAAGCAGGGAATTTCTGATTTTGTCGGTGCGGCAGCAGAAGGTGATGATTCAGATATAGAAGAAACTATCAGACGTTATTCAGCCCGCGCTTCTGCAGTCATGGTTACCGGTCTTAATAAAGAAACAGACTGGTGGGTACTTGGCCGCACACAGCTTCAAAAAAAGAATGAAACTGAATCAAAATACACATACCTTGTTGTTTATTCAATGGATGAAGAACTTTATCAGAAACAGTTAAAAACTGCATTCAGGGGCGAAGATGATAAAGTTGTTGATGACTTAATCAGGCATCTTATGAACTACACAATGATTGAAGCCAAAGAATAATTTTATCAGAGCTAGATAAATTAAATGAAATTTATGGAGGTTGAATATGAAAAAATTTATTATCGTTTTTAACTTTTTGATTTTATATTCAGCCTCCTGCCCTGCTATTCCGGGCTGGATGACTAATCCAGAAAATGATTTTCCCTCAGAAAAATACATAAGGGGAATAGGAGAAGGATTTTCTGAGGCAGATGCAAAAAAGAATGCAGTTTCTATAATCAGTGAATATTTTAATCAATCAATTTATTTTCAGACTGAAGCATATAAAACTTCAACTCAAAAAGATTCTTTTAACAATGTAGAAGCACAAATAAAACAAAAATATATTTCATCATCTGAATCAGAACTACTTACGGTTCAGTATTCAGAAAGTTTCTATGATAATCATTCTCAAAAATATTTTATCTGTGCATACATAGAACGCAGTCTGGCATGGAACATACTTTTTCAAAAAACAGAAGTAATAATTTCGTCATATAACAAAATCGTAAACAGCTTAGGAACACTGAATGATTCTCTTTCAAAAATCATAATGCTTAACAAAGCACAAAGCCTTTACTTGGATTTTATTTCTCTATATAAAACCATGCTCGTAATCTATCCAGAAAGATGTTCAAGTCTTACAGCTTTTGCAAAAAAATCAGCGGATGATATGACAAAGCTGTCTTTACTGCGTGCAGAAACTTCCATAAATATTATTGTAACAGAGGACAGACAGAACATAATAAAAACTGTACTTACTTCTATTCTTAGTGAAAAAGGATACATCGTATCATCTCAAAATGCAGCTTACAAACTTACTGCAAATATAAATTGGAATGAATCGGAACTAAACGGTATTTATACAGCGTTTCCGCAGATTCAAATTGAAATACACAATGATAAAAAAACGGCTGCATCATTTTCCGGCTGCTGTAAAAAAACTTCGGCTTATAACAGAAACACATTAAACAGAATTTCAATTTATCAACTGGAAACTCTGCTTAAAGAAAAATTCTACTCAGAATGCTTTAGATAAACGGAGGCATTTTATGAAAAAATCATTCAACATTTTTATTATTTTAATATTTCTTTCTGCTCCAGTATCTGCAAAAAAAAGTATAGATGAAGCCATTACAAATGCTGCCTCAGATATTGCAGACAAATGTGATGCAAATGCCGTTCTGATTATTGACGACTTTGAAAGTTCCACAACTGCAATGAAACATTATATACGTGATCAGCTTGCAGATGCGATTTTTTCAGAAGACAGGCTCATTCAGATTGTAACCCGGGAACACATGGATAAAATCGAAAAAGAACTCAAGTTCCAGAATTCTGGTTTTGTAAGCGAAAAATCAATTCTTTCTGTTGCAGAGAGACTGGGAGCACAATTCATTATTTTTGGAAAACTTGATGAATTTAACGGAAGTTATATTCTTCGCGTAAGAATGCTTGATGTAGAAACAGGAAGTTATTTATTCCGAAGAACCTATAATTTTCAGTATTCTTCAAAAACAGAGCAGCTTCTGGGACGTGCACCAAAATACAAAAAAGCTTCCGTCGGTATTATTGCCGAAGCAAACAAAAACTCACTTGAATTTATTTCACCTTCTGCAGGATTCGTCTTTGATTACAGCCTCTGGAGAAAATTTTCTTCAGGGATAAAGCTTTACGTAAGTCACGATGTAACGGAAAAACAGAATAATCTGAGTACAGTAGAAACGCTCGGTTATTTAAGGTTTTACATAGTTTCGCTTTCGGGAGAACCTGTCTCCGGACTTTTTACAGAGTTTCAGGCAGGAAGTTCATTCTTTTTTATAAACTCAAGATTTAAGAACGTAATTAACGGCGGACTTTCCAGCGGCTACCGCTTTACTTTCAACAGTTTTTATCTGGAACCGGAACTCAGATTTGGATATCCGTATCTTTTTGGATGCGGAATATCTGCAGGAATGAGATTTTAAATTTTTGTGTAACAGGAGACTTAACTATGAAAAAATCATTTATCAAGTTCATTTTATTATTTTCACTTGTTTTTATTTCATGCAGCAATCTGTTTCTTATTGAGGAAACTCATTTATACAAAGTTACATTCGAAGTAAATGAAGGAACTCCCGTTGATTCTTACAGAACAGACTGTATTGAAAAATCTCCTTTAACTCAAAAAGAAGATGCAACTTTTGCAGGCTGGTACGTAACGGCAGATTTTACAGATGAAAGAATTTCTTTTCCTTACGCTTTAAAGAAAGACACAACTCTATACGCCAGATGGACACAGCGCTATGCCGTTCATTTTGTTTCAAACGGCGGAACAGAAATTCCCGGATACAAAACAGACGTAATAGAAACTGCTCCCGATATTACACAAGAAGGCTTCTACTTTGCAGGCTGGTATGAAACTTCTGATTTTGGATGTGAAGAAATACAGTTTCCGTATCACCTTACAGAAAATAAAACCCTTTATGCAAAATGGATAAAAATAAGTCATGTAAAATTTGAATCAAACGGTGGAAGTGAAATTTCTGATATGAACACAGCCATTATAACTTCTTCTCCAGAATCTATAAGAACCGGCTACATTCTTTACGGATGGTATAAAGAACCGGAACTGCAGAATAAAATATCATTTCCATATACTCTAACCGGAGACTCCGTATTCTATGCAAAGTGGACTGCGAACTCAAATGCAAAATATACAGTCGAGCACTACAAACAGGATCTTTCTCTTGAAACGGATTCTGATCTTTACATCTTATGTGATTCAGAAAATCTTACAGGAATGACAGATTCATTAAGCCAGGCTATTTCAAAAGATTACGAAGGATATAGCGTAAAGGAGATAATTCAATCCCCGATTGCAGGCGATGGTTCAACTGTTATAAAAATCTATTACGAACGAAAAAAGTTTACGGTCAATTTTAATGCTAACGGTGGAATAGGAGCAATGCAGTCTCAAACATTTTATTACGGTGTACAACAGAAAATACAAACTAATTCGATTACAAAATCCGGTAACACTTTTATAGGCTGGGCGGAATCAGAAGAAGGACCGGTAATTTATAATAATGCTGAATCAATCTATATAGAAAGCAATAAAACTTTATATGCAAAATGGTATTATGGAATTACGGTAACTAATTCTGACATAAACAATCTTAATCTGTCAGAATTAACAGAAAGCTATACTGTCAAAGTTTCAGGAAAAATCAGTAACTCTTCACTTATAAATCTAGCAGAAAAAATTTCAGCTTCAAATGTAGATATCATTCTTGATTTAACTGACACGGAGGGACTTGAAGCAATCGGTGCAGACAAAAATAATCAATCAACATTCATTAACTGTACAAAACTAACGTCCATCATTCTTCCAGAAACAGTTACAACAATTGGAAGTTATGCTTTTTACAAATGCAGCAGTCTTACAACTGTTGTTTTTCCGGAGAGCATAAAAACAATCGGTCAGTATGCATTCAGCAATTGCAAAAATCTTACTTCAGTAGAAATTAAAAATGCAGAAACCATCGGTCAGTATGCATTCAGTTACTGCGATAATATTGATTCAGTAAAAATAGATAATATTGAAACAATTCAACAGTATGCATTTTATTATTCGTATAAAATAACTTCAGTAAATTTAAAAAATATAAAAACTATTGGTTCACGTGCATTCAATTACTGTTCAAATCTTATTAATGCTTATTTAGAAAACATAGAAACAATCTCTGACAACGTATTTGGAAACTATACTAATTCAAACAATTACGAAAGCTGTAAAAACTTAACATCACTAACATTAAAAAATATTAAAAACATAGGACGATATGCATTTGCCTATAGTGAGCAGTTAAATGATATTGTAATACAGGATGTTACAACGATAGGAGTGTATGCCTTTGCATTCTGCTCAAATCTTTATTCCATAAACATTGATGCCGTTTCCATCGGAAGATATGCCTTTGAGGGCTGTACGGTACTTACTGCAGTTAAAATGAGCAAGCGAGTTTCTGAAATTCAGAATTATTCAGAATCTAACAAAGCTAACAGCGTTTTTAAAAACTGCACTTCCCTTACATCCGTAACTTTTGAAGATACTGATTCCTGGTACTACAAACAAAGTGAGACCAGGTTTATAAAACTTGATGTACATAATGCTTCAACAAACGCAGAAAAATTAGCATCATCAGGATATGCGTGGGTAAAGAATTAAAAATAACGTCGCCCCCGCCAGGATGAAGGCGTCGCCCCTCGCATTCACATTTTCATTCCTTAAAAAATCCGCTAAACTGTTCATGTGAAAATAAAGCCACTGGATATTGCAGTAATAGTTTTATTCCTTGCTGCCGGAGTTTTTCTTTCGGTGCGCGCGTTTTCTAATAAAAGCGGAAAGGTTCATGTGTGCGCATGCGGAACAGAGTATCTCTACTCTCTTGACGAAGACGGCATTTACAATGTTGAAGGTCTCTGCGGAAAAACCGTTTTTGAAATTACAGAAGGCCGTGTTCACATTCTTGAATCTGCATGTCCAAACAAAACCTGTGTTGCGCAGGGATTTTCAACAGTTCTGGTTTGTCTTCCAAATGACGTTATAATCACAGTTGAAGATGACGGAACAGACGGAGTATTTGATGCAGTCACAGACTGAAGCAAATGACAAAAATTACATTGCATATCTTGCCTCGCTAACGCTGCTTTTTTCTTATGCAGAAATGCTTTTTCCACGCATACTTCCTTTTTTAAAAATCGGCTTTTCAAATATTGCAGTAATTCTTGCACTTCAGCTTAACATAAGTCCGTTCTTTATGCTTCTTATCTTAAAGACAACTGCAGGAAATCTTTTACAGGGAACGCTTTTTTCGCCGTTCTTTTTACTTTCTTTTTCGCAGTCACTTGCATCCGGCATACTCATGTTCATGCTTTTCAGACTGAATAAACTCTGCAAAGAAAAAGTTTTTTCTGTTTACGGAATTTCAGTCTGCGGCTCCTGCATAAGTGCACTCGTACAGATTTATTTAAGCAGTCTTTATCTCGGCTCTTCCGTCATAAAACTCTTAGGCCCGGTTATTCTTTTTTCAGTTTTTTCAGGAATTGTAACGGCATTCTTTTCAAAACTTTTTTCTATAAAAAAAAGTTTTCCGTTATTAAAATTTGAATCTTTACAAAACGCCGACATAAAAAATGCCGACTCAAAAAACGCCGCCATAATAAAAAATGCCGCCATAATAGAAAACGGCGCTACAAAAAACACTGCCATAAAAAACGCCGCTTTAAAAGACGCCGACTCAAAAAACTCAGCTTCAACACACACAAAAAAATCAAAAAACATAATCTGTGTTTTTTGTGTTCTTACATGTGCAGTTTTCTGCATGCTGATAAAAAACATTTACGCACTTACTGTAGTCTTTATTCTTTCTGTAATATTCCAGAAACTGTGCAGAAGAAAATTTATTTTTTTAATTCATCTTTCGCTCTGGCTCTTTATACTTATTGCTGCATTTTTTGTTCCGCAGGGAAAAATCATATTCAGCATAAAAAACATAACACTTACGCAAGGGGCACTTTTACTTGCTGCAGAAAAGGCCTTAAAACTTTCTGCAGCAGCAGCCCTCTCGCAGACTCTCGCATCCTTAAGATTCTCGGAAAACACAATGCTTTCACTTACAGTTTCTTATTTTGAAGGAATATGCTTTTATTTTTCTTCGCACAAAGAAGGAATTATAAAAAAAATCAGGGGCATTCTTTCAGCTAAAGAACTTTATGTTCCGCAAAACAAAAATAACGATGCTCCGTTTTTTATTTACGTTCTCGCTCCGGTTTTATTCACCGCAGTATTTACTGTTTCGCACTTTCTTTAACTATCATTTCATTTTTTGAAAAATTGTCGTAAAAAGAAATGCACTCTGAAAGTCCTTCGGTATAATAAATTTCATTTTTTTCTGTAATAAGAATCATTTCAAAGTCATGATATTTTTTCCACAAATCGCACGACTTTTCTTTTCCAAGAACAAACAGCGCAGTGCTTAACGAATCACCGTAAAGTCCGCGTTCTGTAATTACAGTTGCACTTGAAAGTCCGCTTTCTGCAGGACGACCCGTAGAACTGTCAAAGATATGAATATAACGTTTTGAATCCGCAGTAAAAAAATAACGCTCAGAACCGCCGCTTGTAATTACGGCTCTGTCACAAATTTTTACCGAAGCACACACTTCACCCGTAAAAGGACTTTTAATTCCTACATTCCATAAAGAACCGTCCGGCTTTTTTCCGAGAGCCTGTATGTTTCCGCCAAGATCAAGCAGCGCTGATTTTATTCCTTCGTCTGCATAGAGCTTAACGGCTTCGTCGCCTGCAAAACCTTTTCCAACTGCACCCAAATCAAGAGCCATATTTTTTTCAATGCTTACTGAATTTTCGCTTACGCTCACTTTTTTAAAATCGCACAGCGGAAGAAGCGTTTTTATTTCATTTTCAGGAGGAACGCGAAACTCATCTTTAGTAAATCCCCACGCAGATGTTACAGGGTAAAGTGCAGGATTCAGCGCACCAGAAGTTTTTTCTGCAATATTAAGCGAAAACAAAAGCACGTTTTTTGTATCATCACTTACAGTAACAGGGAAACTTTTTGCATGATTTATACGGTAAACATCACTTGTTTCTTTTGTAACTGAAAGCTCACTTTCAATCTGAACAATGCGTTCCCGCACTTTCTGATTTACAGCGGCACTGTTTTTTCCGTAAGACTGAACCGAAACAAAAGTGTCCATTGCTTCAAACGAAAGCACGGATTTATTGTTTTGAGAACCGGACATTTCGCCTGAACCGGACACTTCGCCCGATCCGACAATTTCAAAAGGAAGCACGGATTTATTGTTTTTAGAACATGAAAAAAACACAGCACACAAACCAACAAAAGCAAAAGAAAGAACTGTTTTTTTAACGGCCCGTATCACGGATTTTTCCTTCAACATAATCTGGATCTTTTTTTCTTAAAAGAGAACCGCGCTCTATTTTTATTGAAGTATAGATAACGCATTTATGACCGTCGCACACCCAGTTATATATTTCACCGGTTGCAGGATTTACCATCATAAAATCATCACGTAAAAGTTTTTCAGAAACAATATCAGGGCCTACAATTTCAAGTTCACTTTCTGCATCAATCATATTGAGCGCGGTAAAAGCATACATTTTCCAGCCGGACTTTTCATGAACAAACGGAAGATACTTGTCGGGCATTTTTTCTACGCGAAGTTTATAGGCTTCCTTTGCCTTGTCGCAGAGAGAGTCATATTCATTCTGACGCTGAGTTTCAAGTTCTGCTGAACGCTTAAAAACCTGAGAAGTTTCTTCTAAAGAAAGTTCATCGCCGATTTCACCCGAAAGTTCATACGGACTGTCACTTGCACCGCTTGCAGTTTCGTCAGCCTTTGCCCTGTCAAAATAAAACGCCGTAGTAAAAGGTCTGTGGCTTACGTTGTAAAGTTCATCAACAAATGCCTTTGCTTCTTCTGAAGAAATTTTTCCGTCAAGAACATCAAGGGCTTTTCTATAGGCGCGCGTAATCAGTGCAACATAGTAAACGCTTTTCATGCGGCCTTCTATTTTAAGAGAATCAACTCCGGCTTTTTTTAATTCTGCAAGATGATCTATCATGCACAAATCTTTACTTGAAAGTACGGCTGTAAAATTTTCACCTTCGTAAACAGGAAAATATTCATCAGGTCTCTTATATTCGCGGAGCACAAGTTCACCGCTCTGTGCAATTTTACGGGCTGTCTCAGGCGCAAGCACGTCATAGTCCCAGCGACATGTATGCGAGCAGAAACCGCTCTGTGCACTTCGTCCGTTAAGATACGCACTCATAAGGCAGCGGCCTGCATACGCAATGCACATTGCTCCGTGTACAAAACATTCTATTTCCATATCAGGCACAGCATCTTTTATTTCTGCAATTTCTTTTAAAGAATCTTCACGTCCCATTACATCGCCCGAAAATCCAAGAGACTTATACATTTTTACGGCTTCGCGGTTCATGCAGCTTGCCTGTGTTGAAAGATGAAGTTCTGCATCAGGAAAATGTTTTTGAAGAATCGGAACAATTCCTAAATCCTGAACTATAAATGCATCTATGGGGTACTGCTTAAAATAATCGATTTCTGAAAGAAGCCTGTCAATTTCTTCATTATGAAAAGCAATGTTAAGGGCACAGTGAAGGCGTTTTCCCGGAAACTGTTTTTTTAATTCCTGAACGCGCTTATATTCGTCTTCATAAAAATTATCAGCTTTTACGCGAAGGGAAAAATTTTTAAGTCCGATGTATGCGGCATCTGCACCGTACATGTAGCAGTAGCGCAGTTTGTCAACATTTCCGGCTGGTGAAAGAAGTTCCATTTTTTATTCCCTGTAAATATTATTACGCTTTATGATGAGTTCGCGCTCACGCAGCTCTTCATCAGAAAAATTCTTTCTGTTTTTAATGAAGTTACCTACTCTCTCCATTGCAAGATGACTTTCGTTTAAATATTCATCTGCCATCTGGAACATAAACATCATGTCTTCAACAACATCAAGCGTGCATTCAACTCCATTTGATTCAAGAAGATTTTCAAATTCCATTACCTGTTCAAGAATGATTTCTTTTGAACCGCACTGAATGTAAACAGGCGGAAGTTCCTTAACTTTTTCATCAGACATAAGGTTTGGAGAAACCAACGGATTTACATGATTTGATTCATACGTGTAAGAATCAATTGAAGCACGCAGCGACTCAGTTGAAACAATTTCATCATGCTTTTTTCGATCCATAAGAAGCGGACTGTCCGGTGAAAAATCAAGCCACGGAGAAAAAAGAATTATATTTTTTATGCGCGAAAGATTTTCTTTACTTAATTTCTGAAGTACACCAAAGGCAATACTTGCTCCGCTTCCGTCAGCTGCAATTATTATTTTTGTATCTCCGCGTTCTTTTCTAAAATGCGAATCAACTTCATCCTGAATAAAATAACTCCTGAACATATTTTCAAGATCTTCTATTCCTGCAGGAAACGAATAAGAAGGAGGCAGCCGGAATTCCGGAACAATCATTTTACACGAAGCAGCATTTGCAAAACTTGCGCAGAAAGAACGGTAACTTGCACATGAACCGCCTACAAAACTTCCACCGTGAATATAAACGATAATTTTATCAGAGGCATAAACATCCGGGCTCAAAAAATCACACTGTATTCCGCCGCATTCACGCGTAACGCATTCAACATTTACGGGAATAAAAATTTCAGAAAAAGTTTTTTCTATTTTTTTGCGGAATTTTTCTGTTTCGGATTTCTGTGTAAAAACCAGCGATTTAAGTTTTTTTACAGCCGCTCTTCTGTTATCTTTCATGATTCATAAAGTATAGCAAATTTCTGTCTATTTTGCTACATTGTACATAGAAGAGTTTGCGAACAGGAGTACAAAAACAAGATGCCTATAAAGATTGATGAAGACCTTCCGGCATTCAGCCAGCTGGAAAAAGAAAACATATTCGTAATGACTCAAAACCGTGCGGCGTCGCAGGATATTCGTCCGCTTAAAATTGCAATCGTAAACCTTATGCCTACAAAAGAAGTAACTGAAACTCAGCTTTTAAGATTACTTTCAAACACACCGCTTCAGATTGATATTTCGCTCGTGCAGATAAAAGGTCACGTTTCAAAAAATACAAAAAAAACTCACCTCGATAAATTCTATATTTATTCAGATGAAATCTACACTAAAAAATTTGACGGAATGATTATAACCGGCGCTCCCGTTGAGCAGATTCCTTTTGAAGATGTTGACTACTGGAACGAGCTTTGCAGAATTATGGACTACGCAAAGAAAAACGTATTCTGTACCCTTTACATCTGCTGGGGTGCAATGGCGGGGCTTTATCATCTTTACGGAATTAACAAGCACGTTGTTGAAAAAAAATATTCCGGAATTTTTTATTCAAAACTTCTCGATTCAAAAGAACCTCTCATGCGTGGCTTTGATGATTATTTTCCTGTGCCTACATCACGCTATACATTTATAAAATCTTCTGACATAAAAAAATGCAAAGATCTTGTTCTTCTTGCAGAATCTTCCGTTACCGGCCTTACTCTGGCAAAGTCAAAAGACAACCGTTCTATTTTTATGACAGGTCATCTTGAATATGATCCTGATACACTAAAGAATGAATTTATCCGCGACGTAAAAAAAGGACTCAATCCTTCAATTCCTAAAAATTATTTTTCTGATGATAATCCAAAAAATCCGGTTGTTTCAAAATGGCGGAGTACGGCACATCTTTTTTATTCAAACTGGCTCAACTACTATGTTTACCAGAACACGCCGTACCGCCTTAAAAACATCGGCAAAGACGTTAATAATTAGCCGGATTCCGGCGGCCTGCTCTGTGGCATTTAACAGAGAAAAGGCGAAAGAGAAGATTGGATGACGCGGCGGCATCCGGCGCAGCTACTTTTCACAATGAATAAAGGTGAGTTCGTGCTTGTTGTAATTAAGATGAACAACGCGGCTCTGGGGAATTGAGGCAAATTCTTTTACGAGTGCCCAGTCAATAGATCCCTGCATTTTTATCGTGCATATCATATTTTTTGTTAAGCCGCTTTCAAGCCACTTTTTTATCCATTCCAAAAGACGTTCAGGATAACAGATTACATCGCTTAAAACCCAGTCGCACTTTCCTACTTCTTCAGGCGTAAGAGTAAAGGCATCGTGCGCTAAAAATTTTACAAGCGGATTTTTCATTAATGAAGGCGCAAGTTC
>JAEEGL010015915.1_pt1 | contig 12264 bp, 5 predicted proteins | sample 9134231 | NCBI WGS metagenome assembly JAEEGL01 (sample SAMN16246548, study PRJNA631951) | gut metagenome | biome: gut microbiome; feature: rumen; material: fiber-attached | host: Bos | place: Iran: Karaj | collected 2018-10
AAGGGAAGACACTGTTTTCGGCCCAATCTTCAGCCGCAGGCTGGGCAGATCCCTGGGCATAAATCTTCTGCCACGGGAGGGAAAGGTATGCAACTTTGACTGCATCTACTGCGAGTGCGGCTGGAATAAGGACGGCCTTAATGACCGTACAATTCCATCGGCCCTGGACGTTGAGGAGGCGCTGGACGCCAAGCTTTCAGCCTGCCTTGAGGCCGGCACTCCCATAGATTCCATCACTTTCTCCGGAGACGGTGAGCCCACTCTAAATCCTGAGTTTGTCGCCATCGTTGACATTACAATAAGGCTCCGGGACAAATACTATCCCGCCGCCAAGGTCTCCGTTCTTACAAACGCTACCCGCTGCGGTGAGCCCGGAATCTTCGAGGCCCTTAGGAAGGTGGACAATCCCATCCTCAAACTGGATGCTCCAACAGACGCCCAGGTGGCACTTGTCAACCGTCCGGTAGGGGAGTATCACGTTTCAAGGATTGTGGAATGGATGACCCGCTTTGAGGGAAATTTCATCCTCCAGACTATGTTCCTGAAAGGCCCCGGCTGGGCCACCGGGAACTGGGTGAAGGGCTGGATGGAAATAGTGAGGAAGATCAAACCCCGTGAGATCCAGGTGTACACTATAGACCGTGAAACCCCTATGAAAGGCCTTGGGAAATACTCTTATGAGGAAATGCTCTCCCTTGTGCAGCCGCTTATAGATGAAGGATATAAACTACTAATTAAAGCATAAAACTATGTCACTTTCCGCAAAATACGGCTATACGCCGGACAAAGAGGCCATCGACCGCCAGCTTGCCCTTATTGCCCAGAACCTTGAGAACATTGCCTCCGAGGATCTCTACAAGGCCTGCTTCGGCATTATGGACCAGACCACCCTTTCCTCTGACGACACCCCCGCTTCCGTAAGGAAGATGGTTGAGAAGGTGAACGGCATCCCCGCCGCTTTCCCCGGCTGGCCGCTCCCCGCATCCGTGTGCGTGTATCCCAACCTTGGTCACGTAGTGGCCGAAACCCGCAAGGACCCTGCCCTCCACGTAACTACCGTCGCCGGCTGCTTCCCCACATCCCAGAGCTGGATTGAGGTGAAACTCCAGGAAATTGAACTTGCAGTACGCGGCGGCGCCGATGAAATTGACATAGTCCTTGCCCTCAACAGTTTCCTTGCAGGGGACTATGAGACCGCAGGCGCTGAGATCAAGGCTTCCCGCGAGTGCATAGACCGCGTTGCAAAGGAACTTGGCCGTCCCGTAGTCCTGAAGGTGATCCTTGAGACCGGTCTCCTTGCCACACCGGAACTCATTGCCGACGCCTCCTTCCTTGCAATGGAAAACGGCGCGGATTTCATCAAGACCTCTACCGGCAAGGTAAAGGTTAACGCCACTCCCGTTGCCGCCTGGGTAATGTGCGAGTGCATCAAGAAATACTATGAGGCTACCGGCGTGAAGGTTGGTTTCAAGGCCGCCGGCGGCATTGCATCGGCCCTTGACGCAGTGTGCTACTGGACAATCGGCAAAACCGTCCTTGGAGATTCCTGGATGAACAAGGACCTGTATCGCTTTGGCGTGTCCTCCCTTGCAAACAAACTCCTCAGCGCAGTTTCCGGTACCACAGTAACGTATTTCTAGGATGAAAAGAATACTTCTTATGGCGGCGGCTCTCATAGTCGCCGTGTCCTGTTCCACAAAACCCTCCTGGAAGCCCGTGGAAGGCCATATCATGACCCGCTGGGCACAGGATGTAAACCCTTCTGCCCCGCTTCCGGAATACCCCCGTCCTTCAATGGTGAGGGAAGGGAAGTGGAAAAACCTCAACGGGCTGTGGGATTATGCCATAGTGCCCGCCGGTGAACCCGCCCCGGAGCAGTTCCAGGGCAAGATCCTGGTGCCGTTTGCGCCTGAATCGGCCCTTTCGGGCGTAGGAAGGAAGGTTACCCCGGAGGACGCCCTCTGGTATGAGACCTCCTTCAGTTGGAAAAAGGGAGAGAAGACCCTCCTTCACTTTGGTGCCGTGGATAATGAGGCGCAGGTTTGGGTGAACGGTCAGTTTGCCGGCAGCCACTCCGGCGGCTATACGGCCTTTACCCTTGACGTGACCCCTTACCTGAAGCCTTCCGGAAAGCAGACCATCCGTCTTCGCGTCCTTGACGGCAGCGACGACGGCCGTCATCCCCGCGGAAAACAGGTCCTGGACCCTAAGGGAATATGGTATACCGCCCTCAGCGGCATCTGGCAAACGGTATGGGTGGAGAATGTTCCCAAGGCCGATATTACGGGCTACACATACGTCAGCGACATAGTGGATGGATTAATTACCGTAACTGTAAGCGCCAACGGCGGCGACGAGGTTGAGGTGTGCTCAGAAGGCGTATCGGTAACGGCAAAGCCCGGAGAACCGGCAGTCCTTGCTATTCCCAATCCTCAACTCTGGACTCCGGACACCCCCCGCCTCTATGACCTTTCAATCTCCCTCAAGGAGTGCGGAAAGACTCTGGATTCAGTGAAAGGATACGCCGCCCTCAGGGAAATCTCCAAGTGCCGTGACAATGACGGTCATCTCAGGATGGCCCTTAACGGCAAGCCCCTCTTCCAGTTCGGTCCCCTGGACCAGGGCTGGTGGCCGGACGGCCTCTATACCGCTCCCACGGATGAGGCTCTCCGCTTTGACATAGAGAAGACCAAGGCGTTTGGGTTCAATATGATACGTAAGCACGTGAAGGTGGAGCCCCAAAGATGGTATTACTGGTGCGACGTCCTTGGAATGCTGGTATGGCAGGATATGCCAAGCATTGCAGACAACAGCGGCGTAAAATGGGATTACATAGGCTATGACGGAACCTTCTGGGACGCCCCGGAGGATATCCGTGAAACCTATTACCACGAATGGGGAGAGATTGTGAGCCAGTTCAAAAACCACCCCTCAATTGTGGTCTGGGTGCCTTTCAACGAGGCCTGGGCCCAGTTTGACAATGAAAAGGTGGTTGCCTTCACAAGGGAACTAGACCCCACAAGGCTTGTGAACCAGGCTTCCGGCGGCAACTACGTGAAGGGCTGCGGAGACATCTACGACTACCACCATTATCCCAACCCTGAGTTCGCCTTTATGGAGGAGGACCAGGTGAACGCTATGGGAGAATACGGCGGCATCGGTTTCCCCGTGAAGGGCCACCTCTGGAACGAGGACGGCAACTGGGGCTATATCCGCTATGAGAGTTCGGCCGATGTCCTGAAGCAGTATACGGAGTATGCCCAGATGCTGAAGGACCTTATCCGCCAGGGCTGCTCCGCGGGCATTTACACCCAGACAACTGACGTGGAAGGGGAGGTCAACGGCCTTATGACCTATGACAGGGAGACAGTGAAGATGGACGAGGCCGCCCTGCGGGAAGTGAATCTGTCCGTGATAGCGGCTATGAGCCGATAAAATCAAGGTAAGCGACCAGGGCCCAGTCCTGGTCGTTTGCGTATGCGTCGGCGTATTTCCCCGGTTTTCCGTCAATCCGGCGGGGATAGAGGTACGCGCAGGTGGCCTTCCCGTCAGGTGAGAAGGATGCAAGGTTAGCCTTCAGGATTTCCTTATATTCAAAAGGTTCCCCGGAAGCAAGGGAGTAATAATGGTATGCCGATGCCGATATTACGCTCCAGTAGTGCGGGAATACGTCCCCGTATGTCTGGTCCTTTCCAAACCACCAGCCGTCCCAGTGGCGGATGGGAATGCCATGGAGCCTGTAGGAAGGCTGCCTGAAGGCAAATGCCCTTAGAGCCGGCATCATTTCCCGGGCCGCTTCAAGATAGCGTTCATCACCTTCCTGAAGGTACATCTCCGAAAGGAACTGCACGGCGGGGGCCACGATGCTCTGCTCGTAGTTAACCTCGTGGGAGGGGAAATCAAGGCCGTTTTCGGTGAATATATCGGCCGTTTTCCTCCAGCATTCCATAAGATGTGCCTTTAAAGGCTCAAAATCGGCCTCTGAGAGAACTTTCAGGCTTCGGGTGACCGGATAGTCTATGCAGTAGAAACCGTAGCCAAAACGCCTGAAAAGGGCCATCAGCGTGCCGTATCCGTCAAGGGCGTACTGCCTTTCCCCGGTTATCTCGTACATCCTGAAATAGAAGTCGGCAATCCAGGGATAGTTGTACCCCCTGTCCGGGACTGGGTGGAATACGCTGGAGGTAGTTGTGTAGTCTTCCTGCTGGAGTCTTGTGCGTATAAACCGCGCATAATCCTCCAGCGCGTGAAGAAGTTCTTCCGAAGGATGCAGGCGGTACCAGGCGGCAAGGAAGATACCCATTCCAACGCGTTCACGGCCTTCGTCAAGGTCGCTCCGGCCCATATCGTCCGCAACTATGGCGCCGGTCTCATTGTCATAGACCATAAACGCTCCGTAGCGGGGGTCTTCCCGGTTACTCATCCTCTGGTTTGAAAGGATGAACGACGCCCTGGCCTCAAGCAGTTCCTCGGGGGAGGGAACGGCAAGGATATCGGCCCTGGCGCCACGGCGGGAAATGCTGAACTGCCCGGGATGGCGGAGTTTACGGCTTCTTGTGACGCTCCTGCCTTTTTTCCTGAAAACCACCTTGCAGCGCTCTCCGGCCTCATAGACATAACGGTCAGATTCAACCACGGTCCCTCCGCGTGAGATAATCTGCTCTTCAAAGTCATCGATTCCGTGAGGGAAAACCCTCCAGGAAATGGTGTAGGACCTTCCGGGCCTCAGAGTCATATCAGGAGGGCACAGGGCAATTACGCCTCGGTCGTTTGACCAGCCTTTGTCGTTGCCCCTTTCCCATATCTCGTAGTCCGTGATGCTGCCTTTTTCCACCATAAGCCCAAGCCCGGGGCTTTTCCCGCCCATTGGGACGGCGCATACGTAAGCGGCCTTTCCGCCCGGCCAGATATGCGCGTGACAGCGGGCTGCCATACAGGTTGCGGCATCCGGATAACTGTCATTGAAAGGGGTATAGATGCCGATATTTTCAAGTCTTGCCTTCCGGGAAGAGGTGTTCCTGAAAGTATAACTCTCAATCATATCGGCCCCGTCAAGGCGTCTTTGGACGCTTATCTCAACGGCTCCGGCGTGGTACACCTTCCCGTCGTATTCCCACTGGAAAGCGGTCCCGTCAACGTCCATATACCCAAGCCCCCAACTGTATTTTCCGCCCACCCAGGGGTGCTGGGAGCCGTCCGTCCTCTGAATCCACGGCATAGGGTCTCCTTCTATCCCAAGCCCGGTGATGGCTCCGTTCAGGCTGTCCGCCCGGAACCATATCCCTCCGGCAAGGGCCAGTATAAGGAGGGGGAGAGTCATCTTGCGTATTTACGCGTCCTGGAGTCTGATATCACGCCTTTCCAGTCAAGGCCATAGGCAAAGTCGTAGACATTGCCGTCAAGGTCCGTGTAGGGAGTCATATCCCAGGGAAGGTCCTCGCACTGGAGTTCCACTTCCTTCATGGAGGCGGGCATCTGCACGGGGAGAAGGCCCGAAGGCTCCGCCGCCCCTGAGATAATCTCAAGATACGCCTGGTCCTGGATGGAAAAACCAATCAGGACGGCATCGGCAAGGGGGTCTATCTCTGAAAAGACCATCGGCCTCATTGCCGTTACGGCAACCACCACGGGTTTGTCGCCCATAAGGCTGCGGGTGGAGCGAAGGGCCTCAAGGTCGTCCTTGTCATAGACGCTCACGGTCTTTCCCCTGTAACTGCGGTTTGTGAAACTCTCCAGGGGATCGCCGCCGGCTATGCTCACTTCCCGGGCGTCTTCGGCAGTGTAATCCTCATACTGGAGGCTGATGGGGATGTAGCCATTGCCTCCGGCTTCGCGGTCAGAGACCTCGTAGCCCTGAGGACCGTCGGGTTCGTTCATATACACAAGCGCGAAATCGGCCTCCTGGGGGTCCTCAACCACGTCATAGTACTTTGCAACAAGGGCGGTGTCCACGCGGTACTCCCATTTGTCGTCATCGGTCATAGGCCCGAAGAAACCCTTTGACGGGGCTATGTGCGTCTTGGGGACGTACACCTTGCTGCGGGGCGCGGCGGGAAGGATGCCGGCGTGGTTTTTCAGCATAACCACGCTCCTTACCTGGGCGTTGAAGCCCTTTTCCATAAACTCGCTGCAGCCCACAACCTTCTCCGTCAGGTCCGGATCCACATACGGGTTCTCAAAGAGGCCGGTCCTGAACATATTCATAAGGAGCCTTACGGCCGATTTTTCAAAGCGTTCGCGGGCCGATTCTTCTCCGTAGGCATCGGCCCATAACTTATAGGCGTCAAGCACGGGGCCCATCTTGTTGTTTCCGCCAAACTGGTCCACCCCGGCCTTAAGGATGGCAAAGTGGCGCTCCGCCTCCGATGCCGTCTCATAGCCCCAGCACTTGCCAAGGGCCCATTCCACTTTCTCGTGGTCGTGGGTGACCGCCCAGTCCGTGCAAACAACGCCGTCGTAGCCGTATTTGTGGCGGAGGAGAGTGTCCACTATCCACGCGCTGTAGCCGTTGCCGACGTTGGTTCCGGAAGGGTCCTGGCCATAGGAAACGGTGTAATATGGCATTACGGCCGATGCCGCAGATGTTCCGCGGCGAAGTTTGAAAGCGCCGTCAAGGAAGGGCTTCAGGAGCGTCTCAAAGCCGTTTCCTGGGTATACGGAGTACTTCCCGAAGGAATAGTGGGCGTCACGGCCGCCCTCTCCGCTTCCGCCGCCCGGCCAGTGCTTCACCATAGCGTTGACGCTTTCACTGCCCCAGCCTTTCAGGCCGGTTGTCTGGAAGCCGTCAATGTAGGCGCGGACCATATCGGCCGCAAGGACGGGGCTTTCCCCGAACGTGCCGTATGTGCGGAACCAGCGGGGCTCGGTGCCAAGATCGGCCTGGGGAGACAGGGCCGTGGCAATGCCAAGGGCGCGGTATTCCTTTGACGCGATGCGCCCGAATTCCTCCACAAGCGAAGGGTCGAAGGTGGCGGCAAGGCCAAGTTGGCAGGGCCACAGGGATATCTGGCCGCCGGAACCCGCGTTGAATTCGGCCTTGGCCTCGGCCTCGTTGCGGGGGTCGGAACTGATGTTCACGGGAATGCCGAAGTCTATGCCCTCGCAGAAGGCCTGGAGGTTGTTGTTCCATTCGGCCCCTATCCTGGGGCTCTCCAGCCGCACCACAAGGACTGCGCGGAGGTTGTCGTTCCTGAGGAACGCCTTCTGGTTGTCATTGATGGCGGAGTGGGGGAGGCCGCTCTTTGCAAGCGTGGTGCCGTTATAGAGGGATGACCAGTAGCCTTCGGGGTCCGTGGGCACGGCCTGGTGCTCGCTGTAGAGCATAAGGCCGGCAATCTGCTCCTTACTGAGTTTCCGGGCAAGGTCCAGGGCCCTTTCGCTGTAGTCAAGGCGCCAGTCCTCGTAAGGGTCCAGTTCCCCGTTACGGTTGAGGTCCTTGAAAAGGTGGCGTCCTTCCTTAAGGAGAGTGACTCCGGAAGCGGGGCTGTAACCTAGTTCAGGACCGCCCGGCTGCTTTACAAGGGTATACTGTTCCTTCTGAATGGTCTGAATCTTCCCGCAGGACAGCATCATTACCAGCGATGCCGTAAAAAACAGTACCTTTTTCATCATACCATATGCTCCTCCATCACGGATTTTGGCGTTTTGTTGTATTTTTTCTTGAAACACTTGCTGAAGTACTTTGCGTCGCTGAAGCCCACGGAATAGGCTATGTCGGACACCCTGATATTGCCCTTTTCTTCGCTCAGGAGTTTGTATGCCAGCGTAAGGCGGGCGTTGAGGATAAAGGCCGACGGGGTGAATCCCGTGAGGTTCTTCAGTTTTTCAGTAAGGACCGTGCGGGACACGGTCATCTCCCTCACGAAGTCAGTCTGAGAGAACTCAGAATCGGCAATGTGGTCGTTCACCACGTCAATGGCCTTCTGGAGGAATTTCTTGTCCACGGAGGTGTAGTCTATGTCCGCAACCTCAAAGACAAGTTGCTTCCGGAAGGCTTCTCCCTTCTTTTCCTGTTTTCCCATAAGATTAAGTATCATTGCGGTTAATACGGAGTAGTTGCAGGGCTTGGTGAGGTAACCGTCCGCCCCGCAGCGGTAACCTTCCACGCCCACGGCGGGCTCTGTCCTTGCCGTAAGGAGGATAACCGGGATGTGGCTGTATTCCACGGTTTCCTTGACAAGGGAGCAGAACTGCAGCCCGTCCATCCCCGGCATCGCCACGTCGCACACTATGGCGTCCACCGGGTGGTCTTTCATAAGTTCCAGGGCATCCTCGGCGCTGGTGGAAGTGAGAACGTTGAAACTCTTGGAGAGAATAACGGAGAAAAGTTCGCACAGTTCCTCGTTGTCGTCTATGCAAAGCACCGTGTAGTCGGTCTTGACCACATTCTCCCCAAGGCTCAGTGCAAACGGCATACTGTTATCGCCGGACGTGTCCTTGTCAATTTCCTTATCGGTGTATGAATCCCGGCCGATAGGGAGGCGGACGGTGAAGCAGTTTCCCACTTTGTCGTTACTCACTACGTCAATTGTGCCCTTGTGCATAGTTACAAGGGATTTAACCAGTGACAGGCCGATTCCGTTGCCGATGGTGTTGAACCGGCGGTAATCGCCCTCATAGAAACGCCTGAAGAGTTTGGAGATGGTGCGGCTGCTCATAAGGGGGCCGCTGTTGGCGCAACTGATTTCCAGTTGATCGGCCTCCCTAAGGTTCACGTCAAGGCGCACCGTACCGCCGGCGGGGGTGTATTTGACGGCGTTGGAGAGGAGGTTGTAGATTATCTTGTCAAGTTTGTCGGGGTCGAACCACCCGCGTATGCTCTGGGGGTCGCTGGAATATGAGACCTGGAGCCCGCGCTTTCTCACAAGGGGGATGAAGGCCTCTACCTCGTGGCCGATAAACTGCGCCACGTCGTTCTCGCTCACCTTAATCTCCATATTGTCCGACTCCACTTTACGGAAATCCAGCACCTGCTGGACCATCCTTGTGAGCCTGAGGTCGTTGGTGGACATTATGGCCGTGATATTCTTCTCCTTCTCCGTCCTTGGCTCCAGGCTTTCGGCCGATGCCAGGATGATGCTGAGGGGCGTCAGGAACTCGTGGGAGACGTTGGTGAAGAACTGCAGGCGCGCCTGGTTGATTTCATCGGCCTTCTGCTGGTTTAGATTCTCCAGTTCCAACTGCCTCTTCATCTTCATCCTGGCCGATGCCGACAGGATGAGCCAGGTGACTATTCCGGCCGCCAGGAGCACGTAGATGGTGATGGCCCACCAGGACAGCCAGGGGTTTCCTGGAATCTTGATGTCAAGGCGGCATATGTCAGATTCGGAAGTCTGGCCTGACCTGCAGCCGTACACCTCAAAGACATAGTTTCCGGGACGGAGGGACGTGAATACGGCGCGGTTGTCTCCTCCGCCAACAGTGCTCCACATCCCGGGAGTTTTCCTGCGGCGGGTGAGGCGGTAATAGTATATGTCGTCCTGCGGAGTCTGGAAGTCAAAGATGGAGAAACTTATCACAAGGTCCTTGTAGATGTTCTCTCCGTGGCCGATTCCCGTAATGTGGGCATTGTAGGCCCCGCTGCTCTCCGCCGTTGGAGTGCAGGGATACAGGAGAATGCCCCTGGTGGTGCCGAATGCCATTTCATCAGTGTCTTCCATATAGAAGGAAGAGCATCTGTTGAAGAATACGGGGCCGCCGGCACCCTTAGCCTCCGTGTAGCGGAGAATCTTCCTCTCACCGTTTTCACCCGGCACAAATGTGAGGACTGAATTGTTGGTGCTTACCCAGATGTTGCCGTGGGGGTCTTCCGTAAGGTTGAGGATGCCCTTCCCGTCAAGGAAGGTAAGGCTTTTCTCCTCAGTGAACGCTTTCTTCCGGTTGTCAAAACTGTATAGTCCGGAAAGGACGGAACCGGCCCATACGTTTCCCCTTGAATCGGCCAGGATGCAGTTGAAACTGCGGATTTCCGGGGCCTCTCCAAAGAGGAAGGAGGATATATCTCCGGTGGCCGGATCTATCTTCAGGATGCCGTCATAACCGGTTGCCACCCAGATGTTTCCGGAAGGGTCCTCGCTCATTTCCATAGCCTTGTAGTGGTTGTCCAGCCTGGGTTTGGAGATGAATTCCGGAAGCGGGACCACATTGTCTTCAGGCGTAAGGATGAAAATGCCGTGACGGGTGCCAAGCCACAGGTTTCCGGCCGCGTCCTCCATCATAGAGAGGATGCAGTCCTGGGTGAGGGAACTGCAGTTTGCAGAGTTGAGGGCGCTTACAGAATGAGTTTTGGGGTCATAGAGCCAGATTCCTGTGTTGTATGTGCCAAAGCATATCTGCCCCGTGGTGCTCCTTCCGGTTATGCACTCCACAATGCTGGTGTACATAAGGCCGTCGAATTCCGGCAGGGTGGAGTAGTGGACAAAACCGCCGTCTTCGGTGTTGTAGCGGATGAGGCCGTGCCCGGTAATGCCAAGCCACAGATGCTTCCCGTCAAGGGGATGGATGCTCTTTATGGATGAAGTCTTGTAGGAGGAATAGACCTTGTCCATAGAATAGCGCGTATCCTTTTCAGGAGATGAGACAACCTTGCATATTCCGCCTCCAAGCATTCCAACCCACATTGAGTTGTCCCTTGTGCGAAGGATTGTATTGACCTCGTTGTAGGGGATGTTTCCCTCTCCTTCTCCCGGGAATTTGTTTATGAAAGAGCCGGAAAAACCGTCCGCTGTCCTTTCCAGAATGCTCAGGCCGCTTCGGCTTCCTATCCACACGTTGCCGTCACCGTCTTCACGGATTGTGTATATTATGTCGTCAAGGATGGATCCGGGATTCCTGTCGGAATGGGCGTAACGAACATAACTGGATGTGCTGTTAGGGGCGTCCGTATCCTTCATAAAGAGGAGTCCCCGGCCCCAGGTTCCAATCCACATCCCACCGCCGCTGTCCTGGTGGAGGATATATGAAGAGCTGAAGTCTCCTTCGGTATAGGAGTACAGTTTTGAGCGCTCCATATCAAAACGGAACAGCCCCCGGCTCCAGGAAGTGAACCAGAGGTCTCCGTTATTGTCTACGATGATATTTACAACGTCCGTAATGGGCCTTTCCCCTGTGGTGGGGGAGAATACTGACGCGGAGAAACTTCCATCGGCATTACGTACAAAAAGGCCTTTGTCGCCGCCCACCCACAGGCGGCCCTTTCCGTCTACGGTCATTGCCGATATATTCATCCCGTAGATCAGCGGATCCTGCACCACGTCAAACTTCTGCGTCTTCTTGTCAAGGCACAGGAGTCCGTTTTCCGTTGCAATGTAGAGGAGATTCTCACCGGCTTCGATGATGCTGTGCATCTGGGAGGTCTGCGCTTCTTCATTGTCGGGACCAAGGGTGTAAAGCACTGTCCGGTAACCGTCAAAACGGGCAAGTCCGGAGTAGGAAACTATCCAGATATACCCGTCTGAGTCCTGATAAAGCGAAGATATTTCGTCGGTTGGAATCTGTTCCGGCTTGAAGGGCTGGAACAGGAGTCCGGCAGACAAAATGGCAGAGAATGCCAGTGAGAGAAGTCCTACCATCCGTAGTTCTGGTTAAGGTTAACATTCTTGTGCCTCTCAACCTCCGGGATGGGATAGAAGTACATTTTATCGTCCCAGATGCGGCTCTGGACCGCAGTTTTTGTAACGGTGAGGCTTTCATCCTCATTCCGCACAATTTTCAGGCCGAAGACGTCTTTTGTGACATCTCCCTCCTTCCACCTTCTGATGTCCCAGAAACGGTGGCCTTCGAAGGCGAGTTCCACGCGGCGCTCATTGCGGAGCCTTGTGCGGAACGTGGCGGCGTCAATCCCTGCGGGGAATCCGGGAACGGAACAGGTGCTGCGGACCTTGTTCACCGCCTCCACGGGGGACATCGTAAATGACGTTCCGTCAAGTGTCCCCTTGAAAGAGGGGTTGCCGGTGGCTTCGAACAGGGCTTCAGCATAGTTGAGATATACTTCCGAGAGTCTCATCACGGGCCACATATGCTGGTAACTGGAGGTGTTTCCGGCCGACAGTACAGTTGCCTCGTTGAGGAATTTGCGGAGGTAGAATGAGGTGGGGGAGGCTTCGGCAAGGGGAAGTCCGTTGCGGCCTCCGTAGAAGGTTTCCACCTCCTGGTCCTTGAAGACGGCGCCGTTGAAAAGGAGGGTCTTTGCAAAGCGGGGATCCCTCTTGGTGCCGTCCAGCAGGTCATCGGCATCCGTCGCAGGGTTGAAGGGCGTTCCATCGG
>JAEEGL010476725.1_pt1 | contig 12264 bp, 10 predicted proteins | sample 9134231 | NCBI WGS metagenome assembly JAEEGL01 (sample SAMN16246548, study PRJNA631951) | gut metagenome | biome: gut microbiome; feature: rumen; material: fiber-attached | host: Bos | place: Iran: Karaj | collected 2018-10
AGTGGTGTTTTCAGAATATTATCAATTGCATCTATAATCTTCCACAAAACATCCAGAAAACTCTTTGGTTCGTCATCGTCATCATCTGAATCGCCGGGCATTTCTTCCTGAGTGCCCTCAGTTGTCAGCTCATCAGTGGTGCTCTCAGAAATTTCTTCCTGACTGGCAGTTTCTGAATTCTGCTCCTGATCATTTTCTGCGACTGCAGAATCCTCTTTTGCACTCTCTTGCGCAACTGCCTGAATTTCTTCCTTTTCAGGTTCTGAAGCATTTCCCGGCTCTTCTTTGTCTTTTTCCTTATCTTCCTTAGGAGGCTTCTCCTTCTTTGGAAGTACCTTGATTCCAAAGACTCTTAATGTGAATTCCTTGTTCTTTGGGATTTCAATTCCACCCCTTACTACAAAACCCAGCCATGAAAAAGAGCTTTTGGCGGTAATCTTAGAAACATCAAATCCTTCTCCAGGTTTCCCGAATTCCATCTGTGGAACAGAGACATCCGCTCTGTATAGTACAGGAACGAATAACACAAGCAGTAACAGGAAAAGAATTATTCCAAGAATAACAAGTAGCACAATTCCTATTATTTTTAAAACCGTTAAAACTGATAAAAGTATGGAAAGCATATGTAACTCCGGTGTGTTTATTTTTCGTTGCGGCTGTCAAGGTAGTCAAGCAGCCTACCCTCATAGCCGGCTTCAAGAGCTTCCTGTGTGATATTAACAACAATATCCAGGGCCTCTTCATAGCTTCCTGCAATGCCGTAAATGTATGCAGGATATTCCCTGTAATATGCCTGTTGTAAAAATGCACAGTGGATTATGTCAAGCTGATCGCCCGAAGTAGTAGCTCTTTGAACACAAAAGATGGTGAACTGGCCTCTTCCGTGATACAGGCGCCATTTCACCAGCGAATGATTCTTAACTGACTCTCCCCAATAGAGTTCTTTATAAAATCGGCAAAAGCCTCTCTTCTTCATACTGACAAAAAATCTCCCAAAATTACGTTTATCCGTCCAAAATTCAATTGAATGTAGAAAAATAAACAGATATACTTATATTAACATAAACCTCTATTTTTTCAATTACGAACGAAAAAGCCGTTGGAGGCTCTTCCTTAATGAAATCTGTTGCGAGAATGGAACTTAAGCCCGGCATGATAATTGCCGAGGATGTCCTCAATTACAAAAACGAAATAATAGTTGCTGCCAACACCAAGATTACTCAGACTGTTATTGAGAAGCTTGCAAGGCAGTCAATTATGGTTGTTCCAATAAAAGAGGAAATCGATTTTGCCACAACACATTTCGAGAAGGTACGCCTTAGTGAAGGCTTTAAAAACTTCGAAAACACCTACAGGATATATTTCCCTGTCTACAAGAATCTTGTTGTAAGCGCCGTCACTAACAGAACCCCAATTAACATGGATCAGCTGATGCAGGTCTATAACAATATCATCGTCTGCGCAAAAAGCGGCGAACTTCTGCTTGATTATCTCTACAACATGCTTCCCGGTGAGGATGATATGACTCACGCCCACTGCCTCAACTCTGCTCTCATCGCAGGTGTCTTTGGTACATGGCTGGGACTGTCCAATGAAGATATCCAGCTTCTTATTCACTGCGCATTCGTTTATGACATAGGTAAACTAAGCATTCCTTACCAGATCCTTTGGAAGCCCGAGCGCCTTACTTCCGAGGAATACAGGCTGGTAATGAGACATACAACAATTGGCTACGACTTCCTTAGAAGTTATGGCTCTTTTAACGAGCATGTTCTAAATGCCACTCTCCAGCACCACGAAAGGTGCGATGGATCCGGTTATCCCAAAGCCCTTACAGCCAATGAGATCGATCAGTTTGCCAAGTACATCTCAATTATCGATACCTATGAAGCCATGACTTCTCCAAGATCCTACCGTCAGAAGCTCAATCCTTTCCAGATAATTGCCAATTACGAGATGGAAGGCTTTGTAAAATATGACTTCGCAGCCATTAAAGCCATTCTCTCCCACATCGCAAATTCTCAGCTTGGCTTCAACGTTCAGCTAAACAACGGACAGATTGGCGAAGTAATCCTTATAAATGAGAAGGCTCTTTCACGACCTCTTATCAAGATGAGTGACAACTCACTTGTGGATCTGTCCACCAATAATCAGCTTGCTATAGTCGCTGTATTCTGATAATGCAAAAGAGCTTATTCCACTCCGAAGTACGCATCAAAAATTCTCTTTGCAATAGGAACAGCAAAGCTGCCACCGCTTCCCGCATTTTCAACAATGATGGTCACAGCGATCTCAGGATCCTCTGCAGGCGCAAATCCTGTAAACCATGCATGAGAATCAGAAATTGAATCAGCATATTCAGCAGAACCGGTCTTTCCTGCCGCAGTGTAGGAAAGGCCTTTTAATTTACTTCCCGTACCGCTCTTTACCACTTCTTCCATCATGCCCGTGAGTATCTGGGCCTGATCTTTTGACATAAGTCTCTTGTATTCAGAGGGTGAAAACACTTTAACACTCTTGCCCTCAGCACTCTTAATCTCACTGACAAAATACGGTTTCATCAGCATTCCGCCATTTGCAATCGCACAGGTTATCATGTTCATGTGCATTGGCGTAACCGATGTGGTGCCCTGTCCGATGGATACCTGCATAACATCTCCCAGACTTGTGTTTGAATCAACCTCGGCAGTGCTCTTTGCATACAGAATATCTACTGGCAGATCCTGGTTAAACAGCAGCTGATTGATAGTATCGGAAAAGACCTTTCTGGACAATCCCACACCAATGTTGGCATATGACGAATTACAGGACTCAGCAAAGCTCTTTATCAGATCCACAGTCCCATGGTTTTCACCATGATAGCAGTTGATTCGCTCATCATCCTTGGAAAAATGACCATTGCAGGTGAACTTGTAGCTTAAGTAATCAGTTGGGTGCTCCTTTAGATAAGCTAGCGATGTAACGATCTTAAACGTTGATCCCGGAGGATATTGTCCCTGTGTTGCCCTGTTAAGGAGTTTGGCGTCAGTAGATTTATCAGCCAGAAGGCTCTGCCAGTCACTCTGTATGGTATTGGGATCAAAGTCAGGCTTTGAAACCATTGCCAGGATCTCTCCAGTCTTGGGATTTGATACAATTATTGCTCCCTTTCTGGCCGAAAGCGCATTGTAAGCAACCTCCTGGAGATTAACATCCAGAGTTGTTATACAGTTATCTCCCGGATACTTGGTTCCCTGTGTATCAAGCGCAACCTTATCAGAAAGATCTATACTTGTGTTTATCAGATAATAGTTGGCAAGAGCTTCAATACCTGCCTTTCCGTTAGTTGAATATCCCACCACATGCGCGAACTCTTTTCCGTAAGGATAGACTCTCTTATCCTTGTCCTCGGAATCCGTTTCTGAATAGGCAAGGATATCACCATCTCTTGAAAGGATCTGTCCCCTGGAGTTCTGCTTAAGAAGTATCTGCTGTCTGGAATTAAAGCTGTTGTTCATCAGCACCTGCCTGTTGTTATAGGAATAGACGCTGATATAGATAAGCATGGCACTAAAGATCCCGACGTAAAAAACAGAGAGAATAATTATGGGATATGATCGTATTTTCTTTTTCTTAGCGGGTTTCTTTTCCATATTCTCTTCTTTCCAATTCACGCTCTCTTCTTTCCCGTTCAAGCCTGCGCCTTCTGCGCTCCATTGCCTCATACCGCTCATCGGTCCTTATCATGCACACGCCTTCTGCTATCATCATCATGGCAATAGTCACAAGTACAGAAGTTCCACCGTAACTTACAAGGGGAAGTGTAACGCCCGTAAGCGGTATAAACTTAGCTCCTCCTCCGATAGTAAGGAAGGTCTGGAAAATGTACGCAACTCCAATTCCGCACACAATAAGCCTATAATACTTATCTCTCAAATAATATCCCTCATACATCAGCATCAGGAATGTGCTGACACAGATAAGGGCAAGAAGCACAGCAAAAATAACCCCCATCTCCTCCGCGATGGCAGAGAAAATAAAGTCCTGCTCAACATATGGAATCGAACGAGGCGAGCCGCCATACAGACCAAGCCCGAACCATCCACCTGAACTGATTCCAAACAGCGACTGTGACACCTGGTAGCCGGATCTTTCAATATCGCTAAAGGGATCAAGCCATGCCTGGACCCTGACCCTGATATGGGAAAAGAGCTTGTAAGCCACGACACTTGCAAGTAGCCCGAAAGTCATGCCCGCAACCAGATAACCGATATTCTCAGTTGCAATATAAATAAGCGCAAGATAGATAACAAAGAAAATAAGTGCACTTCCAAGATCCTTAGACAGCACCAGAATAATTACATGTAATGCAGCCACCGCTGAAGCAATGAGCAGTTGCCAGATATTCTTAGCTTCTATAAGAGCTCCCGCCATGAAGAACAGGAACAGCACCTTTACAGCCTCAGATGGCTGGAATGTAATGCCTGCTATAGTAAAAGAAATCTTGGATCCGTTAGTTGCTGCGCCATAAACCAATACTGCCCCTATAGCAACAACGCCAAGTGCTGCATAGAACCATGTAAGCTTCTTGAGGTAATCTATTCTGAAGATAATCTGTGGAATGAAGAAGCCTATGATAAAAGATACAGTAACAATAAAGAACTGCTTAACTGCCTTATTATATGAAAGCCTTGTAAGGATTATCATGCTTATCATAAGAAGTGTGCAGCTGTTATTGATTATAAGCCTGTTCCCTTCCGGATAAAGAACATAAAACAGCATCAGTACTGATGCAAATATTATTATCTGAAAGGCAAAAAAGAATAGATATACGGGTTTCCCGGTTCTGGCAATTATCTGGATAAAACAAGATATCTGCACTACAAACATGCAGATTATCTGCCGTATATACAGACCCTTTCTCTTCTTTTCCGTCCTGTACCTAAATGCAAAGAAAGCTTCAGCAACGTACAGGAGCATGAAAAGATCTATAACATATTTAGATATTTCAGTTACATATAATTCCATCTAAATCACTCAACTCCGCGTTTAAAGTGTCCTGTTGTGAATGTATTGGCTGTAAAGATGTCCTCAGAACGTTCTCCTTCAATGAGTCTTACATAATACTCCAGAACCTCCTTCGTCCTGCGCCCATCTTCTACAGTAAAATCTATTCTGTAATTATCGAATGTATTTGAGTCCAGAATCCTCTCCATCTTCTTGTGAAGTGACGTGGGAAGTGCATTCCAGATCACGTTGTAGCAGTGTCTGCAATTGCATGTGACAGGCAAAGTATTGGACATTCTGTCAATAATCTTAGTATTCTCGCTATACAACTCATGCATATGTCCACTGCATCTGTCAGTTGTTTTCTTGATACATCCGGCACTTACCATCATTGGAATATGACCGTAAATATTATAGGCAAGTGGAATTCGAACATTCTCACGAATCGACTGCGCATTCTGTCTTGCCTCCCCAAAGGTAAGTTCATAAGGCATAGTGATATCTGAGAGCCTGTACATGTCAATAAGCTCCAGTGCAGCCTCTTTGTTCCAGGTATATACGCTGTAGTCAGTGGCAACTCTGCCCTTAAATCCTTTTTCTGTAAGGTACCCAAGTTGTTCAAGATTACGTACCAGAACCCCTTCAAAGCCCTTTTCAACGAGGTCATCAATTACTCTCTGAATTTCCTTGCAGCCATCAAAGTTTTCTGTTCTTGTCACGTAAGGAAGTGCCACGAACAGTTCAATATCTCCGGTGCGTTTCGAGACATCTCCCATCTTATCAGATAAAAAGACATTGCTGTCTACGTAAATCCTACTAATGTGTGCAGATGTATCTGCCACCTCAAGTACAGCCTCAAGCTGCTCATGGGTATTAACGAGCACTTGTACGCCCGGAGCAACAGCAGTGCTCTTTTCATAGGAATCATAGTCTTCAAAGTGAGCCACACCACTGTAATCTATTGGCTCTTTTGAAGCCTTATTATTTGCCAAAAGAGCTTCATCCATCCTTGAAACCAGCTGTCTTCTAAGCTCATTAAGCTCACTTACAGCGACAAAAATGCCCTTACCTGTACCGCCATCATCTATGGATATCTCAATATTCTCACAGCTATAGTTAGTTCCACCAAGTTTAAGGAGCTGCTTTTTTATACTCTCCTCATCCATAGGTCTTTTGGACGCTTGCTGAACAGTATTGCCATAACATGTCACACACATAGGGCCATCAGAAGCACCGGCAGTCATTGAAAGATGCGCTTTCTCCCCAACCTTGAGCTCACAGAAAATGTCACAGTTAACCTTAAACTCAGATGTTAAATACTTATCATGTACTTTGCTTAATACATCATCTGAGGTTGCGCTATAAGCAGGCAAGGAAATAGTTATCATCTCAGCGCCATTATGTCTGTGATAATAACCATCACTGATGCCAGTGCGCTGATAAAGAGACTTAAGCGTCTCCATGTCTTGTCTGCTTACACTGTGATCCCCGGAAGGATTATCATAATATTTATCTATATATTTCCTGTAAAGAGCTGTAACACCTGCAGAATACTCAGGCTTCTTCATCCTTCCCTCAATCTTGAAGGAATCAATACCTGCCTCAATAAGTTCAGGGATTATCGCAATGGTACTCATATCCTTAAGACTGAGCGGATACTGCTCACCGCTGCTTCCCTTAAACTGATACGGAAGTCTGCAGGGCTGAGCGCATCTGCCCCTGTTACCGCTTCTGCCTCCAACGATACTGCTGAAAAGACATGCTCCTGAATAGCAGTAACACATCGCACCATGAATAAAGGCCTCAACCTCTACATCAGCCTCATTTCTTATGGCGCGCATTTCCTCAAGACTTAGCTCTCTTGCAGGAACAACTCTCGTACAGCCTCTTGCCTTAAGAAGTTTGGCTCCGTAAACACCTGTCACAGTCTGCTGAGTGCTTGCATGGAGCTCAATCCTGGGAAACTCATTTCTAATAAGGCGCATAACACCAAAGTCCTGGACAATGACTCCATCAAGACCTGCATCTGCGTAAGGCAGCATAAAATCATAGAGCTGAGCATATTCACCCTCTTTGACCAGGGTGTTAACTGTCATGTATATTTTCTTTCCATGGAGATGGGCATAGAAAATAGCGTCAAGAACCTGATCCCTGTCAAAGTTGTCAGCATAGGCTCTTGCGCCAAATTTTGACCCGCCAAGATAAACGGCGTCAGCACCTGCATTGAATGCCCCAACCATTGTTTCATATCCACCTGCCGGTGAAAGAAGTTCTACTTTTTTCATAGTCTCTAAAAAAGGCTGTCCAAAGACAGCCTTAAGTGTGTTTACCTTTTGTTACCCTTCGCCTGTGCCTCAAGCTGAATGATCTTCTTTGAAGAATCATCGAGCTTGGTCTGAAGGTTCTTGCTATTCTTCTCTGTGTTCTCAAGCTTGATCTGAGTTGCTATGAGTTCATGCTTAAGATCATAAAGCTCTTTTTCCTTCTCTGCGAGCTGCTCTTCCATAAGCTCTATCTGCTTCTTGGACTTGAAATAATCATCAGCGATATTGAGCTGAAGAAGAACATTCTGAGTGTCGATCGGCTGTCTCTTGAAGCCCTCGATCTTGCTGTACTCAGCTATCTTATTGTTAATGTAAGAAGCAACCTTCTGAAGGTACTCCTCACTTTCATATCCGCTTAATGTAAAAACCTTACCCCCGATAAGTACTTCGGTATCTGTCTTGGATGCCATTGTTCTCTCCCTAACCTGATATATATATTCCGTTATTATGTACGGATTGCCTTATATCACTCATTATATGGGTTAGTACTAGTCATTTCAAGCCCCAAATGATGATATGCGGCTTCTGTAACAACTCTTCCACGGGGTGTCCTGTTGATAAATCCGTTCATGATAAGATATGGCTCATATACATCCTCTATTGTTCCGGAATCCTCCCCTATTGCCGCAGCAAGCGTATCCAGGCCAACAGGGCCTCCGCCGAACTTATCTATCATGGTAAGCAGAAGGTTTCTGTCTGTGTGGTCAAGTCCCATCTTATCAACATCCATAAGGTCAAGGGCTGTTATAGCAACTTCCTCAGTAATCCTGCCATCAAACCTTACCTGGGCAAAATCCCTTACTCTCTTTAATATCCTGTTAGCAAGACGTGGTGTTCCTCGGCTCCTTCTGGCCATCTCCACAGCGCCCTTACTATCCACATCCACATTAAGAACCTTCGCAGACTGCAAGATAATGCTGCAAAGCTCATCAATATCATAATATTCCATCCTGTGGATCATTCCGAATCTGTCACGAAGAGGAGCTGAAAGCATACCTGCTCTTGTTGTCGCACCAATCAGAGTAAAATGCGGAAGATCAAGCCTTATAGACCTTGCTGTCGGCCCCTTACCTATCATAATGTCGATGCAAAAATCTTCCATCGCAGGATAAAGAACCTCTTCCACCTGGCGATTCAGTCTGTGGATCTCATCCACAAAAAGAACATCCCCTTCCTTGAGGTTATTGAGGATAGCCGCCATATCTCCGGGCTTCTCAATCGCTGGTCCAGAAGTTATCTTGATGCCAACTCCCATTTCGTTGGCAATAATTGAAGCAAGTGTTGTCTTACCAAGTCCGGGAGGTCCATAGAACAGCAAATGGTCAAGGCTCTCGCCTCTCTTCTTGGCAGCCTCAATATATATCTTAAGACTCTCCTTGATCTTCTTCTGACCAATGTATGTATCCAGGGTCTTGGGTCTTAGTGATCCTTCAATTTTAAAATCTTCAGCGTTAGCCTCAGCATCAATGCCTCTTGCTGAAGTAACTATTTTCTTCTTTTCCATACTCAGATCATCTCTTTCAATGCTAATTTAAGCAGAACTTCTGTATCTCCTGCAGCTTCATCATTCTCAGCAAGTACCTTCCTGACTGCCTTCATAGCAGCTGCGGAATTATATCCCAGGGCAACAAGAGCGGCAACCGCTTCATCCCTTGCAGAAGAAGCCTCTCCGGTAAGGTCATCAAGAGTTACAGCGCCAGAGCTCCTTAGCATATCATCCTCGGTAGCCTTTATCTTGTCACGAAGCTCCAAAGTAATCCTCTCCGCAGTCTTCTTGCCAACTCCAGGAGCTTTGGAAATAGTGCCACTATCCCCTGCCATTATTGCAAATCTGAGATCGTCCGGTGTCATCACCGAGAGGATGGAAAGCCCTCCCTTAGGGCCTATTCCATTGACGGAAATGAGCATCTTGAACAAAGACAGCTCATCCCTTGACAGAAATCCAAAGAGTGAAAAAGAGTCCTCTTTTACATTGGTATATGTATAGAGCTTGACAGCCTCGCCGACACTGGGCATTCTGTCCATTGTGGATCCCGAGATAAAGACATTCATCCCTATTCCCCCGACATCCACTACAGCAAGGCCTTCCTCAACGCTCTCCAAAATGCCGTTAACATAAGCAATCACTACTAATATCCCCCAACAACTTAATTCTTAAAAAACATTATAGAACATTTGTTTGTAATAATCAATCCAAAAGGAGCTTCCCCATCTCCCCGATCGAATCAAAGATCACATCCGGCTGAATCGTAGACTCCGGTACTTCAGAGAGCTTAGTCTCACCTGTAAGAACCAGTACGCCAAGCGCACCATTGTTTACACCTGTCGCCACGTCAGTATATATGCGGTCTCCAACAAATGCTATCTTGGATTTTTCAATGCCTGTTGCATCAGCGACCATATCTACGGTCTCCTTAAATGGCTTTCCCACAAACCTTGGTTTAACTTTAGTTGATAGCTCGATTGCAGCACATATTGCACCGCTGTCGGGAATAAATCCTCCAGGTACAGGGCAATTTATATCAAGATGCGTGGACAGGAACTGCGCTCCCTGCATTATATAAACACAAGCGTTAGAAAACTTCTCATAGTTAAGGGTCTTGTCAAAGGCGACAACAACTATATCCGGGACTTTCTCGCAGAATGCATGGCTCATGGCAGCCTTCTCGTCTCTCTCGGATTCAAACAGATTGATACCCGCATCTCTAAAGCTCTTTTCCAAAGCAGGTGTACCCAAAAGATATACACTGCTATCCGGGTAATTCGTCTTAAGGTACCTAATCATCACATCACCGCTTGTCATGATCAAATCCCTGGTAATGTGGCAGTTCATCCTGGCCAGTTTCTCTATATACAGCTCAGGAGTTGTGGATGAATTATTTGTGAAAAAGAGAAATCTCTTCCCGACACTTTTTACCGCCTCCAGAAAATCCAGAGATCCTTCCAGTATGTTGTCCCCAAGATAAAAAGTGCCATCCATATCAAGGACAAAAATATCAGCCTGTTCCAGGATTTTCTTTTTGAGTTCAATGCTCTGAAGATCCATATGTATTGTCTACTTTCTTTTATAGTTAAGTGATTAGGTTTGTCAGTTTTACACTTTCTCTATGAGATTATCGTTTCTTAAATGCTTCTCATATAAAAGCACAACGTCTCCGGCCTTTATGGTTACATTCCCCTTTGGTATGATAGCCATGCCGTTTCGCCTTACCATGAATATAAAGCTCTGTCTTGAGATATCCAGATCCTTGATCGCCACGCCGTTCCATGAATGGCCCTCACCAATGACGATTTCCTTAAGGTCTATAGGCTGCACGTCCTTGACCTTTTCAGCCGCCATAACAAGAACGTCATTATTCTGAATGAGGGCATCTCCCCTAGGGATTATTGTTTCCTTACCGCGCTGAATTGCAACTATCATGACATCTTTGGGAAGTGCAAGCTCTTTTATCCGCTTGCCAGCCCACTTATCGTTTTCAGTAATCCTTACCCTTATAAAGTGGATGTTCTCTTCCTCAACATAATCTCCTGCAGTCTTTAGTCTCTGATACTGCTCAACGAAGCCTGCTGAAATAATACCCGTTGGTATAGCAACCATGCCAACGCCAAGGAAACTAATGAGAATTCCGAGTATTTTACCGGTTATGGTCACAGGATAAATATCACCATATCCCACAGTCAAAAGAGTAGACACAGACCACCAGATTCCGGAAAATGCATTCTGGAACACCTCCGGCTGTGCCTCATGCTCTACGCTGTACATGCAAAGACTCGAGGCCATCATAAGTATCAGAATAATGTAAACGGAAGCCATGAGCTGCTGTTTCTTGGAATACAGAACCTCTGTGATAACATTGAGCTGGTCATAATAGGAATTAATCCTGAACAATCTTAAGATCCTGGCTACTCTGAACAGCCTGAACACCGTGCCGCCTGCAGGCCATACAACCGGCAGATAGTATGGCAGGAAAGACATCAGATCGATTATTCCTGTGAATGAAAATATGTATTTCTTAAAGGATTGTCCTTCTGACAGCTTGGGATAGAGTTCCCTGGCTGTAATGAGACGAAGCACGTAGTCAACAGCAAAGAAAAATGTCGTTACTGCTTCAATAGCAAGGAGGAGCCCTTTATAGTGCTCCTCCATATAATCAAATGTGATTGCAAAAGCCGCAAAAAGATTCAATGCTAGCGCAATAATGCTTATAATGTCATAGAATCTGTTAATCGGCTCATCAACTACACCGGTGCTAACCATATTAAAAAGCTTGGCTCTTATACGGTTTTTACTGCCATCCTGTGTAGTAGTCATTTTTTCTCCTTGTTCCTTCGCTTTCCAAAGCTCTCCATAACAAGATCACTCATGTCCTGGAGGTAATCAAGGCTTCTTTTCTTGTTCTGCGCCTTAACGGCCTTCTTCTCGGACTTGGACATATTCATGGTGTCATTGTCCTGCCCCATGTACCAGGCTTTGCCCTGTCCTTCGCCCTTGATGTTTATACGTCCCACATTCTCAAAGGCTTCTGTGGGCCTCTTTTTAGCAGGTCTTGAAGACTCTGATCTTTTATCCTTAGCTCCTGATTTGCTCTCGTTCTTCTTGTAGATAGCCTTGAGTTCATCAAGATCACCGATGTCAGTCTTGCTGATGTCTGAGCGCTTTGAGTCAGCTTTTCTGGTCATAGCCTTCTTGGATTCAGATTTTCTGAACTCAGCCTTTCCTGATTCAGACTTCCTGTTCCTCTTCAGATCATCCTTATCACCTCTGGATCTCTTTTTGTCAAAAGACCTTTCAGCGCCTCTTTCAGAGTCCTTCTTCTCAAATCTTCTTCCGACTCCCTGGCCTCTTCTTTCAGCCTCGCGCCTCTTGATGCGCTCACCGCTTCTTCTGTAGGACTCTCTCTTGGATTCTCTCTTTTCAAAGAGAACAAGATCCTGAATGTCATCACCCATCTTG
>JAEEGL010569764.1_pt1 | contig 12264 bp, 10 predicted proteins | sample 9134231 | NCBI WGS metagenome assembly JAEEGL01 (sample SAMN16246548, study PRJNA631951) | gut metagenome | biome: gut microbiome; feature: rumen; material: fiber-attached | host: Bos | place: Iran: Karaj | collected 2018-10
AATTTTAGGATCCAATATAAATGTACATGACAACTGATCAGATACGTGATGCGTATTTGAAATTCTTTGAAGAGCACGGACATACTATTGTTCGTTCTAGTTCACTTGTTCCATACAATGATCCTACCTTGCTATTCACCAACGCAGGTATGAATCAGTTCAAGGATATTTATCTGGGTAAGGAAAAGCGCGACTATGTACGTGCTACAACCGCTCAGAAATGCGTTCGTGCCGGCGGCAAACAGAATGATTTAGACAATGTCGGCTATACCGCCCGTCACCACACTTTTTTCGAAATGCTGGGTAACTTCAGTTTTGGCGATTACTTTAAGAAAGAAGCTATTACCTTTGCATGGACTTTGTTAACCGAAGTATACAAGCTGCCAAAAGAGTCATTGATGGTAACTGTATATGATAAGGATGACGAAGCATATAACATCTGGAAAGATATTGTTGGAATTCCAGAGAACAAGATTGTTCGTATCGGCGATAACAAGGGCGGACTTTACGAGTCTGACAACTTCTGGCAGATGGGCGATACCGGTCCATGCGGCCCTTGTTCAGAAATTTTCTATGATCATGGTGAAGAGGTTCAGGGCGGCCCTCCAGGATCTCCTGATGAAGACGGTGACAGATTTATTGAGATCTGGAACATTGTGTTTATGCAGTACAACCGCAAGATTGACGGTACCTTTGAAAAGCTTGCAAAACCAATGATTGATAACGGTCTGGGCTTAGAGCGTATTGCAGCCGTACTGCAGGGCGTTCACTCAAACTATGAAATTGATTTATTTGTTGAGCTGGAGAAGACTGCAGCTTCCATCTTAGGTGTAAAAGACTTAAATGATAAATCCCTAAGAGTAATTGCTGATCATATCCGTTCATGTTCATTCCTGATTGCAGATGGCGTTCTGCCTTCAAATGAAGGCCGTGGCTATGTTTTACGTCGTATTATCCGTAGAGCCGTTCGTCATGGTCGTCTGTTAGGTGCTAAGGAAGTATTCTTCTATAAGATTGTTGCAAAGCTGGTTGAGCTGATGGGTAAGGCTTATCCTGAGCTGGTATCTCAGCAGGCTTTAATTGAGCGCACTCTAAAGAAGGAAGAGGAGCAGTTCCTAAATACTCTTGATCGCGGTCTGGCTCTTTTAGAGAATGAGCTGACCAAACTTGGTGACAGCAAGACTGTTCCTGGTGATGTTGCCTTCAAGCTATATGATACCTACGGTTTCCCTGCTGACCTGACCAATGATGTTGTAAGAGATCGCGGCTATACCGTTGATATGGAAGGCTTTGACAAGTGCATGGCTGAACAGAAGGCCAGAGCCAAGTCAGCATCAACCTTCGGTATTGACTACAACAAAGAGCTGAAGATTACAGAGAATACCGTATTTACCGGATATGATGGTCTTGATGCAGATTCAAAGATTACTCATATCTTCAAGGATGGAACTGAAGTTGATTCCATCTCTACTGATGAGAATGCTGTAATTGTTCTGGATAAGACTCCTTTCTACGGTGAAATGGGCGGTCAGGTTGGTGATAAGGGTATTATTACCATTGGCGAGAATGCACGTTTCATTGTTGAAGATACCAAGCATGTTGCCAAAGCAACTATTCACATTGGTCGTGTGGACATTGGTCAGTTTGACAAGGGCGCAGCTGTTCATGCAAAGGTTGATGAAATCAACCGTGCAGATATTGCCCGTCACCATTCTGCAACTCATCTTCTTGATTCTGCATTAAGAATTGTTGTTGGTGAGAGTGTTGCTCAGAAAGGTTCATATGTTGCAAACGATCGTCTTCGTTTTGACTACTCACATTCTAAGCCTCTGACTTTAGCTGAACGCAAGGCAGTTGCTGATCTTGTTAATGAGCAGATTCAGGCAAATCTTCCTGTAAAGACTGAGTGCATGGATCTTGATTCTGCAAAGAAATCAGGTGCGATTGCTCTGTTTGATGAGAAATACGAAGAGAATGTTCGTGTAGTTTCAATGGGAGATTTCTCAAAGGAACTGTGCGGTGGTACTCATACTGCAATGACTGGCGATCTGGGTGCTTTTGTGCTTCTGTCAGATGAATCTATTGCATCTGGTATCCGTCGTATTGAAGCTCTTGTGGGCAAGTCAGCAGTTGAATATCTTGATGAAGTATTTGCTGAGGTTGGCGCAGCCAGAGCTTTACTTAAGGTTGGCGGCAGCTCTAATATTGCTGACAAGGCAGAGCAGATGCTTGAGCATGCTAAATCTCTTGAGAAGGAGAACGAGATCCTGAAAGAAAAGATTGTTGCTCTAGAGAGTGCTTCTCTTGCAGAGAAAGCTCGTGACGTTAAGGGCGTACCTGTAATCTGTTCTAAGATTGAGAACTATGGTGCTAAAGAACTTAGAGTTGCCATTGATAATCTTAAGTGCAGACTTCAGACCTACATTATCGTTCTAGGTTCTGTATCTGAGGATGGAAAGGTAAGTCTGATTGCAGCTGTATCAAAAGATCTTGTCTCCAAGCTTAAGGCTGGTGATCTGATCAAGGAAGTAGCTGCTTACGTTGGCGGTAAGGGCGGTGGTCGTCCTGATATGGCTCAGGCTGGTGGTACCAATCCAGAAGGTCTGGATAAGGCTTTAGCTTCAGTTGAAAAAATTGTTTCAGAAAGAGTCTAGTCTTATATGTTAGTAATATCACAAAAGGAAGGGGAAAAGATCGTGCTGAGTAGTGGTATTACTATAAGTATTCTTGAAGTAAAATCAGGAAAGGTTCGTCTTGGAATTGATGCTCCTAAGGAAGTGGAAATCAGACGAGTTCCTCAAAAAGAAAATACTTCAGATAAAAGCCATAAATAAGCCACTTAACTACTATCAATGCCTTGAGCCGTAAAAAAACTCTTGACATTGATAGTCAAAAATCAGATACTATGTCTCGCTTAATTTCAGCGGATAGATGACCGAGAGGCTGAAGGTACTCCCCTGCTAAGGGAGCATACGACTATAAAGGTTGTATCGAGGGTTCGAATCCCTCTCTATCCGCCACTCAGATGAGATTTAAAAAAGAATTTAATTTCTTCTTGCAAAATCAAAATCTGGTGATATAATTTTGCGACGTAAGTAACACTTTTGGTTGCACTTGTAGCTCAGCTGGATAGAGTAATCGGCTACGAACCGATCGGTCAGGGGTTCGAATCCCTTCAAGTGCGCCACTCCAAAAGTTAACTTATTTTCAAGCACGCACTTGTAGCTCAGCTGGATAGAGTAATCGGCTACGAACCGATCGGTCAGGGGTTCGAATCCCTTCAAGTGCGCCACTTCCTCTTTCTCATTTTCCAAATAAAGTTTCCAACTGATTTTAATTTTGCCTTAAAATATTCGATCAGTAGAAAAACATATCTTATATCTAATATATTCTATTTAAAATTGGAATTGTAATGGCAAAGAATAACTCTCAGGACGAGCTTTCTGTATACAGGGAACCTCCTAAAAATATTGAAGCAGAGCACAATTTTCTCGGCTCAATTATTTTGGACGGCTCTTTACTGGAAAAGGTTCGTGAAACTGTTGGTATGCTTGATGTTAATGAATTTTCTAGTTCAAAAAATCAGGTTGTATACGAGGAAATTCTTTCAAGAGCAGCAACTTCGGATGATTTTAATGTTACTGTTCTCTGTGCGGAATTAGAGAGAAAGGGTAAACTTTCAGATGCCGGTGGTATGGCTTATATTGCAGGTCTTACCGAGTTAACCGGTCCAAGTGCGGCTGTTACTGAATATGCAAAGATCATCAAAGATACTTCAAGACGTCGTCGTCTGATCAAAGTTTCAGAGTACATTGAAAAAATCTGTTACAGCCCTAACGGTCTTACTGTAGATGAGATTTATGACGAGGCTCAGGGCCTGATATTCAAACTGGCTGAGTCAAATACATCTGTTGATGAAGGTCCTGTACCTATGACAACAGTTGCCCTCAACCTTATCAAGAAGATCCATGATGACGTTGATCTTGGTAAGAAAATGAATGGTGTTGCCTCAGGCTTCACTGAACTTGATGAGATTACTCAGGGATTCAGACCTGGTACCTTCAATATTATTGCTGCCCGTCCTGGTGTTGGTAAAACTTCCTTTGCAATGAATATCGTTTCTAATATTGCAATGAATGTTGATGAACATAGACCAGCTCTGGTGTTCTCTCTTGAAATGCCAGCAAATGAAATTGCAATGCGTCTGATTTCATCTTTTGGAAGAGTTTCTGGAAAGGATCTTGCTGCAGGAAGAGTTAGTGCTGAACAGTGGCGAGATATTATTCGTAAGGTAAAATTACTTACAGAATCTGATGGAAATGGTAATGACCGTGTAAAATTATATATTGATGACGGTTCAGATCTTACTCCATTGGAATTACGTTCAAGAGCTAGAAAGATTGCCTCAGAAAACGGTGGATTATCATGTATTATGATTGACTATATTCAGCTGATGAGAGGTCAGTCCAAGCACGATAACCGTTCACAGGAAGTTGGTGAAATCTCAAGATCATTAAAGCAGTTATCAAAAGAACTTGAAGTTCCGATTTTTGCTCTTGCTCAGTTAAACCGTGATGTTGAAGCTCGTAAGGATCATCGTCCAATGAACTCTGATTTACGTGAATCAGGCTCCCTGGAGCAGGATGCTGATATGATTATGTTCATTGACAGAGATGTTAATCGCGGTGAAAACAGTGATGATTCAAAGGCAACCCTGATTATTGGTAAGAACAGAAGTGGTGCTACTGCTGATATTGAACTGCAGTTCCAGGGTGCATATACAACCTTCTATGATAAAGCTAACTATATTGCAACTGATAGCGATGTTCCTCTTCCTGAGGACGACTATTATCAGCGACAGTAACTGTCAATAAGGAATAACAAACATGGAAAGCGTAACTGCTTTAATTGATAAGCAGGCATTGTTACACAATATTAAAGTAATCAAGAATAAAGCTAAAGATTCAAAAATAATTGCTGTTATAAAGGCGAATGCATATGGACACGGTGCCATAGCTGTAGCTAATGCCTTGAAAGATAGGGTTGATGGTTTTGCTGTTGCTCGAATTGGTGAAGCAATGGATTTACGTCGCGACGGCATTAAAAATCCTATTTTTCTGCTGGAAGGTTTCTATAACGATGATGATCTTCCATTTATTTCCAAATATGACCTATACACTGCAGTAAATACAATGGAGCAGGTTGAGGCAATTGAGAGAGTTCCTTTTTCAAAGCCTATTCACGTATGGGTGCAGGTTGATATTGGAATGCATCGTTTAGGCTCTAATGACAAGGATACAATTGCTAAGATAAAATCTCGCCTGGAAAAGTGCGACAAGGTCATTAAACCTTTAGGTCTTCTGTCTCATTTATCTGTTGCAGATACACCTAGCGAAGTTGAATACAACAAGACTCAGATAAGTAATTTCTTTGATTTTGCCAAGGATATGCAGGGAGATCTCTGCCTTACAAATTCAGCTGGAATATTTGACTGGAACGAGTCTCATACACAGTGGATTCGACCTGGCATTGTAATGTATGGTATTTCTCCTTTTGAAGATAGAACCGGCGAGGACCTTGGTCTTAAGCCTGTTATGACCTTAAAGAGCAATCTTATTGCAATAAATAAGGTTAAGAAAGGTGACAAGATTGGTTATGGTGCTTATTACGTCGCTCCAAAAGATACAACAATAGGTATTGTTTCCTGTGGTTATGGTGATGGTTATCCTAGAACAGCTCCTAACGGAACACCTGTTCTGATCAATGGACGCTATGTACAGACTGCAGGTCATGTATGCATGGATATGCTGTTTGTTGATTTAGGTGAAAACTGCACCGATAAGGTTGGTGATGAAGTAATCTTATGGGGAAAGGGACTACCGGTCGAGAAAATCTCTTCACTATGCAACACCATTCCATATGAACTGATATGTCATGTGATGCCAAGAGTAGAATATATTTTTGGATAAGAGAATATTAGCCATGCCTTTAAGGCATGGCAATAAGAACATACTAGTTCTTTTTAACAAATCTCATAGAAAGATCTAATGCTCTTACGTTCTTTGTCAGAGCTCCAACAGAAATGTAATCAACACCTGTTGATGCAAATCTGCCGATTGTATCAATATTGACGTTTCCTGAAATCTCCAGAAGTGCCTGATGATTGGTCTGCTTTACAGCCTGAATCATTGAATCATATTCAAAATTATCCAGCATGATAATGTCAGCCTTTGCATCAAGAGCCTGCTGTAGTTCGTCAAGATTCTCAACTTCTACTTCAACCTTTAGTTCAGGGTGAGCCTTACGTGCTCTTTCGATTGCTTTTGCAATACCGCCTGAAGCCATAATATGGTTCTCTTTAATAAGATACATATCAAAAAGGCCGATTCTGTGGTTTTTACCGCCACCGCAGGTTACAGCGTATTTCAGTGCTGTTCTTAGGCAAGGCAGTGTTTTTCTTGTATCCAGAAGACTGCAGTTTGTGCCTTCCATCTGTTTTACGAACTTTGATACCTGTGTTGCTACACCAGAAAGAGTCTGCACAAAATTTAACGCAGTACGTTCTGCAGTAAGCATTGCTCTTGAGTTTCCCTTTAAATGGAAAAGCTGTTCACCAGGCTCAATTGGATCGCCGTCTTTAACAAACCACTGAATTTCAACTTTGTTGCCAAGCTGTCTGTAAACTTCTTCAACCCATTCTTTTCCACAGAAGATTCCAGCTTCACGTGTAATAACGGTAGCTTCATCCGTTTCATTTTCATCAATCAGCTGGGAGGTTACATCTAAAGAAGGATCAAGAACTCCTCCAAGGTCCTCTGTAAGAGCCATTTTTACTGTGGCTACGATATCATCTTGAAGCATATTAAATTCCTAGTTGTAAATTTTTTTTCCTATCATAGCACATTCTTTGTTTTGGGTTATTTCTGCGTTTTTTGTGAACCATAAAAATACTTTAAAAAAAACATCCAAAATGTGACAAAGACTGCACATGGACTTTGTTTTTGATATAATCGGAGTTTAATAAATTTTTATATGTGAGATCAAATCGTGTTAGAAACAATCTCTATTGAAGATCAGGTTGAAGCTCTAAAACAGAGAGCGGATGCATTAAGGGGGTACCTTTGACCTTCAGACAAAGAGAGAACGTCTTGAAGAAGTTAATGGATTGCTAGAAGATCCCAAGTTATGGGATGACCCTCAAAAGGCTCAGGAACTTGGAAAAGAAAGACAGTCATTAGAAACTGTCGTTAAAAATTTTGACAATCTGTATCAGGGATTCGATGATCTTTTGACCTTGGATGAAATGGCAAAAGAAGAGAATTCCCCTGAACTGGCTGAAGAAGCAAATGCCGAAGCACAAAGACTAGAGTCTGCTTTGGAAAGACTGGAAATTGAAAGAATGTTTTCAGGTCCAAATGACAATGACCCTTGTTATATGGATATTCAGTCAGGCTCTGGTGGTACTGAAGCTCAGGACTGGGCTGAAATGGTCATGCGTATGTACGTTAAATTCGGTGAAAAGCATGGCTTTACAGTTACCGTTACAGAGTTGTCCGAAGGTGAAGTTGCCGGAATTAAATCTGCAACCTTACGTTTTGAAGGAGATCATGCCTATGGTTGGTTCAGAACCGAAACAGGTGTGCACAGATTAGTAAGAAAGTCTCCTTTTGATTCAAATAATCGCAGACATACTTCATTCTGTTCTGCTTATGTTTATCCTGAGGTTGATGACAATATTGAAATTGAAATCAATCCTGCTGATTTAAGAACAGATGTATATAGAGCATCAGGTGCTGGTGGACAGCACATTAACAAGACCGAATCTGCAGTTCGTATAACACACATTCCAACCGGAATTGTTGTTTCCTGTCAGAATGAACGTTCTCAGTTCCAGAACCGAGATCAGGCGATGAAACAGTTAAGAGCAAGGTTATATACTCTTGAGCTTGAAAAGAGAATGAGTGTTCAGAAGGAAATTGAGGACAGCAAATCAGATATTGGCTGGGGTTCTCAGATTCGCTCCTATGTTCTTGATGATGCTCGTATCAAGGATTTACGTACAGGAGTAGAGTGTCGCGATACAACAAAAGTGTTGAATGGCGATTTGGATCAGTTTATTGAAGCAAGTTTAAAGTCAGGTCTTTAGACTTAAAATTTTAGGAAAGTGAAAATGGCACAAGAAAACATTGGCTCTGCAGAGTCTTTAAACAACGTTATGCAGGATCGTAGAGATAAGCTGAATGCTCTTCGTGAAAAAGGTCAGGCATACCCAAATGATTTCCGTAGAGATGCATTCTCATCAGACATCATTAAAGCATGTGCAGATAAAGACAATGAAGTTTTAGAGAAAGAACAGAATACATATACCATTGCTGGTAGAGTTATGACTCGCCGTATTATGGGTAAAGCTGGTTTCGCAACTATCCAGGATATGGGTGGCAGAATTCAGATTTATGTTGCTAGAGACAATCTGCCTGAAGGCGTATACCAGGATGTATTCAAGAAACTTGATTTAGGCGATATCATCGGTGTTACCGGTTTTGCATTCAAGACAAAGACTGGTGAGCTGTCTCTTCATGTAAGCGCTCTTCGTCTACTTGTTAAGGCTCTTCGTCCTCTTCCAGAGAAATTCCACGGACTAACAGATCAGGAAGCTCGCTGCCGTCAGCGTTATGTTGATCTGATCGCTAACCCAGAGTCACGTCGTACCTTTGAGATTCGTACAAAGGTTGTTTCATTTATTCGTAAGTACATGAACGAGCACATGTTCATGGAAGTTGAAACCCCAATGATGCACGTAATTCCTGGTGGCGCAAATGCAAAACCATTCATTACTCATCACAATGCTCTGGATATGGACATGTATCTGCGTATTGCTCCAGAACTATATCTAAAGAGACTAGTTGTTGGCGGTTTTGAGAGAGTATACGAGATTAACCGTAACTTCAGAAACGAAGGTATCGATGTTCGTCATAACCCAGAATTCACTATGATGGAATTCTATATGGCATATCATGATTACAGAGATCTGATTGATTTTACAGAAGATCTGTATAAGAAGATGTCATTAGAAGTTCTAGGTACTACCAAGATTCATTATGGCAAGGAAGGTGAACCAGGTCTTGATATTGATTTCTCAAAGCCTTTTGATCGCCTAACCATGAAAGAGTCAATTGTTAAGTACGGCAACGGTATTACCATGGCTGATCTTGAGGATGAAGACAAGGCTCGTGAGCTTTGCAAGAAACATCATATTGAGATCATGAAGGGCTGGACTTTAGGTCACTACATCACTGCTCTATTCGATGAGCTTGTAGAGGCAAACCTTCAGCAGCCAACATTTATTACCAGCTATCCTGCTGTTGTATCTCCTCTGGCACGTAGAACAGACGGTGATGAAGAGTTTACAGATCGTTTCGAGTTCTTTATCGGTGGTCGTGAAATCGGTAACGGATTCTCAGAGTTAAACGATCCTGATGATCAGGCTGGTCGTTTCCGTCAGCAGGCTGAAGCAAAGAACGCTGGCGATGACGAAGCAATGTATTATGATGACGATTACATTACTGCAATGCAGTATGGCCTAGCTCCAACTGCAGGTGAGGGTATTGGTATTGATAGAACAGTAATGCTGTTCACAAACTGCCACACCATTCGTGATGTAATCCTATTCCCAACACTAAGACGTAATTAGGATTTTTCTTCAGAAGGTGAAGACCATGCAAAAGTATCAAGGCTCAATGGTAGCTTTAATTACTCCATTCAAGAATGGAAAGGTTGATTTTCAGGCATTAGAACGTTTAGTAGAGTTTCATGTTAAAAATGGAACAACTTGCATCGTAGTAACTGGAACAACTGGCGAATGCCCAACATTATCATTTGACGAGCATGTTGAAGCAATAAAAGCTGTAGTTAATTACGCTAAAGGTCGTATTCTGGTAATGGCTGGTGCAGGTTCTAACAATCCTGTAGAGGCAATTGCCTTATCTAATGCTGCTAAGGATGCCGGAGCTGATTGTCTTTTGCATAATGCTGGATATTACAACCGTCCTAATCAGGAAGGTCTGTATGCCCACTTTAAGATGGTTCATGACAATACTGATTTACCTATTTTCCTATACAACGTACCAGGCCGTACAGTTGTAAATATCTCTTCAGAGCTTGTTGCCAAGTTAGCTAAGCTTGAGCGTATCATCGGTATCAAGGATGCAACTGGTAATCTTGAGAGACCATGGATCGAGAGAAATCTTATTGATAAACCATTTATCTGGCTTTCAGGCGAAGATTCAACTGCTGTTAACTTTAATGTTGCAGGCGGTGTTGGTGTTATTTCTGTTACCGCAAACGTTGCTCCTGCATTAGTTGCTAAAGTTCAGAATCTGACACTTGAGAAGAAGTGGGAAGAGGCTGCTGATGAGCATCTGAAGCTTATGACCTTACATAAGCTGATGTTCAAAGAGCCAAGTCCAGCTCCTGCTAAGTATGGTGCTTCACTGTTAGGTCTATGTTCTGAAGAATCTCGTCTGCCAATTCTTCCAATTAGTCAGGGTCTAAGAGATGAAATCAAGACTCAGATGCAGAAGTTAGAGCTTATTTAATGACAGATAACAATGAAATTAAGGAGACTCTGAATCCAGAGTCTTCTGAAAAGAAAAAAGATTTTAGAATCAAGTCTTTTGTTGTTCGCGCTGGTAGAATGACAGAAGGCCAGATTCGTGCAATTGAAGAGCTCGGTCCAAAGTATATGGTTGATGTTGAGGACTTACAGCCTCTTGATATCGATGCTATATTTGGTCGCAGTGCACCTTTGGTTGTAGAAATTGGTTTTGGTATGGGCGTTTCTTTTGTTCAGATGGCAAAGGAAGCACCTCAGTACAATTTTCTAGGAATAGAAGTTCATCCTCCTGGGGTTGGTTCAGCACTTAAACTGATTGAACAGGAAAAACTGACCAATGTTAAGGTGATTAAGTTTGATGCCTTTGAGGTTCTTAAGAAGTGTCTGAAGCCTCAGAGTGTTGATATCTTACAGATCTTTTTCCCTGATCCTTGGCCAAAGAAGCGGCATGTGAAGCGCAGACTTATCAATGACGATTTCGTAAAACTGGTTGCTCCTCTGTTTAAGTCAGGCGGTCAGTTCAGAATGGCTACTGACTGGGAAGATTACGCAGTACAGATGCTTGATGTTCTAACCAGAGCAGAAGGCTTCACCAATACTTCAGCGGATGGTACATATATTCCTCGTCCTTCATGGCGTCCTTTAACCAAGTTTGAACAACGCGGTCAGAGATTAGGTCATGGAGTGTGGGATTTGGTATTTGTTCGTGACTGATTCAAGACAAGATCAATTAACTGCATTCGTAAAAAGCATTATTTTAGAAGATGAAATAATGCTTTTGCCTTTAAATGGCGATGCAAGTTTCAGAAGATATTTCAGAGTATCCGGCAAGAATCTGATTGCTGTAGATGCTCCTCCAACTACTCAGAAAAATAAAGAATTCATTGCAATAGATAAGGCTCTGGAAGCTGAAAAGGTCAAGGTTCCAAAGATTCTGGCATATGATCTGGAAAATGGCTTCATGCTTTTAGAAGATCTGGGGAATACAACTTTTGCCCAGGTTGCCATAGGTGAGAATGCCGAGTCTTACTACCTGAAAGCGATTGAGCTTTTAGCTCCAGTTGCAAAGGTATACTCCAAGGTTGAACTGCCTTTATTTGATGATGAATTCATAAATTTTGAGCTTTCACTTTTTGAGACCTGGATGCTTGAGAAAAGACTCGGGGTTCAGCTTTCAGCTGATGAAAAACAGGATCTGAAAGATGCTTATGAATATATCTGCGGAAGCCTGAAGCGTCTGCCTTATGTCGCCATGCACAGAGATTTTCACAGCCGTAATCTGATGGTCAGTGAAAACGAACTTGCCGTAATCGATTTTCAGGATATGGTCAAAGGACCTATAACCTACGATCTAGCTTCACTGGTTTATGACTGTTACGTTGTTCTTGATAAAGAGCTTGTTGATAAGTGTATAGATAAAGCCTACTCCAGATATGTTGAACTAAAGCTTTTATATGGAATTTCAAAAGCTGAGTTTGAACGTCTTCTGAGCATAACTTCTCTACAGCGACATATTAAGGTATTAGGTATTTTCTGCAGACTTTCCATACGAGATGGAAAAAATGGCTATCTAAAAGATTTACCTCGTGTCATAAATTACGTTTTAGATGAGTGCAAAACCGATCCTCATTTTAGTAAACTATCTAATATTA